>Ga0302285_10000512_pt1 | contig 21298 bp, 21 predicted proteins | sample III_Fen_E2_2_FD_200455 | JGI IMG/M metagenome (GOLD analysis project Ga0302285, IMG submission 200455) | Peat permafrost microbial communities from Stordalen Mire near Abisko, Sweden - III_Fen_E2_2 | ecosystem: Environmental > Terrestrial > Soil > Wetlands > Permafrost | place: Sweden: Abisko... | reverse complement strand
CGTGGCAAAGATAATGATTTTATATTGTACTGTAAAAGAATATATATAGTAGCACTACTAACAACGCACAACTCTGACAGCGGTTGCAAACCCTGTCAGCAGTTGAAAACCACGCAATCACCCCTAACTAATACCCTGTATTGGTTTACACGCGATTTTAAAAAATGTATTATCTTTGCAAGGTATAAATTCAAAAAAAGAGTGCCATGAGTACAGCCGAATTGAAAATAGATTTAATCAGTCGCATAGCCAATACAAAGGAATCCCATATTATAGAGGAACTTCGTACGTTACTCGATTTCGAGCTTGATAAACAAGCATACGAACTCAATCCGCAGCAGCATCAAAGAGTCAGCGAAGCTAAAGCGGAGTATCTTGCAGGCAATGTATTATCAGAACAACGTGCAGACGAAGCAATTGACGAATGGCTAAACGGAAAATAGTGTGGACACAAAAAGCCAACGAGGAGCGCAAAGAAATTCTGGCTTACTGGATAGACCGAAATCAGTCGAAAACCTTCAGTATAAAACTGAACAATCTAATAAAGGATACATTACAATTAACTGCTCTTCATCCAAATACTGGGAGGAAAACTACTCTTAAAAACGTTCGGGTAAAAATCATTCGCAATTATTTGTTATTCTACGAAGTAAATAAAACAACGATAGTGGTACTAACCATTTGGGATGAAAGACGAAACGATAAAACGTTGAATATAGAGTAGTTTTTGTTCCATAGAATAACAAATTATAGACAACCAGTTATAGATTACACCAAAAAAAGTTAACTCTATGAGTAAGAAAACAATAATTACAGGTGTCAAAGTCACCGACCAAATGGCTAAGGCAATGGAAATTCTGAACACAGAAATACTCCCGAAAGAAAATCTGTTTCAGGATAGAAAAAGAAAAGGACTATTGAATGATAGTGAGGGGGTGACTCCAAGTCAGCCTCTCATTAAAAAATAATGCACCCCCGAATAATAAAAGTCCCGAAAATCTGTTAAGAGCTTCGGGACTTTTAGTTTATAATTTACGAGCTATCAGCTTACCATAGCCTTACTATTTTTGTAAAGAAATTCGGGATCCAGATCAGCTTCATTCTCCCATTCAATGCTATCAAAACTAACCTTTACGGTGTTGAATTTTACTATATCCCGAAGCTCTTGAAAGATGCCTAATCCCAAATAAGGATTCATATCAAACTGCCTTCTCTCACCATTTTCGAAAGTGAGAATAAGCTGATAGTTGGAAGCTGGCTGTACGTTTTTAATGGCTAAATACATAAATGTTTATCTTAATGGCTGGCAGTTTATGTGTTTTTGTCTTAATCCATCCATAACTTCACTGTGTGGAATACCAGATCCGGCATCCAGTTCCTGAATTGCAGCTTCAATACCTTGTTTTTCAAGCAGACTTACGCCTATCCACTCATCCGAATCGCGTTTGCTATTCAGGTAATTTTGCATTACTCCGTACAACTCCTTAAGCCTGGCGGCATCAAGAGCGTCTACCTGACGGAATATCTCCAGTTTAATTTCATTAGAGCTCATGTCTTATCGTTTTTTTGAGGGGCGTAGCCCTGAGATCTTCGTAGTAGCACACGTATTCCTCTTTTTCGTGAAGGGGCGTAGCCCTGACATCTTAACATTCTTCATACCATTCAAAGAGGTAATTAGGGTCATAATCAATCTCAAATTTATTTAGAAACGATAAATATTCTGCCCTAAATGATTGCTTATTATGATGCTCAGGTTGATTGAGTATATATTTTACTACTTTGTCAATATGTGATTTAGAATAGGTAAATGCTCCATAACCATCCTGCCAACAGAATTTTCCAACAATATATTTCTTGTCATTCAACCAATTTGATGACCCTGATTTGATTTGTTCGATTAGTTTAGAGGGGGATATAGTTGGATGCATTCCAACAAAAATATGTGTATGATCCGGATTGCAGTAAACTGCATATACTTTTGACTTGTGTTCGGTAACGATTCCACACATTACTTTTTCTAATTCATCTCTGAATCTTTCTTTTATCAGATTTTTGCGCCCTTTGACAGAAAAAACGAATTGTACGTATAGTTGAGTATATGTGTTTGCCATTCCAGATTAAGATAACAGGGCTCCGCCCCTTGTTTTATATTTGATCTTTTGTTCTACGAAGATAGCAGGGCTACGCCCCTCATTTTGTTCTACGAAGATAGCAGGGCTACGCCCCTCATTTTAGTTTACTCGTCTACCGACTTCTTACTACTAACTACTCGTAACTATCTTCTTGTAACGACTTTAGATTTCTATCCCTTTTTTGTATTTATTTACGTGGCAAAGATAATGATTTTATATTGTACTGTAAAAGAATATATATAGTAGCACTACTAACAACGCACAACTCTGACAGCGGTTGCAAACCCTGTCAGCAGTTGAAGAATTATAGAAGCATACAAGTGAGGGGAGCCGGTGTGAGACCTTCGGCGTGAGCTCAGTCGAACGAGATTGGAGGTAGTTGAAAACCTCACAATCCCCACTCCCACTACACATTCCTTCCATTTCTTGACTTTTGTCAAAAAATACCTGCCCTATCCGAAAGATAAATCCACTTTATTTGTACCGTATTAATCATTTCACAAACTTTAATTGCTAACAACTCTGACAGCGGCTGAAAGCCCTGTCAGCAGTTGATACAAAACGAATAGGAGGCGATAGTAACTATAAGTCTTTTCAGGCTTCGGCATTGTCAACTATCAACTGTTACTCTATGGAAAATAAAAACACATTATTCACATTTTTGTTGATTGTTCTGCCCCTATGCTGCCTTATGGGGCAAAACAGAAAAGGATTGATAGGCCACGAAAGTATAGGATCAGTTATCGTATCATTGGGACCGGAATACTGCTTTGCAGATACTAAAGAGACGGCTATTACACAAAGTCCTTTGAGAAACTATGATATATCATTTGGCATCAGGATAAAGTATCCTACTAATTTTGGCTACAGAGTGAGTATTGGCTATAGTGCTTTTACGGGTTCCGATGGAGCCTCTCCAGCACGGTCGTATTCATTTGCTTCCCAAGCATGTCATATAGCTGCTATGGGCGAATATACGCTTTCATTTGGGAATGTTTACGGAGATAGAATAGCACCTAACTCAGTGTATATTTTTGCCGGCATGGGGTTGCTCAATAGTAGAGCCAATCTGAATTATTCTTTTAAAACAGATTACGAGTACAATACAAATGCAACCGTCTCGCCATTTATACCGGTGGGTATAGGGTATCAGTATAATTTATCGAATAATTTTCAGCTGGGAGTAGAATATAATGTAAGATGGAGTTTTTCCGATTATCTGGATGGTTTTAAACCACCATACCCGGCATCCAAATCGAGTGATGTGCTGCAAGGCTTCTCCATTACGCTGGGTTATAGAGCAATTTGATAAACCGTATAAAGTTGATAATTGAGCTACCCCAAGCCCCTAAAGGGGATGTGAAGAGTGGTTTGCAAAGGGTTGCACGTTATGCAAGGGTTTTGTTGGGACTGGTCGCGACCTGTCCGATGAACGATAAAAACAACCACCTACAAATAATTAGAAAGAATTGATGTTGTAAATAAATTAGAGGTGTTTTTTAAGTGTTTAGAAAAGAATGTTGTATGTCTGGTTAACATGAACATGGGTTTAATGAGTGTGCAGCCAAAAGTGCTGCATGCTCATTATTAAAGAAACCCCAAACCCATAAAGGGGCTTAAAGAGAGGGATTCAAGGTGATTTCCTGCAGTTATGTGAACTGCTTTTAGAAAACAATTAAGAGACAAAACTAACTTACATCCCCTTTAGGCTTCGGCGTGAAGCGGCCGACTGAGACCTTCGGCGTGAGACCTTCGGCGTGAGCTCAGTCGAACGCTCAGTCGAACGCGTTAGTCGAAGTCTCAGTCGAACGGGGTTGGGGGTAGTTGAAAAAAACATACAACTCTGACAGCGGTTGAAAACCCTGTCAGCAGTTGACAATAAATAAATATCAAAAACAAATAATCATGAGAAAGAATCCCATCCTGCTGATATGCCTGAGCGCACTGGTTTTGTTAGGTTGTGCAACAACAGATATTAGCAAAAAAAGCGTGGCTGTTGTTATTCAAAGCGATAATCTCGCAGCCAGACTTAGTCAGGCCAATAGTGGTGTCATTAAACTAGATAGTGCTTCTACTGCTAAAAAAGCCCCAAGGGTAGCAGGTTCGAGCACTACAACAACGAGTAGTGTGGTCAGTGATATGCCGCTAGCATTGATAGCCGAAGTGGCTGCACCTACTTACAATGGATTGACATTGAGAGCCACGCACGTTGCGGTTCAGGGCACGCTGGCATATGTGTCGTACAACTACGAGGGCGATAAATATCTTGGTGCCGTAGACGTAATAGATATTACCGATCCCAATAAACCAAAGTTGGTACAGAGTGCCGTTTTTCCTGACACCGATATTAGTTCGTTGTGTTATGCGGACGGATATCTATATCTGGCTGGAGCGAAAGACTCCTATTCCGATAATGGTACGGGACCGGCAGTGCTTATGAAAATGAAGCTCAGTTCCGGTAATTTATCTGATGACATTCAGCTAACGGGCATGACCGGTTATGTGGGCACCGATGTAAAAACTGCCGACAAGTATGTGTACGCCGTATCCGGTAGCAACGGGGCTGTTGGGGCATATACAAGTAACGATAATAAACTACAGGCAAGTTCGGCTCTATCGGATTTGAGAGCTGTAGGAGTGAATAACGGACAAATTATAGCTTTTCAAAACGGTACAATCAATGTCCTGAGTCCGGCAACTCTAACTAAAATATCCAGTTTCTCCACCAGTACAGATGTACTTCAGTCTAAAAGAACGATTGACTTTTACAATAACTCGGTATTGACATCCGAAGGAGCTCATGGCGTGGGAGTCTATAATCTTTCCACTGGGACTAAGATCAATACCATTCCCGTAGCTACAATAACCGACCCTACGATTAGTGCCAGTGAGGTGGTAAGCAATGCCGTTTCCATTAATAACGAACACATATTTGTGGCTAATGGTGCTGCGGGAGTAACAGTTCATAAAATTGTTTCAAACAAAATTGATAACCTTGTTGATTTTGGCAACTTAGTTCTTGCCGGTTCGGCCAACTTTGTGATAAGCAGTAATGGGTATGTTTTTGTGGCAGATGGATTCGGAGGACTAAAGATATTGAAACTCTTAAGTGTTGACCCTACCACAGGACAACCTACCACCATTGATTGCACGCAATATCCTACCTACACAGGCGGAAACTGGATGAATGTAAATTCCGGCGAAACTCTTGCTTATAATGGAGCTGCCAGTTTATCAGGTATCAATGTAAATTCAAGCCTAACCTGGTGCGGTTCGCTGGCTGTAAGTGAACAACTGAATATAAACAGCGGTGGCGTATTTTATATGAAAGGCTCTTTGTCTTTTGGTGCTTCCGGAAAATCGCTAATAATCAATGCCAACTCAAAACTAAAAATAGAAGGGAGTCTGGTGATTTTTGGCAACTTGATATTGAACAGTGGAGCCACATTGGAATTTGCAGGTGCCGGTTCTACTATTACTGTTTTTGGCTCAGTTACCAAAGGCTCTAACGTTACCATTACCGGAACATATACCGATTCGTTTAATAGTTTGAAATAATCTGTGGGATGCGAGGATTGCGGCAAAAAAACCAAACCCCTAAAGAACCCCCAAACCCCTAAAGGGGCTTAAAGAGTGGTTCGCCTCAAGCTCCACTTTAGGCTTCGGCGTGAGACCTTCGGCGTGAGCTCAGTCGAACGCTCAGTCGAACGGGGTTGGGGGTAGATGAATACACACAACTCTGACAGCGGTTGCAAACCCTGTCAGCAGTTGACAAACAAATACGAAATGGAACAAATAAAAAAGATATAAGATTAGAAGGTTTAGTTTATTTCTAGTTTATTAATTGGACGTTTTTTAATAATGCAGGTTTAGTTGATTAAGGTAGGAGGTTTAGCAGAGGGTGTGACCAAAAATCACACTCTCGCTAATACTGACGAATTTTTTAAAACCAAGGACTCACTTTTATCTATACCATTCTCCCAACAGACCATTCTTTCACCCTCATTTCTTGACTTTTATCAAATAATCACGATGACACACAAAAGATAAATCCCCTTTATTTGTAATGAAAAGAACTCCGTTTGATTTCCTTCTGGAAATGATCTGAAGTTATAGAGATGTTTTCAATTTTCAGGATAACGGCTTTGACTTATTGAGTATATTACAACTCCAGAGCTATATGCAAGAAACTGAAAACTATTCATTAATAACTCGTAACTAAATAACATTATGTGTAAAACAATGAAGCAAATCGTATTTCTGTCTCTGATGTTGTCGTTGGGTTTGATATCGTGTACCTCAAACGAAACAGTCGAAGATCCATCATCTGCAACTACAGAGCAACTTTTGTGGGCACAACAGGACACGTTAGCCATAGCACATGCTTTGCGCTCGTCGCAAGATTCTCTAAATACCGCCTCTATGGAGGCTTCTCAGCTATTTGATCAGCTTGGCAACTTACCTGCTTATTGCAGAGCCAAAACTGTCAGTGCCGAACAAATCTATAATGTCGTGGTTATGGGTGACTGCGAACTTGACTACCGTGGTATTACCTACAACGAGTTGTATGCTAAACTGGGTAAAATAGCAGGTATTGGTACCCGCTACACCAGTCTGCGTTATAATGATGGTACGGTAGTGAATAAACCGGAACTGGCACTGATTGCCGGCGATTTAACCGGGTCGCGTGCCGAAACCTCATCGTGGACAAACCTGCGTAAGATACTGAAACAATTTAATGATAAAGGTATATATACCTTTGCTAACATTGGGAATCATGACTGGGAGCTGCGCTTGAATACCGATGGAACCTACGGTTTTACCTACAACGGACACATGTCCAATACCCGCTCTATTACCGGTGTAATTGGGATTTGGCTCGATGCAGTTAATGCAGCTATTTTTGGTGGCGCGGCTAGTAAATTTGCCAACCTTGATGCTCCCCAGTATAAATCAATATCTACCTTCAACTGGTGGGGACTAAGTGTAGATCTGATTACATCACCTCCTATTTACGGATTTACCTATCGGGGGGTCGATTATGTGTTGGGTCCTACATTCTTGTACGAACCGACTGCCCGGGTTACTACCAAATCGTTTTTGGGAATTGGACCAGCCAGCTTTACTGATGGACTTTCATCAGCTTACTTGGCTAGCCGTGCTAGCAGGGTAAGCACATCAACCCGTATTTATGTGCAACACTATCCCTATACCGCCGAAGATTTTTGGTGGAACGATTACAGTGGAAAAAGTTCGTCGACACTCCGTGCCAATTTCAACTCGGCGCTGAAGAGTGCCAAGGTTTCGGCTATGTTTAGCGGACATGCACACCAGTCGGCAACCCGCTCCACAGGCGTTGTAACAGACTATACCACCGGATATGCAGGTAATGCAGGTGGTCCAGCTTGGTTTCTGATGGTACAGGTAAGCAGTACCCGCGGAGTATTGCAGGTTAAGGAGTTTAATACAAATGGTTTTTAAACGATCTCCATGTTTCTCAAACTGTAATAGCTTTATTATTTCGTAACTAAGTTTATGTAACTACTTTTAAATCTGAAATAATGATAGAATTTATCAGGTTTTATTTACAATCAGGAAAGTTCCTTGAGAGATATCCGTATTTAGTCTCTCTTCTTTTCATTCCGTATGTTGTTAGGTTTTTAGTTGAACTCATACTTAGCCTTAAGGCTATTATAAAAAAAAGGTCAAAGTTATCCAAACTGATAGAATTGCAGAAAAATGCTGAAGCGAAAGATCAAAGATTGATAGATTTTATGATTCAACAAATAGAAGATGAGCTTTTTGAAGAATGTACGGGCTACTATAATAGCACCAAAAATAAATTGATAATTGATTTCTACCTTACTAATCGGGATAAATATAGTTGGAAAGGGATAAAGTTGATTTTGTCTAAATTTGAAATCAGGGACGGTCATTTGAGATTGAAGCCGATAAGTTTACTAACACGAATAGAAGTAACATGTTGCTATGTCTATTATGGGTTAATGGCACTGGCATCGCTTATAGTTACGCTGGGTTTATTAACTCTCAGAGATAAAATGTCGATTTTAGCTGTTCCGTTGTTCGCGGTATTTGCTGTTTCTATTTGGCTGCTACTGGTAGAAGGTGATAAAATGAGGATTTATAAAAGAATGCTTAAGGAGCCGGGACTTAAAGATGAGGGGAGCAATAAATCCGATGTTGAAGAATAGCAACAAATAGAATAATTAAGAGGAGTAATTATGGGCATATATATCAATGAATCAAAGAGAAAGAGAAAGCGAAGACGTATGAGTAATATGCGGATATTATCTCTGATTTGCAATATGCAGTACCCTCCTTTATCTCAGATAAAACCTTCTTTAACATCCCCAAAAGAAGAAAACTCAGGGTGGATGGAGTGATAATCAGTCAACAGTAATTAGTCCGGAACTTATAACTGAAATAAAATTATGGGCAAAACATTGAAACAACCGGTATTTCATTCGCTTGCTGATGCAAATGCATTCGCAGGCATAATTGATCGCTTACGCAACTTCTCGATAGAGAACGCCACGCCGGTAGAAACCATGATATTTTTAGTGGAGTTGCAACATGAAATTGCGGCTAAGGACTGCGCTATTGCGGCAAGTGAAAACGTCGGTTCGTTGTATTATTAAAGTAATGTGTAGGTTACGTTAAGCTTCGCGAACTATCTTTTAAAAATTTCCTATTTATTTAGGGTGTGACTACCCGGCCACGTCCTAAATAACAGTAACAACCACGACGGTTGTTACTGTTATTTCTTGACTTTTGTCAAGAAGTTCCGACATTATCTGCAAGATAAATCCACTTTATTTGTACCTGAGAAATAAGAAAATAATTAATCATTCATAACTAATTTCGTTTTAACGGGAAAAACAAATAAACATGGAAGAAAAGAAACAAATAAAGACAGTACAATTGATTGCGTGGACAGTCTTGTTGGTGTTGATGCTGGTGTTGGCACGTCTGGACGGCTCTGCTGCGCCACGTAATCTAACAGTAAAACTACGGGGCGTTTACGACTCGAAAATTACACTAACACCTTTTAATGGGATACAATTTGCTCTGCCGCTTACGGTTGTTCCCGGGGTTAAAAATGGTGGAGAAACACATTTTGCTATTCCCGATTCGCTTTTGCCCGGTGAGTTTCTGATTCGTTTCGACTACCGTGCCAAAGAAACCGATAGTCCTTATCCGGCCGAACTTCAGCTTTATATTAATCGCGAAGACATAGGTGTGGATGCCAATCCGCTTTCTCTGCGGGGCGATAGCCTGCGCCTGACTAACGACCGTGAAAACAAGGCTTGGTTTGCGTTTACAGCAAAAAGTGAGCAGCAACGCCAACAAATAGGTTTGCTCCGTCAGTTGCTGGAACAATACGACCGTCCTTCGTCACCCGAATGGAACGGGGTGCTTAAAGCTTACGAAAAACGCAGGATAAGTTATAACAGGTGGGTGGACTCTCTGGCTCTGGCTCAAAAGGATTTGTACGTGAGCCATCTCTACGGTTTTCAGCAACTAAAAGCCGAAAACTGGAAATCCACCCCTGCTGCCCGTATGGATGTGTTGGCGCATGAGTGGTTTAATGGTTTTAACTTCAACGATACTCTTGTTTTGCGAAGTCGCCAGATGAACGAGCTAATGAATGGCTTTATGGGTCTTTATGGAATGCGCTCTACTACCGAAGCTTTGCGCGATTCACTATTTACCGAGGCTGGAAGATTGGCATGTGCAAAAGCATCTACCGGTCATCCCCGGGTGTATGGTTGGATGGTGGATTATTTTTATAATGGATACGAAACATATAATATAACCAAGGGGATGGCAATGCTCGAAAGCCATATCAATAATCCAAGATGCCTCACAAGCAAGAAAATAGCAATAGCCAAACGGCTTGAGGGTATTAAAACATTGGTCCCCGGTGTGAGTGTGCGCAACATATTGGTTCATAATTTCGACGACCGCGAAGAGACCATTGATATGACTAAGTGTAATAAAGAATATCGCTTGGTCGTATTTTACGATTCGGAATGCAGTCATTGCACCGATCTGCTTGCAGCACTTCGCAAATGGTACGCAGTATCCGCAAATAGTGCACAACTTGATGTTGTGAGTATTGCTCTGGATCGCACGCGCGAGGTATGGGAACCTGCCTTCACGGCCAATGCTTTCCCTTGGTTAGATCGATATGCTCCGGGTGGTATAAACAGTCAGGCTGCGTCGGATTACTATGTGCTAAGTGCACCATACATGTATCTGGTGGATAAAAATGGAGTTTTGCTGTCCATACCTACTACAATGGAAGAACTAGCTGGGATGATGAAAAAGAAGTAACTTAAAGTTCTACACTCATTAAATTAAAAAGAAAACGATCTTTCCTTCTCATCAAGGAAAGTCAAGGTCTTTTTCTACATGGGTAGGGTTAGCGTCACAAAGTTTAGTGAGAGTACTTACTGAATATAATTTGCCCTCATTTCTTGATTTTTATCAATGAATACATGTGCTATCCAAATGATAAATCCTCTTTATTTGTAGTAGCATAATTCGATAAAATAACTTGATACTTTAGCTTCTATAACGCTATGTTTTGATAATGTTGACCCGCTATGTTTAAAAGAAATACCAGTAATATTATTATGACTCTTACGCAACTGTATTGTTTTGTGATCTTCAAAACAAAAGCTTATCAAAGAGCATCCAGATTGACAAATAGCCAACAAAAATCAAAAAACAGGAGTGAATTACCTGTTGCTGATCCTGACTTTGATGAAGAAGTAACAAAACAAAACAAAGCGCTACTTGAAATAATAAATAAAACGATAAATAATGTGCCTGTTGATGTAAATGAGTTAGATATAAAAAAAGAGCTCGAAAAGAACTCGAAAAGAAAAAGCATCCTAAACCTGATGCACCAAAGAAATAGCGAAGAATACTGATATTGATTCAGCCCATGCTGATAAGTTAGCAATAGCATATTCCAAAAATGTTTTTATGCTGCAAATAATTGATATAAACTATAGAAAATGAACTGTTCGTATAGAATTGATAAGATCAATAGAATCATTTTAGTCACAGTGGTTGGAGAGTTAAATGCTGCCAGCTTTGAAAAATTGTGTTCAAATATTTATAAAAACGCATTGAAGCAGAGATCTAAGGTAATCTTTGATTTTACCGAAACAAATATAGCAATAAGCGTAGGAGAAGCTTATTATTGGTTTACGGAGCATATGGATAATATTGATATTCGCTTTCGGAGGATTCCTATTGCCTATATTGCCAGTAATAAAAACTGGAGTTTTTTAGAATTTGCAGAGACAACGTGGAGTAATAGTGGTGTTATTGTCAAAGTATTTAAAAATGAAAAACTTGCAATAAAGTGGCTGATAAGTATTGGATATAAGCAGAATGATATAGAACAACCTCCAAATTTTCAAGATTTCATTGTTGAATGTTGATTTAACAGAACTACTATGATATATTCAATCTTAATAATAACGGATGATGTTATATTTCCTCATTATTTTATTAGTCTGCTTGCCAGGGATGTGGAAACTGTTAGCGTTGTAGTATGCAACTCATTTAACGACATAGACAGTAACTTAACAAGTTTGGATTGTAAGCTTATAATACTGGATGGTGCTTTAAATAGATTCTCTAGCATTGAAGTTATCCATCATTTAAGATTTGTCAGGCATACTACAGTTCCTATTTGGTTTTTCCCTGAAGTTCGGCATGAAGAGTATATTGATAAATCCAAAGAGACAGGCGCTACACGAATTATAATGAAACCATTTGATCCATATTTGATTTGTGGAGAAATCGAAACACTCATTGAAGCTGAAATGCTGTCGGTTGATAATCTTGAGCTACAGAAATAAACAAGAGATGAGCATGTCAGTATTCAAAATAATTGTTTTAGTGCTTCTTGTTCTTTACTGTTCGGATAGACTACAAGCTCAATCAGCGAATTCTTCTGATGAACTTTTTCTGCAAGCCAGAACGGCAGCATTTGACAAGAAAGATTATCCGAGAGCTATTGGATTAGCAACAATGGCACTAGAAAAAAGCCCTGATTATGTTGATATTAGACTATTTTTGGGGCGATTGTACACCTGGACTGATAAATATGATTTGGCCAAAGAGAGTTTTCTTAACGTGTTGGAGAAAAATCCGGCTTATGAAGATGCTACTATAGCCATTACAGATTTGGAATACTGGAACAATCATTATGATTCTGCACTTGCGTTTTGCAATAGAGGGTTGGAGCATAACCCTGACTCGGAAGAACTGTTACTCAAAAAGGGGAGAATTCTCAACACTCTTAGACGGTACAACGAAGCTTATAGTGTAATGACCGATTTAATCACCAAATATCCGAAAAATGAGTCAGCACGCTCGCTATTGCAATCGATCCTCTTTGATTCCTCTCTGAATAAAGTTAGTATATCGGATGACTTTACGTGGTTCGATGGAAATTATGGAGACTACCTGCATAACTATCCATGGAATATTCTTAGTCTTGAGTATAACCGATTCACAGGTATAGGATCGGTAATTACCCGGGTAAACTATGGAAGTCGTTTTAGTAAACATACATTCCAATTTGAGTTGGATGCTTATCCTCATTTATTTAAGAACATGACAGCTTATGTCAATATTGGAATTTCCGATCAATCTGCGGTTTTTCCACGGTACAGGATGGGATTATCGCTATACGCCGGTCTTCCGCATAGTTTTGAAGCTGAGGCTGGTTTTCGGCTGTTACATTTTAGCAATAGCACGTGGATATATGTAGCCGGTATTTCCAAGTATTATAAAAACTTCTGGTTTAATGGGAGGATGAGTCTTGTGCCTGATAACCACAAAATATCACATTCCTATTCGCTCACTACTCGGTATTATTTCGGCGGAGCGGATGATTACTGGAAGGTAGGCATTAGCTATGGACTTTCGCCTGATGATACCAATTCAGCTCAAAGCTTTATTAGTGATTATAGCTTACGTACTAAACAACTTTTGGTTGGCCTCCGAAAAACAATTTCAAAATTCAATGTTATTGGATTCTCTGTTTCATTCTTAAACCAGGAGTTTAGTAAATCGATGTATGGAAATCAAATCAATACATCAGCAATTTATATTCGGAAATTTTAAAAAAGAAGCAATAAATAGCGCAACATCATTGACATTCATTTAGAGTATAATAAGAATGAAAACTATATCAATTTTCATAAGGTTTCTTTTTCAACGATCATTGGCTTTTATTGGGCTAGTAGTGATAGTTGTTGGTGGATATGTATGTAAAGTTAATCATATATCATTTGGGTTGCTGAATTTTATTTGTCGCATTTTCCATAAGAATGAAAAAAATGCATATTGGCTGTATCAAATTGAATATTTGATATTTGTATTTATTGTAACTTCTATAGTGACAATAATCCTTATTTCTTTTTACAAAGATCATAAAAATATGCGGAGGAAAATCAGGAAAAAATATATTGGATTATTTGTGAAAAGTTTCTTCTCGTATTTATATGCAGAAACAACTCTAATGCAAATGAAAAAAAAGGAATTCCTGTATAAATTATGGAAAGGGCTAAGGAATGAATATGCTAAACGACTTTATATTAATTTGCTTCGTCAAATATATTTAGAAACCGAGGGTAAATTTCATGATAGAATAGGCCAATTTGTCAATGAACTTGAATATAACTCATTTATCAAAGCTTATTTTTCGTCTCCATTTTTGCGAAATAATTTGTTTGCTCTTAAAATTGTTCGGGACTTTAAGATTCAAGGATATGAAAAGAATATTATCAATCTAATACGTAGAATTAACCTAGTACCTGCGAAAGTAAAGCTGATAAAACCAGCAGCGTTAACTACCTTGATTCAGACCGAGAAATATAGCGATTTATTATTTCTGGTTGAAAATCAAATTGAAATCTCAGCCTGGGAAATAAATGTTATAATAAAATCTTTACCTGCATCCAGCAAAGAGAAAATCCAATATAGAGCTCTTATTGCATCTAATTTGGCATCATTATCCACTCTTGGAATTATACTTGCTAACCTGAATGGAAAAAAAGAGTTTAAGAAAGATCTTAAACAGAAAATATTTTATGATGATTATAATAATGAAGAAGCCGTATTAGCATTTGCTTCATTTGCAGATGATTTGAGCGATTTTGAATTTTTGATTAGGATTTTTAAAGAAACTACAGAGATAGCTCAAGTTCGAATACTTAAAGTGTTGTTAAAGTGCCCTAATAAAGTGTTAGCGACAGATTTTTTAGAGCGTGTTGTAAAGAATGATTCTTACTCACTTAAAATTGCAGCAATTCAATCTTTACTTCAATTGGATATGCTTATCATACTAAAATTAAAAAAATCAGATAATATGGTTATTCGTCAGGCATGCAATCATGTTTTGGACTTTAATATGTAGAAAATATGTATGCAAAATTTATTGATTTAATCAATTCTTTTTTCCTTATATATGCTTGTGCCTTATTCGCAGGATATATTGGTATTGCAATTCTATCTTTCTTTGAAATGAAAAAATATATCAATAGAAATAGATACATAGATTATGATGTCTTAAAGAGCTTTTATAAACTACCTTCAGTTTCAATAATTGCACCCGCTTATAATGAAGGAAAAACGATAGTTGAGAATATAAACTGTTTATTAAATATACGTTATCAAAATTTTGAAATTATAATTGTCAATGATGGAAGTAAAGATAATACATTAGAAATTATTATAGAGCACTTTGAATTGATAAAGGTACAACAAGCCTGTGATATGGTGTTGGATTGTATGCCAATTAAAACTATTCACAAATCAAGAAATAGTGCTTATAATCATTTAGTTATTGTAGATAAAGAAAATGGAGGAAAAGCCGATGCTCTTAATGCAGGAATAAATGTATCGCAAAAGGAGTTGTTTTTAGCACTGGATGTTGATTGTATTATTGAACCCGATGCAATATTGAGAATGGCAAAACCATTTCTTGATAGTGACGAAGTTGTTATTGCGTCTGGCGGAGTTGTGCGAATTGCAAACTCTTGCGAAGTTAAGAACGGAGAAATTGTAAAAATACATTATCCATCCAATTTTTGGGCTAAATTTCAGATATTGGAATATTTTAGAGCATTTACAATGGGGCGTATGGCTTGGAGCAAACTAAATGGATTATTGATTATTTCAGGAGCTTTCGGGTTATTTGACAAGAAGCTGGTTATAAAAGCCGGAGGATATGATAAATCATCAGTTGGAGAAGATTTGGAATTGGTTGTTCGACTACGCAGATATATGCACGAAGTTGAGAAAGTAAAGTATAAAGTTGCATTTATTCCTGATCCACTTTGTTGGACTGAAGTTCCCGAGTCCTATAAAGTTTTGTCCCAACAGCGAAACCGCTGGGCACGAGGAGGTATTGACACAGTTCTAAAACACAGGAAAATGTTTTTAAATCCAAAATATGGTCTAATAGGCATGATTAGCTTTCCGTATTGGTTTCTTTTTGAATGGCTAGCCCCGATAATTGAGTTTGTTGGGATTGTATACTTTGTGCTGATAACTATTCTTGGAAAGCTTGATGTAACTGTTTTTGTATTGTTGACTATTTTCGTTTTATTTTTTTCAGTTATGTATTCTGTGTTTGCTATTTTTCTTGAAACTTATTCTTATGACAAATATCATAATGCCAGAAATAGAATACAGGCATTTATTTTCATATTTCTTGAAATGGTCATATACCAGCCTTTAAACATGTACTTTTCTTTATCTGGTAATTATGACTACTTTTTTAAAAAGAATAAAAGAGGTTGGGGAGAAATGACCAGAAAAGGATTTACAAAGAAATATAGTTCTAAATAAAAACTAAATAAGTCAATAGCATGTCAACGGAAACAAACAAATTGAAAGTACCAAATTATTGGAATGACACGTTTTTCTTATTCGATATAGAAGTTATAGATAATCAACATGTAGTTCTTTTTGAACTATTTGATTTGCTAACTGAATCAAATGCAAACGGTAATGAGCTTGCATCAATTTCAAAGATTATAGATGATTTAGATGATTATGCTCATTATCATCTCGAAACAGAAGAGAGTTTGATGAAAAAAGCAATGACTAAAGACATAGAAAGTCATCTTCAGCAACATGTGTTTTTTAGAAATCAGGTAAAAGAATTTCGTCGAATGTATGAGTATCAAAATCAATCTCTTGCAGATTTAATGATTGACTTCTTAAGAAAATGGTTTCTCATTCATATTCATGATGTGGATAGGCAATACGTCGAGTCAGTGAAACGGTATATGAGTAGGTGCATTAAAGATAAATAAATGTATATGTATAATTCTATTTTGTCTGGGTTGAGGATGTTTGTTTTCACCTCAATTATTGCTCTATTGGCTATTTCTGTTATTCTGGTATGTATTATCAGGGATTTGATAGCATTTGTGTTCAAATTGATTTGTAACCCAAAAATACATATGCCTAAACAGGCTGAGAATTTCATCAAATAGTGGTGTGCCAGTATAATACTTGGCATGGAATGAATTAAAACCAGATTAACACAAAATGGATGTTAGAGAAAAAAAATATGATGATCTTCTGAAAGAGTTGAAAGAGTTGACCAATGAATTTAATTATTTAAAATTGTTGTTCAAAAAATTCTTCTCCGAACGCAAACAAATGGAGAAGACGATGAGGGAAAGTGAGACAAAATATAAATTTATGTTCGATAAAAATCCACAACCCTGCTGGATTTACGATCATATAACCATGTCATTTTTGGATGTAAATGAGTCTGCAACCAAACATTATGGTTATTCAAGGCAAGAGTTCTTATCAATGACCTTGAAAGATATTTATCCTGCAGAAGATATTCAAAAGATGATGGAAGATAACGCTTCAATAAATAGTAATCAGAACAGTATAGCGAGTGAATGGAGACATATCAAAAAAAATGGTGAATGTATTTTTGTGGAAATTATGGCTTTTCAATTGGCTTTGAACAATAGTAATGTGGTACATGCAACTATTCACGATATTACAACTCGTAAAAAAATTGAAAATAAACTTATTGAATCGGAAATAAATTTTCGTCGTTCTATTTCTGATTCTCCGGTGGGGATTCGTATTGTTGCTATCGATGGCAAAACAATCTATGCAAATAAAACCTTGCTTGATATTTATGAACTTAATTCACTCGAAGAATTTTTAAGTATATCTACGAAAGATTGGTATACTCCTGAAAGTTATGAGCAACATCAGAAAAGAAAAGAACTAAGAAAAAAAGGACAAGATGTGTATGAATACGAAATTAGTTTTAAACGTGTAAACGGAGAGGTTCGCCACGTAAAGGTATCAAGAAAAGAAGTTTTATGGGATGGCATTAAACATTTTCAGGTAATCATCCAAAATATTACAGAACAAAGAAATGCTGAAGAAAAACTCCGTATCTTCTCAAAAGTAGTGGAACAAAGTCCTAACGCTGTATGTGTAACAAATACCGATGGAGTAATTGAGTATGTTAATTCAAGAACAATCGACTTGACCGGTTTTACTAAATCAGAACTTATAGGAGCTCATACACGAATATTCAGCTCAGGATTACATCCGAAGAAAGACTATGTTCAGCTTTGGGAAACTATTAGGTCAGGAAATGTATGGAGTGGCGAATTGTATAATAAGAAAATGAATGGAGAGTTTTATTGGGAATTCGTTAGAATATCTCCGGTTTTTGATGATAGAGATAAAATAACACATTTTCTGTCTATAAAAATGGATATAACCGAGCATAAGAAAATGCTTCAGGATTTAATTATAGCCAAAGAAAGCACTGAGAAAAGCGAAATTTTTCTACGTACTTTTATAGAAAACATACCATTTGATATATGGGCATGCGATGTGAACAATGTGGGAATTTTAGAAAACAAGATACACGTCAATCATTTTGGATCTATTTTAGGCAAAGAACTTAAGATGGACGATGTAATTAATAAAAAAAATACTAGGATATGGGAAAACACGATTAAGCGTGTGATGGAAGGAGAAATAATAGATGAAGAATGTGAATTTGAAATCAATCATCAACAAAAGGTATTTCAACAAATAGCCTTCCCTATTCACAAAAAAGAAAATATCATTGGAATTGCCGGTTTAAATATTAACATGACTGAACGAAAGTTGGCGGAAACTGCACTAATGAATTCAGAGAAACAATTGAGAAAATTTGCTTCCCACTTGCAAGATGTCAGAGAAGCTGAAAGAAGCGCATTAGCACGTGAAATACATGATGATTTGGGTCAGATATTAGTAGCACTAAAAATTGACATTGGTTTATTAAAACAGAAAATTATTAAAGATAACACTAGTGTTTATTCAAATGATATTTTGATGAAATTCGACAATTTAGCAAACCTTATTAACAACACTATAAAAACAGTTCGGAGAATTATGAATGGACTTAGGCCTGAACAACTTGAGCTACTCGGCTTAAAAGCGGCAATAAAAGAGTATCTTCACGACTTTGAAGAACGATATAAATTAAGTTGCGAATTTAAATGTACAATTGAAAAACCTGAGATTGATCAACGACAAACGTTGGCTCTATTCAGAATAATGCAGGAAGCCATGACGAATACTTCCAAGTATGCCCAAGCAACAGTAGTTACCGTTGAACTTACCCATTCAAATGACATATTAGTTATGAAAATTACAGATAATGGAATAGGCTTTGACCCAAAACATAGCGGAAGAGACGACTCTTACGGAATGATAGGCATAAGGGAGCGTGTATCTTTGCTAAAGGGTGAATTGCTTATTGTAAGTAAAATAGGTCAGGGTACATCGATCAGAGTGGAAATACCTTATAACAAATTAAAGAAGTAATATAATGGATTAACTAATATGAAGTAATTGCTTGCTTCCCGATATATCCACACATTTTCCTGTTTTAATTTCTGTTGCAATCTGATCTTGTCTGGTATTTCCTTCATTTGACTGAACTCCTTGTTTGGGAATTAATGTAAGCTGTATCTTACGTTCCAATGCTGACAATTCGCTTTTCATTTTTTTCAAATCTTCTTCCTTTTTCCATGTTCCATTTACTATTGCATGTAAAGTAGGTATATCTCTTTCCATTGTTACGTTTTGTGCCCTATACTGCTCAATGAGTTTTGGAATTCGTTCCAAAGCATTCAGGAAATTCAGAGTAGCGGCTTTATGATCGCTCATGGCGATCAGCCCATTGTTATAAGTATACTTAAAGGCACCTTCAATAAAAAAACGATTTAGCTTTTGCTCTTGTGTATCTTTCTCCGTCGCTTCAGTCTTGACCAGAACGGGAAATCCGTATAATTCACCTATAGGCATATATTCACCATTAGTAGTGATATTCTTTGCAATTTCTTGCAACTTTGTTCCTAAATCTTTTACATCTGTTGACTGCAAGCCATCCAACCGTAACGAATTAAGGACATATCCGTCTTTATCTGTCTTAGCACGAGATTGGAACGCCTCGTAATCGGAAGTCATGTGAGCAATGCACTCGTTGTTATGGTCGAGTGTTCGGGTATATTCTTGTAGTTTCCAAGCCGACCCGCTTTTGTCTTTGTTGAACGATTTGCGTTCACTCTCTAGTGCAGCCACCTTCTTTTCCAATCGGGATTTATCCAACAAGTCGGTATTCCCAGAGAGGATAGCCATATATTCTGAAAAATTCATGCCACTTTTCTCATCCATGGATCCTTCGTCGATGGTGCGAGCACCCATTGCACCGCTTTTAAGCTGTGAGATGAAAGTCTGTTTGCAATGCAGCAAATTGAATTTATAGCTGTCAAGCGATTTCTCAACAGCATAGATAATTACATCCACCTGATTGTTAGCATATAATTTAGCTACATCATTACCTTTTCTGACTGCACGACCATCCCGCTGCTGTAGGTCAGATGGCCGCCATGGTGTATCAAGATGATGTACCGTAACAGCTCGTTTTTGAGCATTTACACCCGTACCGAGCATAGACGTGGAACCAAAGATAACACGTACCTTCCCGTCGTTCATTGCATCTATAACCGACTTACGGGCTTTATCTGTTTTGCATTCCTGTATAAACCGTATTTCATGTGAAGGAATACCATGATCCTCAACAAGCTTGCGTTTAATCTCCGAATACACACTCCACGATCCCGGTTGATAGGTGCCCAAATCGGAAAAGACGAACTGTGTTCCTTTTTGTGCTTCATACTTGTGGTAATACACTGCAATAGTTTTAGCACAGTGACTTGCCTTGTTATCGGGGTGATCACTGTACTTATCAAGACTAATCATACGCAAATCAAGAGCCATCTTGCGGGCGTAATCGGTGGCAATCAGCATTTTTGCTTTTTCCTCAGACTCAGATAGTGGCGCACGTCCTAAAATCTCCGCATTACCTGTTTGAGCAAACTCCATTAAGTTCTTTATAAACTCTTCCTGCTGGGGAGTAGGAGGTATATTGTGTAGAATTTCGTTCTTATTTGGACGATCAACTCCTACGTCCTCAGCTGTCCGGTAGTCCGTGATCTCATTATAAAAAGCTGCCAATTCCGGTACTTTGATAAAATAACGAAAGCGTTCTTTTTGAATGACCTGATTGGTAACAGAAAATTCAAAGTCAGTAGTTTTCTTGGCAAATATGGCTGCCCATGCATCGAAACAATTGATGTTTTGCCGCTCCAGTTCCTTTGGTCGAAGGTACTTGAATAGCAAATAAAGTTCAGTTAGTGAGTTGGAAATGGTGGTTCCTGAAAGGTACGTTGCCCCAAGATCTTTTCCCGTTTGCTCCTGTATGGTACGTAGGGCGTAAAGCATATTAAGTGCTTTCTGACTACCATCCTGATTGCCTAATCCTGCTACACGGTCGTGTCGGGTATTGAACATAAGATTTTTAAATTGGTGACTTTCGTCCACAAACAAATGGTCTATCCCCATTTGTTTGAAATCTACCACGTCATCTGTACGTGAGGCAATGGAGTGTGCAATAGTTTCCAACTTGACGGAAAGGTTTATCTTTCTTTTTTCCAATCCCTTAAGCATTGCACGTGATATATCTTTTCCACCATGGCGCAATACTTCCAGGTTCTCTT
>Ga0302285_10000511_pt1 | contig 21307 bp, 16 predicted proteins | sample III_Fen_E2_2_FD_200455 | JGI IMG/M metagenome (GOLD analysis project Ga0302285, IMG submission 200455) | Peat permafrost microbial communities from Stordalen Mire near Abisko, Sweden - III_Fen_E2_2 | ecosystem: Environmental > Terrestrial > Soil > Wetlands > Permafrost | place: Sweden: Abisko... | reverse complement strand
AGAATAAATGACTTACTCAAATAACAGATAAAAATAAGAATATCAGATGTGTTGCAAATCAACTAATAAAGATAAACCAGCCTGAAAAATGGGTAAAAGAAATCATAAATAATAAAGGAAAAAGGAAGAAAGAATTTTTAGCAAAGGAAGGAAACACAAAACCATAAGTAATGCTATCAGAAATCGAAAATAAATATGAATAATATTAATTTATCACAATATTCAAATAGATGCGAGCGATTTTCAATTTAAGAAAAATAAGATAATGCAGATATCTTTAATTTTCTTAATGACAATAGTAAATTATATATTCCCATAAAATAACACCTTATGTATTTTAACAATACCGTAAAATGCCCCCCTTCCCCTTTATTTTTCTAAATCAAGTTGATATTCCTACTTGATTGCCCTTCCAAATTGCGTTCTTACATTCTGCCTTTGTTTAATCTATTTAGAATTCTGGGAGATGACCAACTATTTTTTTAATAGTTGTGGGAAATCTAAACAAAAAAGATGAAGAAAAAGTAGTTGATTTGCTAAACTGATTCCTTTTTACTTCAAAAAAAATAATATCAGCAAATCTTTTATCTTTAATAAAGGCTAATCAAGTATTTTCCTAATCTTTCAGCATACAAATTAAACTAAATCAGTATGTGATTCTTAAACAAAAAATCACTGCCCTTCCGTATTTGACAGAAGTTGATTTCACTAAAGACAATTCTCATTGTTTCATATGAATGTTTAATATTAAAATAATTCCACCTCCCCCCTTTCTCTCTGAGCTAATTCTATTTGATTAATTTAATTCATGTGTTTTCTTATTTTTCATTTTTATCATTAAAATTATTATTTTATTTGCCCTTTTTTTGCTAAATTTGATAACAAAAAAAGACAAACCTTTAAACCTTTTCTTTTTTTTGTCAACTCTTCTTTTTAATCATGATTATTTCCTTTCATTTACTTATAAAACTCTTCTAGTAATTTAATCAAACCTACTTTGTTTCCCTAAACGATTCTACAGAATTTAAGCTCCCCATTAAATCTGAGACACTTACAAAATCGAATTCCCCAAAGATTCTTTTTTTTCTCTATGGAACATTTAAAGAAAGTTTAATCTGAACTCATCAAAAATAAAATTGATATTCTGATTAATTCCTTCCAGATAACTATCACAATAGAATACAATTCCAATAGATAGAACCCACATAAATCTCACTATAAATCTGGATACAGATATTTACAACTGAGTATTAACAAAATAACCAACAAAATAAACCACAGAATAAGTAAAACAATATCACTTAACTAATCATAAAAATCTAAACAAATGGTTCAGACTACAAAAGTAATTGGCTTCGAAAAACAAGGAGGTGAATATTATCTAACTACCAGTCCACTCGCCGAATTAGGACCTAAAGATCTTCTAGTTCAAGTTGAAGCTGCAGCAGTGAATCCTGTTGATTATAAGAGAAAAAACCAAGGAATGTTCCTAGGCCCAATTTCTGCATAAAATCCTGGTGTAGTTGGCTACGATGCTGCTGGAATTGTCAAAAAGATAGGAAGTGAGGTAAATCTATTCAAAGTTGGTGACGAAGTGTACTACGCAGGTGATATTTCCAGACTTGGATCATATTCATAATATCAAGTAGTAGACGAGCGTATTGTTGGTAAAAAACCTAAGAATCTCAATTGGGCCTAGGCAGCTTCAATCCCATTGGTAGGATTGACAGCTTATGAGGGACTAGCTGATGTGCTAGGTATTAAAGAAGCAGACAAAGCCTCGAATGGAAACAAAACCATTTTAATTGTTGGAGCTGCTGGTGGAGTTGGCAGCATTCTTACTTAAATCGCCAAGAAGCTATTCGGCTTGAAAGTGATAGCCACAGCAAGCAGACCAGAAACAGTCGCTTACAGCAAGAAAAATGGAGCTGACATTGTCATAAACCATAAAAAGAATCTTGCAGAAGAACTCAAAGCTGAAGGGATTCAATCCGTGAATTATATCTACAATACTTCCGACATGACAGCAGCATACTTCGATCAGTTAGTTCCTTTATTGGATGTCGACGGAGGAATAGTCGGTATTAATGGGTTCCATGAACCACTGAATCTCTAGTAGACGTTTTTCAAGCGCATCAAAGTGTCTGCAGAATGCATGTTCACTAAATCATATTTCGGATACAACCAAATATCCTAACACATTATCCTAAGCCATTTAGCTACTTCCTATGAGGCAGGTACTTTAGTGCATAATGCTGAGGTTATCAAACCATTCAGCCCTCAATCTTTAACAGAAGCTGATACTTCTTGTGAAAAAGGGACAAACATCGGGAAGATTGCTTTCTCAGGGGTTCAAAATTACTTTAATAATGTGAAATGAAAAGATGGAAATGATATATTGCATCCAGTTTGATATTCATTTTTGTATTGTTGTTGCATTACTTTGCAGACATATTTATTTGGTAACAGCAAATATCTTCAAGATAATCAGCCTATTTTTCTTTATGAAACTTTGATTTCTCCCCAATCAGGTTGAAGTTAAATTTCAAGCTAAAGTGTTATCATAGCCTCTTAAAAATATACATCTCACATAGAATCAACAAATCAAGCAAGTCATGCCTTTTGTTTTTTATTTCTATCTATCTCAAATTGCCAAACCTTCTCCAACAATATCTCAGAATGTCTTCGAAGCAGTTCCATTGTTACTGCTGCTACTTGATGACGATGAGCTCTTACTGCTTCCTCCACTGATCATCAAGACTAAGATAATCACTATCACTGTAATCAGCAGGCACAACTAGAGACTAAATAATAGTAAAAATCAGAATAATTTCATACAAAAATTATTTTTCATTTTTGTACGTAGAATTATTCGTAGTTTGTTAGAGTTTTTTAGTGTCTTCCATGATGACTTTGGTGTCTGATGTGATTTGCTTTGTATTATTGACATGCTACTTAATCTCACCTGCATCAGAAGTTATTTGTTTAGCAATTCAAAAAATAAAAACTATCACTTTTAAACAATGTATTATTTTTCTTAAAAAAGTGAGCATGTGCGGAAAAACGCGAGTTTTTGAGAGTAAATAGCTCACCCAATTTTCTATATAAAAAACAATAAAAATAAATTATAAATTATAAAAAATAAGTCAAAGTCAGTTTGCTCTTGTCCATTTACGAGTTATCATTAATAAAAATCAAGCATTTTAAGCCTTATCTTTTCTTTTAGAGTATTTTAGAGTTTTTGTAGTGAAAATATAGATAAATGATTCCTCTCATCAAACTACAGATACAAGCTGAGAGAGAGAGAGATAAGTATATTTTTACTTTTATTCTTTCAATGATGGTTCCTTGCCATTTAAGATATTAGTGAGCCATGTTTAAATGACAGAAAAATAAGCAGTAACAATATTTCAATCAAAAATCTTAAGTACTTTCATTTTTTTTGAAATAACACTTGAACAAGTGGTTTGATTGTTTAGTTTTGAAGGAGGATCTAAGATGCAGTTCTAAACTTGAAAGATTGATCAAGTTGGAGGGAATAGAAAAGAGATTAGGCTCCTATCTCTTCAATTTCGTTGCTATATAGATTTAGAGTTAAGTTTGAGAGACTAACGAGATTCGCTAAGGGAGATAACAGAGATTACGCTCCTATTTCTCTAATTTGGTTGCAATTTAGATCTAGGGTTAGGCTTGAGAGATTAAGGAGATTCGCTAAGGGAGATAACAGAGATTATGCTGCTATGTGTCCAATATTATTGCTGTCTAGATTTAGGGTTAGGCTTGAGAGACTAAGGAGATTAGCTAAGGGAGATAACAGAGATTACGCTCCTATGTCTCTAATTTGGTTGCAATTTAGATCTAGGGTTAGGCTAGAGAGACTAAGGATATCCGCTAAGGGAGACAGCAGAGATTACCCTCCTGCGTGTTCAATTTAGTTCCTAATTTGATTTAGGGATATGCTTGCAACCCCATTCTTTTTAGCTCTGAGCACATGCAATAAACTCCCATTTCCTTTTTAGCTGATGGCAGAATATATTCTGTCTACTAGGTTGCTATCAAGGCTAGAAACTCCTCTATGGATTGAAGGGTAAAGTTGTAGTTTTTGGTTTCGCTTGCAATTTTATCAAAGGATGCACTCATTTTCAGAAATATTTATGAGTTTGATTGTCAGATTGTTAGTTTCATCAGTTGTCTGTTTTGAAACAATATCTGTGAGTTGAGTTTCGAGTTGGTTGATGCTTTCTGTAATTGCAAGTACTAGTTAATTCCCAACAAGATAAAAGATTCTGAAAATATCAGATTTTATCTTATCGAAATGGAAGTTATTTGTTTAGCTGGGCTGCTAGTAGGTTGCACAGTTGGATTTTATGGTATCTCATCTAGAAATTCTATTAGTAGCAGCTGAAATCTATCGATACAATAATAGTAATACTAATAATGGTGCATTTTAAAGATATCCCCCAGCAAGTAATAGACATAGCAGCTGGCTCAGCAGTGAATATGATCGCTAACCAAAAGAGGAATATTTTCTCATTAGTAACTACTTAATATTCTCCTTGGAGATACTCAAGAAACAGGTTAATTTTAGTAAAATAGTTAATTATCCCCTTCCACGTATGATTAAATCTTAAGTTTAATGAAGCTAAATTAAAAAAGCATCAGTATTCCAGACAACAACAACAACACTACTGAAAGCAATGTTAATCGTTTTAGACAAATCTTTTCTTTGGTTTATGGTGAATCCAAAAGTGGACTTAGCTACGCTGCTAGTAAGTAACCTTGCCATTCATCTCATTAGATCTGGAGGAAAAGTCATATTCTTTTGTTTAACTAATTCTGCTGTTGACTCATAAGGCATCATAGCAACTTGCTAGCAGCTAAACTAAGAAGGCCATGCTAGGTTAGTCATATTATTTATAGATAGTATTCAGAATATCGGGGTTGCTTAGTTTGATTAACTCTTGGAATAACTGGCATTACATATTTATTCTCATATTTTACTACCCACCACTTCCACATATGCTCTCATTATTGAGAATCAGAATAAATAAAAAAAAAGAAAGATAGTCATATCAAATAACTCTTTTTGAAGATGCTTCATCCATTGTCCTTTACTTTTTTTGAAATGATTCTTTTGATATATTCGTCCAGATGAACTGATATCAACCCATATGGAAATCAAGAGATTCTAAATATTTAGTGATAAACAGCTTCTGTCAAGTTACTTGGGCACAAAAGATGGCATGATCTAATCCTGGCATGTTACATGGACATTCCAAGAGATTTCTCTTTTCTAAAAGTACAAAATGTCACTCTAAGGTAATATTAGTTAAAAATCTGATTGGAATAAGCTATTTTAGTAGCTTTCCTTCATGTTGATTTCCTTTTATTTTTCTTTGTTTTAGAGTTCTGCTTGCAGAGAATCAAAGAATTATCTCAGGAATTGTAAGTTTCTCCAGCTGTTCATTTGATGAAGTTACAATAGAACCAATAACTAAAAAACTGCAAACAAGATGATTCCAGTGAAGAATGCTTGAATATACCATATAATGTATAGTAATCCAAAAAAGTTTTGGAAAATTGAGATTTTTCTATTTAAATAAGTTCACAAAATACCTAAACATACAAAAACTAAGGTAAATAATTATCACTCAACCTTCATTTAATTATTTTTGTTCAGTTTGACTATTAAAATTTGTATTCTCATTTAAATATTAGCACTGAAACTGAAATCTGTGGTTTATAAATAATGTGTTCTCCCACTAACCTTGGCAACTACAAATTTCGTATTCCACTGACCTTGCTAACTAACTTGGAGGCATCAAATTTTCTTAATTATGGTCGCATCCTGCTAAACTTGGTAACCTTGCTAATCTTGAAGACTACAAATTTTTTTAATTATAGTCGCATCCTACCAAACTTGCTAGTCTTGGAGACTACAAATTTTCTAAATTAAGGTCGTATCTTACTTGCTAAACTTGTAAAAAGCAAATTGTCTTACTTTTTCTTTCTTTAATCATCTTCTCATACTCTTCTATCCTTTTCTTATACTCTTCTTCCCTTTACCTTTCATCTTCTTTTCTTTACCTTTCATTTTCTAAGTTTTACAAGTACTCTTACAAATGCCTTCTCTCATCTTCTATTCTCCTTTCCTAATCTTCCCAAAACTTTGTAGAACCAGGAATACCACTCCACTCCTCACAAAAACAATTACTCATTTGTTATCAAGTTAAGTAATATTTTGGTATGATTTACTTTTTTTTTATTTTATTAATTTATCATTTGAACCAATAAATACACCTTTGATTTAAAGCGTAATAGTTAATTCATTTCACAGGAAGACAAAATATAATTAAAATATTCTAAATTTGAGTAATGCTTACAAAGAACAATTCGATATTCTAAATTTGAATCATACTTACAAAGAACAATTCGATATTCTAAATTTGAGTAATGCTTACAAAGAACAATTCGATATTCTAAATTTGAATCATACTTACAAAGAACAATTCGATATTCTAAATTTGAGTAATGCTTACAAAGAACAATTCGATATTCTAAATTTGAGTAATGCTTACAAAGAACAATTCGATATTCTAAATTTGAATCATACTTACAAAGAACAATTCGATATTCTAAATTTGAATCATACTTACAAAGAACAATTCGATATTCTAAATTTGAGTAATGCTTACAAGAATATTTTTTCCATTAAAGTAAATAACAATAAGGAAAACAAAATAAGTAATGAAAGCTAACATAGATTATTTTACAAAATAAAATATAAAAACAAAAACAAAAATAAATTATAAAAAATAATATTTTTTTAAAAAGTTATTATATTCTATTACAAGCAAAAACATTTTTAAATGGCTATTTTATTTGATTTTCTCATTACTAGTTTAGTCTATGTTATTTTATCTGATTATTCCTTCTTAATCATTCACATTTATAAACAAAATGTTTGTTATTCTTTCATCTTAAATTTCATTTTAAAAACCTTGCTATTCTTTCAATGATCAACACAGAGTAATTTTAGTAAAATGAAACATTTCAACTCATAATCAAAAACATTAAAAAATGTTAAAGTTTAATTACTTAGTTTTTTAATAACCCTTCTTAAACAATTATTCTGCAAAAATTGTTCAAATTATTTCAAAAACAAATAATTTGCTCCTCATGAATTAATATGCTATGAAAACAAGAAAATTTCTTGAAAATCCATCATAATTAACATTTATTTTTTTATTTATTTATTTTTTGTGTTTATGATCTGAAAAACGGATATAATTTCAAATTCATGATGGAAATGTTTTTACTTAATTGTTATGAAAACTGAGCTGAATTTAACAAAAGTCAATCTCTTAAAAAGAAGCTTAAAATAAAATACAAATTCCAAGAGAAATCTCTTGAAAAGAAGCTTAAATTGAAATACAATTTCAAATAGAAATCTCTTAAAAAAGAAGCTTAAAAGAATCTGATTTTCCAAGTGAAATCATATAAAAAGCAAGATGAATTTCAAAACAAAGTAATTAAAAAAGAATCTTAATATCAATGCAAAGTTACAAAAGAAAATCAATTAAAACTAAATAAATTAATAAACGAAAATAATTAAAAGAATAACAAAGAAATGTATGAGATCACATGCGATTTTATTCAAAAGAGATAAATAGTATGAAGGAAATTTCAAGAAAGTTACTGTTAAACAAGAGATGGTGTAAAATATACATGATGATGGTGAAAATGAGCATTATTTGTTGTTTTTTGTTGTTATACTACACATAATAGTTTATAAAGAGATATTATGCTGTGAAAAGAAAGAAAACTCCGCCAAAAACTAAAATAATTGAATTTTTCTTTTTAAAAGAAGTGAATTACAATCAAAAGACATTTCCTTTAAAAATCAAGAATTACAAGACTAATTTTGATTCAAAAATTAATTTACTAACAAGACAAATTTCCTTGAAAAATTAAGAATTACAAGACTAATTTCATTTCAAAAAGTAAATTACTAACAAGTTAAATTTCCTTTAAGAATTCAATAATTGCAAGACTAAAATTGATTCAAAAAGTAAATTACTAACAAGTTAAATTTCCTTTAAAAATTAAGAATTACAAGACTTAATATAAATCAAAAATCAATTTACTAACAAGACAAATTTCCTTTAAAAATCATGAATTACAAGACTAATCTAAATCAAAAATCAAATTACTAACAAGTTAAATTTCCTTTTAAAATCAAGAATTGCAAGACTTAATCCAAATTAAAAATTAATTTACCAACAAGATAAAATTCCTTTAAGAAATCAATACTATCAAGATAAATTTCAATTAAAAATCAATTTCTAACAAGACAAATTTCCTTGAAAAATTAAGAATTACAAGACTAATTTCAATTCAAAAAGTAAATTACTAACAAGATAAAATTCCTTTAAGAATTCAATAATTACAAGACTAAATTTCTATCAAAAATCAATTACTATCAAGATAAATTTCAATTAAAAATCAATTACAAACAAGATAAAATTCTTTTAAGAAATCAATTACAAACAAGATAAAATTCTTTTAAGAAATCAATAATAACAAGATAAATTTCATTCAAAAATCAATTTACTAACAAGACAAAATTCCTTTTAAGAAATCAAGAATTGCAAGACTTAATCCAAATCAAAAAGTAAATTACTAACAAGACAAAATTCCTTTTAAGAAATCAAGATTTACAAGACTTAATATAAATCAAAAATCAATTTACTAACAAGACAAATTTCCTTTAAAAATCTTGAATTGCAAGACTTAATCAAAATCAAAAATCAATTTACATACAAGACAAATTTCCTTAAAAATCAAGAATTACAAGACTAAATTTAATTAAAAAAGTAAATTACTTACATGATATTTATATTCCCTTAAGAAATCTTTACTCAAGAAGCTAATACCTTGAAAATCATCTCTTTTAGAAAATTCGAGTGAAAAAATATTATTTTTTAATTTTATTTTTGAATATACTATCAGTATTCCTTTTTCATAAAATGTCAGTAATAACTCACAAATACAAGAAATAGCTTTATACTTTTGAATTTACAATAAAGAATGAAAAAGAAGATTTTATGCTTTATATTTTATGTAAACAAATTCCTGAACTAAATCACCTCAAATTAAGTATATTTTCACACGATGAAGAAGAATCAGAATTTCACATTCTATCTCTAAAATCAATTATGTTAAAATACTTTAGGACAGAAGGAATTTTCATATTTGATAAAATTACTGAAAAAATTCAAGAACTTATAAAGAAAACAGAAGATGAATTACAAATCTGTTTCTACTGTTAAGAAGTACCAAAAACAGGGATTTTCTTTAGATTTTGTGATGCAAATAATTGTAAAATATTCTTTTGTGAAGAATGTAAAAATTAAGTAAAAGACTTTATAATTCAAAATGGTTGTCCAATTTGTCGAAAAGAAGATTATTACTGAAAAAATACTTATTTTTTCTATCAAGGTTTATAGGAAAATACAAATTTCTACCAATCAAATTTTCTCACATTTTATTTTTTAGTCTTCTTATGAAATTCTTTTTATATTAAAGAAATTAATGAAATAATGTGATAAAAATAATTGTAAAATTTTTTATTGCGATGAATGCAAAAATCAAGTAAGAAATTTCATATAAAAAAATGGATGTCCTATTTGTCGAAAAGAAGATTTATGAGAAGAAATTCCCTTTGATAAATGATAATTTTAGAGAAGAAATTATCTTCTCAAAAAGAATATTCCACAATTTAATTCGTTATTAATTTTTTCTGTTCTTTTTTCTTTGAGTGTTTAATTTACCCGAAAAAAACCTTTTTCTATTTCAATTTTTCTTCTTCCTCAGCTGAGCCAAAAAAGCTAAGCCGAATTTTTAATCTTAAGGATTTTAGGAGTTGTTATCATCTACAATTTCACAAACAAATTTTTTCAGATTTAAATTTACTCATTATCTCATCCTTAATAATACTTTCCTTCACACAAAATCATTAACTCAAAAAATTTTTCCGCGAAATTAAAAAAGAAGAAAACAAAAACATTGAAAATGGACAATAATCAATCAGACAATTATTCCACTAAAACAGCAAGAAAGAAGCCAATAAGAAGAATAACAAGATTTCCAAGACATCAAAGAAAAACCAGATTCAGAAATAAGAGAAAATACTTTCTCAACACAATCATTTTTCTGAAAATCTTAATTCCATCAAATCAAAAATTTATAAATGTTAGATTTGCAAGACTTCTCATACTCATTCTCAATTTATTTAGCACCAGAAAAGAAATTCCTCAGTTCCCATGAAACTCTTCACTATGAAATTACAGCAATGCTGAATATTATAAATATCAATTATGATCTACCCATAAGTCTTCAGTAGAATATCTCGTTCTTCTGTTCCATTGATGTAACTCGAAATCACCTTGAAGATCACAAGAATTCTCAGAATCGAAAACGAAGAATATAAAATAGTTGTCTCCATGGAGGAATACCGCTAACTTATTGATTTCAGAACAACATTCTTCTTAATAATTTTTTTCATATTTCTAAGTTCTTTGCTCTCAGATCCAAATGATTTGATTGCATGTATGTTGATCAGAATATCATCTAGCACGAAATTCCTGAATTATTCTTGTTCGTCTTGCTCTTTTTTGACTTTCTATCCTAGTGATGTTACATAGCAGTTAGCCACAGCAGAAACAATCGCGAATGAAACTAGCATCAGGAACAACATCCTGCTTTGTCTATAAAGAAAATACAATGTACCTATGTACATAATACAATTCCTAAGATTTTCTGAAAAAGTTCCAAAATGCAGTTGAGTGCTAATATGCTGTGTTCCTTATGTGACGATTTCAGCTATTTGGGTTCCTTTGTGGTCTTCGAAATACTGCATGTCTAAGCTAAGTAGATGTTTCATGATTTATCTTTGAATTGATTGTTCAGTTAGCTCACTTTCAGTTTAGTTTATGATACTTTAGCAGTAATCAAATGGCAAATAGAGAAATTCATAAGCAACATACTCAACAACTAGCCAAATAATTGAGCTTTCATCGCTGTGCTCGATCGCAGTTTGCAGATCGAGAATGATAAATGGCTGGCGAGCTAAGATGAAGCAACTGAACATGCCGGATAAATGGAGAAAGATTAAGTTTTTCCATCGTATTTTGAGAAACTTTAAGTAAAATCTGAAGATCTCCAAGCGTGAAGGAAGGTAGTCTTCAGTGGGTTTATCTTCAGATTGAGTTGGTTTAAGGAGACTCAAGTGCTCTAAGAATTATCTGATGGTCTTTAAAAATGGCCTAAGCATTTCAAAATGATAAAGTTTTGAGATTTAAGACACTTCCAGTCGTAAACAGAAGCTGTCTTTTTAAAAAGAATAATAAACTTAAGATTCCTGCAAGTAGACATTTGATCTAATCTAAAAGATTTTCTACCTGATTATACCCTGATAAGAAAAATAAAAATTGTTTTGTTAATTTGGATATTCATTTGAGTAGTTACCTAAAGGGCTACTAAAAGGAAAGAATAATTATTATTCCAAATTTATCATAAATTCAACTGTATCTTTAATTTCTTAATTGATTCGTTTGGTTGAAAAATCCATTTGATTTCAAGCAAAAGCTTCTCTCAATTCTGTGAAACTGATTTTTTAATGAGTTGAATTATTCTCTTCAAAAAAAGTATTTAACTTGAGAACCATACTGATTTGTTTTTCAAATCGTCAAAAACAATTTCTAACATATTTATTTGATAGAAGTTGATTTTCACTCTTGACAATTATCATTTTTTCATAAGAATGTTAAATATTAAAAACAATGTTACCTCCCCTCCTCCTAGAACTCTCTCTCTGTTTATCAGATTTTATTATTTTAATTCTTGTTTGTTCTTATTTTTCAATGAAATTATATTTTTATTTTACCTTTTTTGCAAAATGCATGTAATTTGATTGCAGCATAACAAAAGAAAAATGATTAAACCTTCTCTTTATTTCATCAACTTATTTATTCCTTCGTTTACTAAAAAAACTCTTCTAGCAATTTAATTAAAACCTTCTTTGTTTCCTCTAAAACCTAAACGAATCTGCCGAATGAATTAAACTCTCCATTAAATCCTAGAAACTTCCAAAATCGAATTCCTTAAATATTCTTTTATTTATCTATGGAACATTTAAAGAAAGTTAATCTGAACTCACCAAAAATAGAATAATCTGATTTATTCCTTCCACATAATTGCCATAAAAAATACAAGTTCCAATAAATAGACCCCTCATAAATCTCAGTATAAAACTGCATACAGTATAATACAACTGGGAATAAACAAAATAACCAACAAAACAAACCAAAGAACAAGTAAAACAATATCACTTAACTAATCATAAAAATCCAAACAAAATGGCTCAGACTACAAAAGTAATTGGCTTCGAAAAATAAGGAGGTGACTATTACCTGACTACTAGTCCACTTGCTGAATTAGGACCTAAAGATATTTTAGTTCAAGTTGAAGCTGCAGCAGTGAATCCTGTTGATGGCAAGAGAAAAAACCAAGGATTGTACCTAGGCCCAGTTTCTGCAGAAAAACCTGGTGTAGTTGGCTATGATGCTGCTGGAGTTGTCAAAAAGATAGGAAGCGAGGTAAATCTATTCAAAGTTGGTGACGAAGTGTACTACGCAGGTGATATTTCCAGACTTGGATCATATTCATAATATCAAGTAGTAGACGAGCGTATTGTTGGTAAAAAACCTAAGAATCTTAATTGGGCCTAGGCAGCTTCAATCCCATTGGTAGGATTGACAGCTTATGAGGGACTAGATGATGTGCTAGGTATTAAAGAAGCAGACAAAGCCGCAAATGGAAACAAAACCATTTTAATTGTTGGAGCTGCTGGTGGAGTTGGCAGTATTCTTACTTAAATCGCCAAGAAGCTATTCGGCTTGAAAGTGATAGCCACAGCTAGTAGACCAGAAACAGTCGCTTTCAGCAAGAAAAACGGAGCTGACATTGTCATAAACCATAAAAATAATCTTGCAGAAGAACTCAAAGCTGAAGGAATTCAATCCGTGAATTATATCTACAATACTTCTGACATGACAGCAGCATACTTCGATAAGTTAGTTCCTTTATTGGATGTCGACGGAGGAATAGTCGGTATTGATGGATTCCATGAACCGCTGAATCTCTAATAGACGTTTTTCAAGCGCATCAAAGTGTCTGCACAATGCATGTTCACCAAATCCTATTTAGGATACAACTTAATATCCTAGCACAATATCCTAAATCATCTAGCTACTTGCTATGAGGCAGGTACTTTAGTACATAATGCTGAGGTTATCAAACCATTCAGCCTTCAATCTTTAACAGAAGCTGATACTGCTTGCGAAAAGGGGACAAACATCGGGAAGATTGCTTTCTCAGGGGTTCAAAATTACTTTAATAATGGGAAATGAGAAAGAAAAATGATACTTTATCTGTTTGATATTCATTTTTGTATTGATGCATAACTTTCCAGACATTTTTTACTTGATAAAAGCTAATTTTTCCAAGCTAATTAGCCAATTTTTCTTTATGAAACTTTGATATCAGCTGGAAGTTAAATATCAAGCTAAATTGTTATCACAAGCCTCTAAAAAATAAACATCTCACATAGAATCAACAAATCAAGCAAGTCATTCCCTTTGTTTTTTATTTCTATCTATCTCAAATTGCTGATCATATAATATATAAAGCTGACTTTCCCCGATTACATCCTACCTCCTACTTACTTTTCATAACCATTTTCCTTCATAACATAACAAAACCTACTTAACAAAATTCCTACAAATGTCCCAAAAATCTAACTTTTTACCTCCTCCATTAAGAAATTATCTAAATCATTTTCCTACAGATCATAACAATACCATAATAAACTACTTAAAAAAATGTCCCAAAAACTTGGTTTTTAACACCTCCGATCATAAATTTTTTAAAACTACCTCCAAATTATTTACCTAACCATTTTTAACAATTTTCAGCAAAACCTTAACACATTTTACTTAACAAAAGTCATTTTTATAATTTAAACTAAACGATTTTAGTTGATCCGAAAGGTTTTAAGCCTGGATGTTCAACTAGAAAAATAACGAAGGGAGTGCTGATAGGCAAGCCTAAGGCTTAGCCAGAAGCAGCCCTGAGTTATTAATAATCGCTTTAATTTTTATTTCATGAAAAAAAACTAATATTTCTCAAAAAATAAAAAAAAAAATAGTGAAAATAATTATGTACTTAAAGAAAATTTAGGTCATTAATGAATTACCATAATCAATAGTAAAAAATAGTCAGGAAAAAGTAGAAAAAAAATTTTAGCCAATAAAGCTACAAAAATTTTCAATTAATTCTTCACAAAGCCAATATTTCAAGAAAAATAAACCTGTTCTCTATCTAAGGCAAATATCAAGGGAATAAAGATTCATTTTGCACAAAAATTATCCAAAAAAATGACAGGTTTCAAGATATTTTGCAAAAATAATATCAATTATTTTCATTTTAAGATTTCAATTATAATATCCCCCATGTACAGCGTTGAGATGCGCGTAGATTTCAGTAGCAGTTTCTGCGAGAAAATAGCATTTGTAGCAATAACTTTTTTAACATTGAGAACAAGTGATTCTGTTGCAGCCAGATATTCTAAATGTAATAACATTACAGTTTGGGCAAAACCTGAGTCCTTGTGCTTCATACTCTTTCCTGTATTATTAATTTTCATCCATCTTCCACTTTTAGTATAATGTGCAAGTTTTTCCGACATGGATGTCATCACATCCATAGATACAAAATTCATATCTTTTTTAAAAACAAACAAATAGTAAGTTTTATGGAATGTTTGGGAATTATTCAAGCTTTGAAAATAAGTGCTTAAAAAATATTTTGAAGATTTATCCTCATTTTTATTCAACATAAAAAGCAAATTCATTCCTTTCGATATTTTCAAATAAAGCCTTTTAAGCCTTAAAAAAATTACTTGCATTTGGAGCACTTATGACGATACAGATCATCAAATACTTCCAACAAGAATTTAGTCCCACAAATCTCTCTACGCTGATTAGCTGCCAAGACGAGAGGAGGCACTGGTTCTTTTCCTTACCTTAGTTTAGTTATCTGGTCTTACTAAATAAGTATTATTTCTTTTTTTCCTTCTTCTTAAATATACATGCCTGGACAGGTTATCAATAGTTCTTTTTTTCCATTCTTATTATCATCAGCTCCTTGATTTAACTTTTCAAACTCCGAATTAATATTCTTTTCCTCTAATTTACTAAGCACATTTTTATCTTTCATTAGGACATTTTCAAAATCTCTGAAGATCAATTACTTTTTACACCCATCTTAAGAACAAAACTGATCGTTTAGTGAGAATTTGATAGATCCTTCAACTCTGTTCTTGAAATCACCAAACAAGCAATTCCTGCAGAATTTATGTCCACAGCTGAGGGTGTATCCATTCTCAGCAAAATTTTCTATGTCATCCATGCAAACAGGACACTCAATAACTTTTTCTTCTTTGTTTTGCTCTTCCAATGCTTTCTTACGCTCCTCTTCCTCCTCTTCCTTTTTCTTTTCTTTGGCGTCGTCTTAGAGTTCTTGGAGTTCTCTTTCATTGAAAGTAATCTTCAAATCCTATTCAGTGATACTGCAGGTTTTGCAGTTTTGACATTTAAGCTCTTCATTGAGGAGCTTCAGGATGTTCTCCACATCTGTAAATGAGTCTTTGTTCTTAATAATAAAGTCACCTAGACAGCCTTTGTGATAAAACTGAGACTGACAGTTGCAATCTATCATCTTGTATCGTTTCAACTTGTATTCATTTTGATTGATTTCTTTGCCGCATATTGAACAAAAAATCGAACAAGCGACTCTCAAGCTGACCTAAGCATGACATTTTGATAAATCTTCAATCGTCTTCATCGCCCGCAAGATACTCAAGGTATCTTTTTAGAGACTGGGATCTTCAAAGAAGCTCTACAAAAACTTTTGGTTGTTCATGAAATCCATTTTTAGGTTTTCAGCAGTAAAAAAATAACAAATTCTAAAAATAATGCTGATTTGATTTTTCTCCAATGATGATAGAGAATTTTTTGCAATTCTCAAAAACAACATTAAAATTTTTTAGTTTAATAAATAATCAAAGCATTATTCTCATAATTAAATAAGGATAATTGAACGATTTAATAGAAATAAGAAACAAAATTACAAAATGGATTCTTAAAAATGCCTTACAGCATTTACCATCATTAGTTAACTCATACAATACACAGTTCATTCAGCAATAGGCTTAACACAATGAGAAGCAGGAACAAAAGGATTTTTTTAACAATGCTGCTTTTCTTAACAAATTAAATGCCTTAAACAAAATTGAAAACGAATTTCTACTAGGTGATCAAAAAGAATCGCTTTTAAGAAAGCTAAATTTGAGAAAGAATAAATGACTTACTCAAATAACAGATAAAAATAAGAATATCAGATGTGTTGCAAACCAACTAATAAAGGTAAGCCAGCCTGAAAAATGGGTAAAAGAAATCATAAATAATAAAGAAAAAAGTAAGAAAGAATTTTTAGCAAAGGAAGGAAACACCAAACCATAAGTAATGCTAACAGAAATAGAAAATAAATATGAATAAATTCATTCTAACCTAATGATGTCCTTTTTTCAAATCAATTCAGAAAGTAGACGCAAAATACTATAAAATCATATGGCTTATTATTTTAAGGGAAAAAGTTCCTTTATTTTAAAAGGGTGTAATCCGAATCGCTTACCCCCCCCAAATTTTTATTTAATACAGAAAAGAGATAATTTGTTAGAGAAACACTCATAGAAGTGAGAAAAATTAGTAAAGAAAAAGAAGAAAAAGATGAATTTAATGAAATTTACAACAAAAAGCAATACAAAAACTATTTAAAGATGAAGATGTTTATCTGTTCCTATCAAGAAGGATCGTTGAAGGCGACCTTCATGTCATAATATTATTTTACCATATTTACCAATACTATTACTCCTGAGATCTAGCTTTGAAGTATTGAGAGAATCACACTTTTGAAATTCCTTCTCCTAAATACTTTGCACCATTGTCACCAATACTATTCTCACTGAGATTTAGATTTAAAGAAGTGAGAGTATCATACTTTATAATTCCTTCTCCTAAATACTTTACACCCTTGCCACCAATACTACTACCCCATAGATCCAGCTTTAAAGAAGTGAGAATAGCACACTTTGCAATTCCTTCTCTTAAATACTTTGCACCATTCTCACCAATACTATTCCCCTATTAACCTAGCTCTAAAGACATCGTAAGTTAAAATATTTGAGTAACACTTGATCTGATCTAAATTTATTTTACCATAATTTTAAGGAATTTCTTTTTCAGTTGTTGCAACATAACTCGATACAGGAAACTAATCGAAGACATCAAAGACATTGTCATTCAGGAAGAATCTCGAATCATTTAAATATCCAATATTCTCGAACATCTCCAAGGCTATTTGTGCGTCAGATTAATTCTTGAACTGAGTAAAATAAGCAGGATAAACTCTCATCAAGTGTTCGTATGCACATTTCCTTTCTTCAAATTGTCTAGCACAGACAACAAAGACTGAGCTGCCAGGGACTCTAAATTATTGTATCAAATTTGTCTTATCACACTTCTATTCGACAATCTAGATATAAAACCTTATTAATCTACTATATTTATTTCAATAAAAATATTTGAATTTCAAAATTTCATATTTAACCTTACAGACTGTAAAGAAAAGAAACTCTTGTTGATTATTTTATTTTGTTAAAAGTCAATCAATATTCTAAAAATAAAGATGATTGAAAATTCTAAAAGTAGCCTTTATCCACTCAGTTTTTATATTTCAGGGAAATTGGTTGAGAGATTTTTATCAAGTGTTTCTCACACACTCTGATCTAGTAATACATACTTTAAAATTTAAGCATTCAAAGTTGTGTGCTTAGATTTTTAAAGGAACAAAATGGGGGAAAAACTACATAATTTTTAGAATTTCTTCCACAGATTTTGATATAAACAAGTTTAAAAATATCTATATTAAAGAATCAGAGAGAGAGTAGGAAGGGTCTCTTTGTCTAAAAGTGAGAGTGAGAGAGAGTTATCAGAAAAGGGATTAAAATATGAAATTGTTAAAATACCTGTGAAAAAGGAAGAAAGTTAAAGAACAGAAAATATTCATTAGATTCCTTATTACATTTCCAAACAATAATAGCACTAATAAACACACACAATTAACGCCGGTGTTGTTGTACGAGAGATTATTAAGGTGCAATAATGGAAGATTTTTAGAATATTAACTTTAAGAATAATAATATTTTTTTTCACCCTATTTTTTCTAGATCTTTTTTACAAGAAATTCTTCATATTCTAATTTTGGAATTTTTAGAATAAAAGCTGTGTTTCAAAAGTCTGGCCAAACATCTCAAGGAAATTAATCCATCAATAAATAAAAACAATCATAAAATCAAATTTCTAAAACACTAAAAGACTAATGAGTGAAAACAACAAAAAAAAATAAATGTCACTTCACAGTGAATACATTGAATCTCTAATTACAATCCAAGGCGATCGTATTAAATTAAGAGAAGAATTACTTGACAGAGTCGACAATTATGTATCTGTCATGGGACCACCAGGAGCTGGAAAAAGTACGTTCTGCAATGCATTTTACAAGCAATTGTACAATACATCAAATACCTTCTTCGAGGCTTCTGATAATAATACTACCTTCACAAAGGGACTCTGGGTACTTAAAGAATAATAAAGACAAAACATAAAAATCAACATCCCTCATGACATAATCGATGCTGAAGGATTTCAAGTTGACGATATAGCATCTTGGAAATATGTTATGATTATTTCTTTCATCTCCACTGATATTGTCTTGCTAAATCGCAATCCAAGATTAGATGCACTTAGGAAAGTGTTTGGAATCCTCAAGATCAGCTTCCGAAAGATGAATAGTTCCAATATTCCCAGAGTATTAAAAAATATCCTAATTCAGATGCCAACAAAAAAGAAGAGGGACACGTTTAATTTAAATTTTTTTTAAGAAGAAATGAATTTTAGTGAGGAAGATTTCAAAGGAATTAACATCAAACCATTTTTTATTCCACCGATAGATGACTAATAGTTAGAGGAAAATCCTGATATTTTATCCTACTAACATTTCCTCGAATCGATTAATTTTGTGAGATCATTATTTACTCCTGCTGGAACGGTCAATTCTGTTTCTCACCTAAAAAACCATATCCAAAATTTCAACGGGGCTCTGAATGGGGATATCGGCTTCGATACTCAAAATATCTTCAAGGAACTTCAACTAGATTATGATGCTTGCTTCATTAGGTGGGAACAAAAGAAGATAGCTGAATTGAAACAAACCCCTTTAACTGATTTATTAAGCGCAAACGAGAGTTACGAAGATTATCTCAAAAGATTTACAATTGATTTTCGTTTCAAAGAAGATCTAAACGACTTAACATTTTATTGCGATTCAAACTTATATTAGACACACTATTAGGAATTCCATAAAGAAAAATCCTTCGTTATCAATGACCAACTTTTGAAACCAAATTACGACCTAAAGCTTGCAGAATGTAAATGCAAAGAAGATTTAATCAAAGCTAACCTCCTGATTGAATAAAAAAAGAAAGATACCAAAGATCTTCTTGAAAAGGAGGAACTCCAACAGAAACAACTTCTTGAATCAGAAAGAATAAAAAGGGAAAATGAAATGAAATAGTTTAATCAATAGAGAGCTGCCGAATTACTTGATGCAAAGAATAAAGCCGAGGCTTCACTCTAAGAGCAAGAGAAAGCCTTGTAAAATTAATAAAAGTAATAAGATTTACTTGTTGAGACAATGAAAAAAACCTAAATTTAACTTCAATAATAAACAGAATAGAATAAAAAATAATTTGAATAGGAACTCCTAAACAGCCAAATCAAATATGCCGCCGAATAGAAAAAAATTGCGGAATAAAACCAGGAACTCCTAAAAAGCCAAATCAAATATGCCGCCGAATAGAAAATAATTGAGGAATAAAACCAACTCTAGAAAAAATAAAAGGAAGCTTAACTTGAAAAAGAGAGATAAGAAAGCTAAGCACTGATTGAAAAAGAAAAAAAAGAAAACTTAGTTAAGCTTGAAGTAGAAAGGGCAAAACTCAATGCTTCCCTTGTACTCTCTTAAAAAATGTCCGAAATTATACAAAAATTCTCAGAGAAAAAATAATAAATTGACAAATATTTCAATAGCATTAAATTCAATGAATTCATCTCTCCCTAGCATGATTGTTCAATCAATATTAGTGGCAATGATCCTTGTAGAAGTGAATACGAGATTAAATTAAAAGGGTATTACTAATTAAAAATCAAGGAAAAGTAGGAATCTTTTAAGGAACAAATTTAATTTGCTAAATGGAAAAACGTAGTTCAATGTCATGGAACAATGACTTGCAAAGGTGGATGCAAGCTTGGTACTTAAAATGTGAGATGTTCGAAAGATGAAGGAATTCTTTATTGGGTTGATGGGGAAACAAAGCATGTCATTTGTAATAAATGCGAAACTGTAAAAATAATTGGTGACCTGGTTTGTGGGGGATGTGAAAAGGATTTGAATTGCCAACTAAAATATCTCTGAAGAGAAAAGCCCATTTTATTCTCATGAAAAATAAAGCAACTCCTTTGTCATAGCAGCTCGAGGACACACACACATAAAGACTATCGATTAAAGAAAGAAAGCCAAGTCTGCAAAAGATGATCCATTGCTTCATTCGAAAATAAGAAATATATAAAATAATTATTGTAATCATATGAATTTGTTTGTTTTGCGGTGAATACGAAATTTGTTTAGAACTTAAAAAAACCAAACTATCTGAAATTTCTCCTTTCTTAGATATTTTTGAAGATTCTAAGATGGTTCATTGGGATCAGGATACTTTATTCTTTATTGATTGCTCTGAGCAAGGAATTTGGATATGTTTCACAAAGGAATTTAGCAAATAAGAATTAACTGCGTTTAATGGATATTTAATTGGCATATCCTTTTTGTTTAAGGTTTTTCAATCATAAATTGGACATTATTATTTAAAAGGTAAATTTCAAAGAGATTAATAATTTAATAACAAAAAAAGACAAACCTTTAAACCTTTTCTTTTTTTTGTCAACTCTTCTTTTTAATCATGATTATTTCCTTTCATTTACTTATAAAACTCTTCTAGTAATTTAATCAA
>Ga0302285_10000509_pt1 | contig 21365 bp, 18 predicted proteins | sample III_Fen_E2_2_FD_200455 | JGI IMG/M metagenome (GOLD analysis project Ga0302285, IMG submission 200455) | Peat permafrost microbial communities from Stordalen Mire near Abisko, Sweden - III_Fen_E2_2 | ecosystem: Environmental > Terrestrial > Soil > Wetlands > Permafrost | place: Sweden: Abisko... | reverse complement strand
TAGCTTTCCAATAATGTATTTGGTTCATAAGGGTGAAGATTATCAGGTTGATTAGGTTGTTATTGTAGAGGAGGGTTAATTTTTGATCTTGATTCTGATTCTGAGGAGTAGTTTTGATGTTATTCAGACTGCTACTAAATCTCTTATTATGCTTAGGGTAGATTACTGCTGCTATCATTAACTGAAACAGAGATATCCTTGCTGATTACTAAACCAGATTATTCGTTTGGAGATAAATCAATAGAATTTAAAGGGAGACTTATTTCTAAATTTATTTATTCTACTGATTCTTGTTTTTCCTGAGTTTCCTCATGAACTAGAGGTATAAAAGATTTATCGGAGGGAGCTAATGGCTAGTCTGATTAAACTGCTGTTTAGTCTTGAATTTCAACTTCTTCTTGTTCATTTGGAGCTTCCTAAGAAACTACTAATTGGGATTGTATCTACAGTTATTCTTAAGATTATTCTTGATTCTCTTAAGCATCTGACTAGACTTATTCATTGATTGGTTGATAATTATCTTTTATTGTTTCTGAAATATTTTCAGCTGTTGAATCTGGATTATTAGCTACTATATACTATTCTTTGCTTTCTTATTACTCTGAATGATTACTTAGTTGGCCTGTAATTTCCTACTCTTTCATCTGAAATGTTTCATTCTAACTTTATTATGTAATTACATTTGCAATCGTTTCATTTTTGATTTCTTAGTTATCTAATTCTCCTAGTTAATCAGGTTGTACTTTGGTTTATTCTTCTGCTTATCCAATGGATTACTCAATTATTTGTGGTTGAGATTAATCTACCCTTTGGTTTTGAGTAGAACTTATTTGTACTTTTTCTTGAGCTTATTATGAGAACTTTTCAATTTCCTGATGGCTTACATGGTCAACCTAAGCTGAATTGAGTGATTATTCTGTTTTTTCTTTGTTTGAAGGAATTATTTCAGCAGCAACTACTTCTTAACTAAGACTCTCTTGTGTGTTCACCTTTACTTCGTTACTTTCAACCCTTTCCCTTTCTTTTTCATTTTAATTCTCTTAAACTTGTGCTTAATTATCAGAGATTATAGAAATGATCTCCTTTTGAGATTAAATATGTTCAGATTGACAATCTGTTTGTCTGACTAACTCAACTTAAGAAGCACTTTCAGTTTGAACGATTGCTTTCTCATTTTCGACTGAAACAATTTATTTCAGAGACGAAATATTAGGGGGAATTAATATTTCCTTTTATTAGCTTATTTAAATCTCTTGTTGCTGGATTATTTCCTAGTGATTAAGTAAGTCTGCTTAATCAGCAGTTAAAGGAATGGGAGATGAAGAGGATTCTGTCTACTAACTTAGCTAAAGAGATGCTACCATATTAGATTCTGCCTCTGTGTTTCTTGAAGTAAGATCAGAATTAGTGGGCAGTTGATTTGATGAAGTAGATTAAGGTAGCTGAGTAGTTTGAGGAGGCTTAATATATCTATCCAGGATGCTTTGAATGTCAGGACTCATCTGTATTTGATGAGAATTGTAATTGAAAGAAGGCTTCTGTGCTGAATAGCTTTTAGAAGTTAACTGAGGGAGATTATTTGAAAGTTCACTCTTGGTATTTGTTTAAAAATAATAGCCAGTTGCTTTATCTTTGATATTCGACTAAGGATAGCTAAAACTATCTTGGGCTGTTTCTTTGCCAGTTGCTTTCCGTTCAGTGAATGCTGGTTGATAATTCAAATATGAAGGATATTTTTAATCTGGCTCAGATTCTATAAATGGCATTGACTTTACAGGAGTGACTTCACCTTTTTAACTGAAATCTTGCTAGGCAGTTTGTGCTTTTGTAGGTTCTTCAGATAAATAAAAGTGAGGAGGATTTGGTTTCTAAGATAAAATATTTTATTAGCTCTATTAAGCATTAGTAGGGGAATGAACAAATGGTAGATTAGCTTGCTAACTTTAGGATATTTTGAGGTCTTCTTAGAACTGTTTTGAGTTCTTTTCTAGCTTTTCATTGAGCTCATCCCAGTCAGTCAGCAGCCCTTTGTGATGAGTTGGAAGATAACCTTCATTTTTATTCTTTGGAGAATTCTTGAAAGTTCTGTTTGTGGGAGAATGCAGCTAACCTTTATTAGTAGGCGAATTCTTGATGTGTTTGTCTGAATTCTGAGCTGGAGCCTCAGGGAAAGGATAGTAATTCGTTCTACTGATGGTTTCGCCATTGCTGGACATATTATTTTGCTCCTAAGAAACCCTATGAGGTGAGTTTGGGTTGATTTCTTAGACATTTTGGTTTAGATTTCGAGTTGTGTGAAGGGAGCTAAGCTGCTTTTTGATTTACTACAGTATGTCCATATTTGTTTGTTTTGTGCTGTTTTATTAGTCCAGTTGCTATTCTTTACTGCTATTTTGGTTAAGATTAGAGCTTTATTAATTGTTTTGCTCAATGCTTTAAATAGGTATTTGAGGTATGCCTTTCCTTTCATCAGCTTAATTAGTCTCTTGCGGCTTGAGAGGTTACTGAAATTAATTTTCCTTTTCATATTTGCTTTGACGCAACCATTATTCTTCTTGTTCCTCTTCATTAGAATTAGCTTTGGTGTGATGAAGAGTTCTTAACTTTTCTTTTATCAGAGTTAGTATTTCTGGCTCTCCCTTAATAGGCTCTAAAGTCTTGGAATAAGGTAAAAGAGATGGTTTAAGACTATCTATTGGATAAATTGGTAGTTAGATATTATTCTATTTGATGTTATCTTAAGTGTTGCCTGAAGAACCTTTTTAGCTGACATTTTCTTAGGGAACATTATCCTTGTTATCGATTGGGATTTTATTTTGGTTGTCCTTTTAGATTTCATGTTGGTTCGCATTTATGGTTTTGCTTTCCGTTTGATTTGGTTGTGACTGCTATTAAATCATCAGTTTGAACAGGGAGCTGAGTTTCCCTTTTATTAAACTAACAGTATCAGGTTCTTGTTGAGGAGCAGCATCGATTGCTTCAGAAGGTTGTTTTCCTTATTGTAATTACTCTGAAGGTCTGAGGAATTGTTATTACTATTAATTAAATTTATTGTCTTGGACATTTTCTTGTTGGAATACTTAATTTGGAGGCGATTCCGTTGAATATTTGTTTTCTTCAGATAATTGCGCAAAATAATCTTGATTTCCTGGTTAATTAAGCTATTATTTTGCGGCAATATGCTATTAAAATTAAGAGTGTTGATCAGTTAGAACTCTTTATTGTTACGATCTAAGCTGGTTATCTTTAATTTCTTAATCCTTTTCGAATTCTGATTTTAAATTATTCAAATATCCATATGGCTATTCAGTTGAGAATGATTGTTGATTTAAAATAGCTTGAGATCGGTTTGATTTGGGAGAAAACAATTTTTCTACAGGCAAAGCTTCAGGCTAATGTCTCAAAGGGATATTTTAAGTCTGATTGTCAGCTATAGGTAAATAACTTTGGTAGGTTTTATCAGTTTGAGGGAGGGATTCATAAGGGCTAGAGAAATGTTTTCTTTCAGATAAAAATGCCTCAGTTTTTGAAACTTTGCTGGCAGGGAGAGTTTCATTAGAATAAGGGGTATGTGAGAGATAGCCATGGCTAATATCAGTCTAGGCTGCTGTTTAGTTTGAATAATGGAGAGGTCGAGGGTTAGTTTCTTGAGATGATTCAAAAGTATATACTTTCTATCCAGCAGCATCATAACTAGCGTTATTTTGAAGGGAATAAGAGGCTTATTAGTGTTAATAAGTTTGATTGTTCAAATTGCTGCTTGCTTGATATTATTGCGCACCGTAGTCTCTAGATTAACCAAGCGTTTAAGCATTTTAAGTGGTATATTGATCAGCTTACAATCCACTAGAGACTTATTGCTGTGGATATTAACTATTGGGATAGTTTTAAGCCAAGTGATTTGGATGCTAAATAGAGTTAGTTTGAGGTTGGATATGATTACTAGCTACTTGTAGTTAATACGAATCAAATGATTATTGAGGCTAAGAGACCATTTTTCTTTCTTAGAACATCCTTGGAGAATAAGGATGTCTCTCTGGTTCACGCATATTTGCTGATCCTTGTTATGGCTGAACATAATTCTGGTTTGTTGGAGGCTAAGGAAATGAAGGCAGAGTTGTTTCGTTAAAAGAATAGAACTGCTTATTCTTATTCGGGTTAAATGTAGCCTCGATGAATTCTCCTTGGAAAGGAGGTTTCTAAACATAAGATTGTGGCTCACTTTATTGGAAACTGTCTAAGTTACTCTTCGTAATTAGTTACACAGGTTGATCCTTGAGAAGTTGTTCTGCGCGGGTACTTGGTTTACTCTGCATAACAGTTGCCTTGGATTCTGATTGAAAAGCATCCCTTTTAGCAAAACCTATGCCGTCATTGTTAAAAACTATTTTCCCAGGTGAAACTGACTAGAAAGATCTAGTTAAATTGAAAGGCTGTTGAGTTTGTTAAGTTGGTAAATTTGAGTAGCTTACTGTGGGCTGCTAAGATTGGGTAAGTTGTATTTATGCGGCTTATTATTGAAGGTACTGTTACTTTAGTTATTACTGCTGCTGTTAGAAAAGCAATTACTGCTTAATCTATTATTGTTATTGCAAAAGCTCTTATTGCTATTGTTACTGTTACTGTTACAGTTAATAGTTTTAAGTCTACGCAATTCTACCAGGAGATGTAAGTTGCTATTATTACACCTGAGGTCTAAGGGAAGTTTACTCATTCATCTGTTATTTGGCTGGATAAATTGCCTTTTATTATTGCTCTCGATTAGGGGAAGCTTACAAATTGATCACTTGTGTAATAGGGAAGTATCCTCCTTATTAAGGCTATGAGTTTTCTATTCTGGAATCATCTCGTTACTAGATGAAGGCATTCTTTAATGTAAGAATGGACTTTTGTTCTTGTTTAAACTACTAAACGTTGATATTACCTGTATTTCCTACTTAAGTTGGAGCATTGATTTAACCTTGAAACTGTGTCTGTGTGAATTACTGGTTCTGTGGAGTTTATGAATAATTGATGTTTTTTTCTGAAGGGTGAGAAAGTTAGATTGAGTTGCGTCCAGCCTAATGAGGAGAGGGATCCTGAAAAATCACTTGAAATTCAGCACATCGAAATCAAAATAATTGAAATGTTTACTGTTTCTGTGATATTGAAATTGCTGCTGCTATTCTAGCGAAAACTCTTTATCAACTTCTTCAACTCCATCTGCATCACGTCCATTTCTTATTTTACAGTAGAATTAAACAAAGGCATTTTGAAAATATTTACGCGCATGAATCCCTATGATAAATTAGCTTACATTTCTTTTTCTGCCTGAGAATCGAAGTAACAGCTACATTCCCTTCTTTCACGAATTATCGCAAAATGTTCTTGTCATCACGCATGATTTCTTCAATGAAAAACAGTTAATTCAATAGCACCATGAACATTATGGACAAATTAACATTACATGTGCATTTCTCTATGAGCTCAAAAAACTCGATGTTAGAATTAGTTGGAGTGGCTACCTTCTAAAGATTTTGCTATGACTAACTTAGCTGCCAATTCTATTAATGAGCAGCCTGTTGTATTTAGTGCTACTGTGCATAGGTCTTTGCATCATATTTTACCTTAGGGTTTATCATTCTTGCCTTAAATTGTTTTCACGAAGCAAATCAAATATCCTTTATCTTAAATAAAAATTCCCTCAAATGCATCAAATGCATCAAATGCATTTATTCATTTGATTTAGAAACTCCAAAAATATTTTAGGCTTGAAAACCCTACTTTAAACCTTTTGACTGAACCAGATGGAATACGGAAAATAAGAACATTTATTTTGAAAATTGAGTTCTCCAAAATAGACAATTCTCTTGATTGTTCTCCATCCAGAAAATAGAACAATTCTGAAATAGAAACACAGAATGATCAGCAAAGAAATTCCATCGAGTTCAGAGCTTTTCTTATTTAACATGTAGTATTGATCTGAGCTGATTTCGTTGCTTTAAATCAAAGAAATTAATCGATCCTTAAAAAAGAAATGTAAAAATAATTAGTTCCAGATTTTCTCTATTTTTTCTTCAAAATCTGTTGAAAAGCATAATACTCAATGGAGTTCTAAGACTTAGGTAAACGCTGCAGCGAAGAAATCTGCCACTAGCAAGATTTTCTCCCTTACAAATGCACGTTCTGTGAGCAGATTGTAATCTATTTTTCAAAACAAAATCTGGTTTAATACTTTCTTTTTTTTCAGTTTTGCCACGAACATTTCCGCCCTGAAGCTCATGAATGCAAATGTGCTAATAAGTACGCTAAAAAGGCCATTGTCTGCCCATTTTGTCTCCAAACCATTAAATATTAAGGATCTCATGATGAAAATGAAGCAGTAAGGATTTAAATAGACACAATAAGTAGTTAACAAATAGCAACTATTAGTCAGATTCTCATATTTTGTTTTTAACTAAGTTGGACATCCATTAAGCTACAGAATGTGAACCAGCAAACAGAGCACGAGTTCTCAAAGAACAACAAAAAGTGATCTGCGAGTCAGGGAAGAAATGCAAGACCAGACTCACAGACTTGAATACATATGTTTGCAAGAATTGCAATAGATAACTCTGTTTGAAATGCAGAATGCCAGAAGATCATATCTGCTAAAAACTCCAAAGAAACAAAGAAGCCAAGCAGATTCAGCAAATTGAATAGAAGTTTCAGTAGGTTACCCTAGATAAAACAGTTGCAGCAGGAACTAATGTTGTTGGAGGGAGTATTGAGAATAGCAGATAGTATAATCCAAATGCGTATTAATAATAGTAAAATTAAAGGACAGAAGTTTAATAAGCTGCAAGGCATAGCACATAATAATAGTAATAGATAACCAATGTGGCATAATAAATCTCATAAAATAATTCTCTGCCTCCTGCATAGCAATATTTCGCTTAAACATAAGTCTACACTGGAGGTACAAACTAGCCAAATCAGCAAAGATAGGAAATATAAAAAGCACCTGCAAGAGAGGTAACAGACTAAAGAGAGATTATTAATCTCATAATTTAATGGTTTTTTAAAAATATTTTTCTAAAGATTTGTGATGTCTGCGGGAAGAGTTTCGTTGATTTTATGAAGCTGCTTGCACATGCAGAATCCACCCATCAAAATAATCAGCAAACCAATGTGCAGCAGGAGAAATAAAGCAGAGAGATTTGCGAAGTATGTGGATAATCATTCATAGGATTTGAAAGGCTGTTAGAGCATGCATAGCAAACCCATTTTGTGTAGAGTAATTGAGTTGTTTAATGTTTTAAGATTTATGATTGTTTTAAGAATTCAATACATGTGCTAATAAGCATTAATAGTCACCATGAACAGGTTGTCGTATCAAACAAAACAGCTTTTAGTTAACCCACCAAGCTTTCAATGGAGATAGCATTTTTGCAATCAAACAATAAATAATTCCTTTGAACAATTGAAAACAACAATTGTGAGAATACGGTACAATTTGCAAGTAAATTTAAAAAATTAAGATGATTTCTGAGGCGAGTAGACAGAATTCTATTGGCGTAGAATAAGAAAAGAGATTCAATCTGGCAGGGGAACTATTGTAAATTTGTTTTTAATAATACAATCTCTGTGGCTTATTTAAGAAGAACTGTAGAGGAAAATACTCAATTCGTGGCAATTATGAATGTTCCATTCATAATAAGAGATTAAGAAGACCATGCTCTTTAAGGTGTGCAGTTTCAACACATGCAGGATGTTGCTGTTCCCAATAATAGCAATAATCGCTCTTAAAATGAACCCTCCAATAACAATTTAAACAACGGTTACAATGACAACTAAGCTGAACAATTAAGCAACCCATCAGCGAGAAGTTCCTTGCGACTCTCTGTTAGACAAGTAAGATAATGAAAATGCTTTGAGTTGCAAATAAGCCAAGCCCTACCTTTTTCAATATATTGAATTAGTCAAACAGAGTGCAGGTGAGGAACAGCTTGAGAATTCAAGTAGCAGAGGCAGTGAATGAAAGCATAGTTATCAATGCTCTTTTACTGTTCATTTCAGCCAATAAGATGATGGCCTATCTTGTCCTCAACAGCAACAGTGGGAATGGAGGATCAGTGGAGCAGTGTGTATCTGGGTAGCTTTGTGTTTGGCTTCAACTTATGTTTGTGCATGACCTTCTCTACAGTATTCATCTTGTGGTCTTAATATCTACAATATTTATCCACAGACATCGCGGGATTATCTCTCGCTGGCAAAACATGGATGGATTAGATGTCTTAGGCTAGGATGGAGCTAATGTTCCTCCAAATGTTAATGGGTTTTTCATTTCTGATGTGATTTCTAGGAAGAACTGGATTAACTCTTTTCTCTCCGATTCCACAAAGCTGTAAGGATATTCTTTAGTCAGCGGTCTCAGCTTTTAGATGATAATATTATCTGATATATTTGACTGCTCTTGAAAAGAAATTCTTCCTTATCTTTAACCTATTTTTAACACTGATAGGTTTTATTTCATTATCTTCGTGCAAGGCAATTTATTGATATTCTACAATGAAGAGCAGTACCTAACTGAGTATCATAGCCACTTTTACCTTGCACTTGTGTTCGTCATCATGGTAATTTTACTACTTCCTTCATGAAAACATTGTTACTAATTACTTTTCTTTGCTGTAATGTTAAAGGGATACTTTTATCTTGGAATCCCGTTATTTTTCTTCGCTTCGATATGCCTTTGCATGCCTTTTATGCTAGTAATGTATTTAGTTCTTCGTCGTAGACGGCATGGCTTACAACGCGGTTTAGATGAGGTAATATTTTATGATAATTTGGTATGTTTCTCTCATAAATTTGTGTATTTGATGAATTCTAAAGGAGGTAATATAGAGCCTTCCAGTGAAGAAACTGCATGATATCGATAGGAGAGAAGAAGACATAACCTTAGAGTGCTGCATTTGTCTTGTTGAATATGATGAAACAGATGATGTAATCATTCTACCTTGCAACAAACAGTAAATATTATCTATTGAAGTTGGAATATGTTTATTAATTGGCAAGTTACTTAATTGTATTCTGATTTGCTTTATTTATTTAAAAGCCATCATTTTCATGCAGATTGCATCAAGTAATGGGTTAAAATCAATGGAGTTTGTCCAATTTGTAAAAGAGATCTGAAAGAGCTCATCATAGAAATGGATAATATTCCTCTAAATTCTAATCAACAGCCAGGATAGCCAAATAATATTGTTAATAATTTAAATATGAATGACAACGATCACTCAAATAATAATGGTGCTCATGCAGATTAGGATGATCTCTTGGCTGCTCATTTCGAAGAGTAAGCCCATCCAGGAAACAATCAGTAAAATAATCCAAGAAATAACTGAAAAAAAAATAATAAGAGATACTTCATTTTTAGTGTAATAAATAGGCTTATTTATTGTGCATATTTTCGTATTTTGTATCATTCACACGTTTGAAAGAATTCTCAGAGCCTGTACTTATGGAAAGCATATTAGTTCTGTACAATTCTTGTACTTTTGTTTTGTGATAGATATAATATCAAAAGAAAGAGAATTAAATCATATTTGATTATTTTGATATTCTTAAAGAGTAATGGGAAAGTATAACTGATTTTGATAGCAATATTTCAGGCAGATTCCGAATTGGTTTGAAAGAAATCAGAGATAATTTGGTGCTGCTGGATCAATCTGAATTTTCATTCGATTTGTTTGATTTGTTTAGACTAGTTTTTTAAATTTAATAAAATTACAAAATATGGAATCAGCCAATTTGCGAGCAGCTCCAGTACTAAGCGCTGGTAAGCTAAGCTATTTTAAGAAACTGGTCATCTAGACTATTCTAGGAGGATACCAATTCAGTGACGAAGAGAGTGAAATCGAGTTAACCAACTGGTTCTAATTGCTCTAGCTTTTTCTCTATTTGTTCTTCCCCTTGGTAGTATTTATCTGCGGCATTATTGCTTTCCACAACAGCAGAGATTTCATCGTAGGAGGACTAGTTCCTGCAGTAATTAACTCTATTGCTAACCTAGCGCTTTAACTCTATGCAAAGCGAGTGCATCGACAAATCCTCGAGAATGATAATCTACTGGTTGAATCCTCCACAAAGATGTTTGCGTAGATTATCAAACCGAAATCTCTCTTGAACTTAATTTACAGCATCCTTGCCATGCCTGCAGTTTCATTTCTGGCAGCTAATTTTATTGGCAAAGGAAGTAATGTAGCAGTCTAAATTCTAACTCTTATTACCTGCGTCACAAGCTTCTTCTCCCTTGTTAGCTCTTCTCCTCCTGAGTTCACAGCAACAAGCAGCGAAAACACTGAAATTTCTTAATATTCTTCAGCTCACATGCGAACTCATCATTTCTTAGTCCTCCTAATCATAAATCTTTCCCTCGACACTTCCTCCAACCATACAGTCTTTCAAGTCTTGATTCCTCTTCTTCCACTAGTTTGGGCACTCGGAATGCTTGGCAACTTATACGTCTCTGTGATCTACTGCATCGAGAAGTTTTCACAATATCTCCTTGGAGCTAGTGAGACTAGCTCAACAGATACGAGACTAATATTGTCAACTGGTGCTAGACTGCTAGTAATTCTGATTATCTCGCTCATTGTGAATGCAGCCTATGGTGAGGTAAAAATACTTTCTGATTTCAATGAAAAACAATTAGTCAAAATGAGAAAACTTTGATGGGGGTGCATTCTGTCTATTTCAAGAGATATTAATTTTAAAATATTCCCATTTATTTTCACTGAATAATCTGGTTTTTGTGTTGATTTCTTAAAGGAGAAGCCGCTTGATCGAATGCGCCTAGTCACTTTATTAACCAGCATAGCAGCTTTCTTGCTAAGCTTAAATTTTCTATGGAATCTTGGACTTTAAAAAACAGGAAAATAAGCATAGCTCAATATTTATTATTCGCTTTTCAATAAACTAGCCCTCTTGGCTTCTTCAATTATCTTCCCACTCGTTTTTAGCTAAGACTCAAGTACATCTACGGGGAGGATCATGTGTCTCATTAGCTTAATTCTCTTCGTGATCAACTACTTGAGCTAATTGATTTAGAATGCTTACGTTTCTGTGCGTTTTTCAAGCTTTACTGATAAAGTTAACAGATTCGTCTGCATTGTCTAATAAATCATTTACACTGCTGCAATAAGTCAACTAGGAGTTAATGCTGCTTACACTTTTATCAAGTATGATTTCACTGCTTTCCACGGAGCTAGAATCTTCATCTAGACTTTACTCATATTCAGGATGTTTATGTCTACTTATTCCAACCCTCTTGTTTCAGGACTGATGCTGGCAGAGATATACATCTTTTCAGTGATTTGGGATGACAGAGCTGCTTATCTATTGACTTATTCTCCTTTAATTCATGCAGGAAATATCGCTGTTGCAAATGTTCTCCGCAGATTGGTAATTTGGATTCATTCCATCGTCAGAATGAATACTTCTAAAAAGCAAAGGATTGCCAGATAGTCAATCTTCAATGCGCTGTCCTTCAGTATCCTTCTTCCAGTTAATTTACTAGGTACTTTAACTGTTACTTAGACAATTTTCATTATAAATTTACTAAAATGTTATTATTTTAAAGGAATATGCTTATCAAGTATATTAGACACTCCCTTTTTACCTTTTATGGGACTTCCGTTGTATTTCACTGGGTTTCCAAGGCCAAAGCGTTTCTGGCCAGAAGCAAAGCATGTCTTGAAACAATCTGGGGAGAGTCTTTTGTATGATAAATTCACTGATAATTTTAAATCACAATTTGGTAGTGCTTTGAGAAAGAGGAATGTTCAAGTAGGAGACTTTTTTCTAATTCGAATTGAAAAGTATCTTGCGACTGTTTAAGTGCTTGAAAATGGATAAAACTACGCGATAGTATCATTGAGAGGGTTAGAATCATAGGAAATGACCAGCTGTCATAGCATTGAAGCCAATCAAGTAGATAGAATAACTGAGGAAGTCTATGTGAAGAAACAATGCTATTTCAAAGATTGGTTTGGTTCTTTAAAACCACTTCAATAATTGGCAGTGAAGACTTACGAAGAGAATCAGTTGCAATTCACTGGCATCATCACAGACAGTGGATTTATCAAAGGCTACAAGGAATTGCTTATGAGGGTAATTGTTTATTTTATCAATAAAGTAGTTGCACTTGAAGAAGATGAAACAACTATTGACTTGTTGCTTTAATCTTACTCAGATTATGTCTCAAATTAAGGATTATTCAAGGAGAAATTTCCTAAAGAATTTGCATAGCTTATTAGCTTTAATCTTTCGTAGAAAAAAACTGAATACCAAACTGTGATTGAGTAGTTTCATTCAAATCTCAAACAGCCAGAAGAAAAGAAAAAGACTACAAAGCAGCCTATTCATAATTAGGGGAAAAGCAATGCAACTATTATTCTCTAGCAAGCGCCAGGGAAGTTCACCTTAGAAGAAGATATGGATGATTTCTTTGGAGGAAAAAACAAAAAGGAATAAAATATTTTTGCTCCTAAAAAGGAAGAGAACAAACAAAGCAACATTAAGATGATTATTAGTAACAAAAAGAATAATGATGTTCTAGGAGAGGAAGTAAATTATGGTTTTAATATGAAGAATAAGGCACCTGAAAAACCATAACAGCAAGTAGTTAAACCATCAGTTCAGCAGGAAAAAAAGGGAGGAAATGAACTGGATGATTTGTTAGACGACTTATCAATGAAATCTCAGCCTAAAACGAAAAAGGAGTCCAAACCGCAAGTGCAAGTGGCTAACAGTAATCCATTTAATATTTCAAAATCATAGGCATTAAAAGAAAGATAACTTACTCCAAAAAAAGAAAGCTTGGGTGTAGAGATGGCTGAAGATTATTCATAAATCAAGGCACTCAGCAGTGCAAGCAAAGCAATCACAGATTAAAAACAGGCTGCTTTACTTGCAGCTCCACAGCTTGAGTCCAAATAAATGACTATCAAACCCAAGAAAGAAGAGTTAAATTTATAAGAACACTAAGAGGTCAGATAAGGTTAGAAAAAAGACATTCAACCAGAGTCTCAGATGGAAATAAAGGAATCTAATTCTGATAAAAATGATTTAGACGACTTGAAGAAATTACTTGACGGAGAATCTGTTGAAAGTAACAAGAATAGTAAACCAAACTAAGAATAAATATTTATGAAGTAATAGCAACTCATTCCATCTCCACAGACAGGAGGAAACTATAATTATCTCGATGACTCTGCTAATAATAAAAACAAAGTAAATATGAACGCAAACTCACCTGACTCCTCTTTTGGGAATTAGTCTGCATAGCTAGGAACCAATTAACAAAATAATCAGCCATAACAACCAAAGGCACCAATTGTAGTTTAGAATAACTTGCACGAGAAAGACGATATCGATGATTTTTTAGCAGAACTTGCAAACGACAACCATGATTTCGATCTTAGACCTAAAGCTTCAGCTCCTCCTCCAATGATGATCGATCTCGAAGATGATGTTCCTGCTTCAAACGGGAGAGCAGCATAAGAGAAAACTCCTCCGAAGATTGGCTACTCTCAAACGAATACTAGAGTAAGCGGGGGGAATTATTCACCAAAAGAACCAGAAAATAATCTAAAAATGAAGGGATCAAATGTTGACGGCATGACTGAAGCTCAAAAAGAGAAGGCAATGAAACTAACTTACCTGCTATTCAGTCTCTGCACCAATGACAGCAATTTTACCAATGCCTCGATCGACTAGGAGTTGTTGTTTAAGAACTTCAAGGATTCCACTTATCTTTCTTCTCTGAGGTTATTTCAGAAACTACCTAATACTCCAGCGAAATCAAAGCTGCTGTATATTGCGAATAGTTCTGTGAGATATGCAATCAAATTGGCATACGATACTTTCGCTTATATGGGGTCGTTGGATGAGATTGCAGACTAAGATGTACTCGACTCTATAGATGAGAATAATAAAGAATGCGTGATTGGGATGGGAAGTGATGCTTAGTGGAAAAAAGCTGTCGAAAGAGAGATTCCAACATTGTGGCAGCTTCATTATAACTAAGCTGAGTCTGGTGTGAGCATATTCAGAAGCTAATACAAAGAGATATCTTGCAGTCTGTTTAGCCTTGATGAACATGTAGTGACTAGCATATGGGCTAATCTTGCATTTGAGCTGTACTACGCTACGAATGACGATGATGAAAGGTATTCAATATAGACTCATGAGCAATTCTTTAGAAATATCATCATCTAATCAGCAGAAGAACCACTCGGCTACTCTCCATATTACTCTGGCCCAATTATTATACCTTTCTGATTTAGTTTACATTTCTTTCTTTTCAAATGACAGAAATAATGGCCACATGCATAATAAACATAAAAATATGAAACAGTGTATTTATATTTATTTGTGGTCTATTCTTTCAGAGATCCTCTCTTCTAGAGAAGTCAATTTCTTCGAAACCATCATCATCAGCTGCTTTGTTAGCCTTACTAAGGCATTCATTTCTAAATTCCTCGTCGTCTTCTTCATCACACTCGTTATTGTCGTTTTCAGGCTCAGATGTCCAGGTGCTTTTCTACAGAATTATCCCCTTTTTGAAGAAAGAGTTTAGATCCTTAAACATAAAAGGTAAATATATCTTACTCCTGTGATCTTCCACTTGGATTCATTGTCTTTGGAGCGCTAGCAAGCGACTTCTAAGTGATTCATAATAGGACAATTGAAACCGCAGTTGCTTTAGTTGAAGAAAAATCTTCTGCTTGCAGTCATGTACTATCCGCTAGGAGCATTCTGCAGATAGAATTCTGTCTTGCCCATCAAATCAGAACCAGCTTTTTCTCCAATGCACTCAATAACGAAGTTGTCATCTAGCCAAAAGCAGTTTGTGTCAGAAAGCGCATTAGATAATTTAGTTGTTCATTCTTATTGTTTCAAAGTTAAATATCCTTAAATTTATCATTTGTTAGTCTTACTTCCATTGTTATTTTCACCGTTGTTTCCTGCACAAGAAACCTTGATAAATAGCCATTCTTCTATTAGCAATTAGTCTAATAGTGTTTAATGTTTACTTCCATTTTGTTGCTAATCGGAGATTAGAATCCAGCAGCATAAATGTTCTTGCGTGTGTTCGAATTTTCTAATCTTATGGTGTCTCCGCATTTCACAATATTGTCTAAAAAGAGAAAAATCAATGACATGAACAATCTGGTGCAAACATTAGAAGGGTATGCAGTTGAAAATAACTCTGATGAATTGCTCACTGAAAGTCTAGATGGGTTTATTATATCCGCTTTTAATGATGAATAGACTGCCCATTTCTGTATCACTATCTATGGCAGTCAATACCTAGCCACGAGAGCCTGAACCATATGATACGTCCATGCTGAAAATACTAAAAAAGGCAAACACGCTGTCTAAGATTCAAATACAATATTGCACTGTCTTTACTGGTGGCGAGTCTGCTGGTTTCTGATTCTCACAGTAGAGCCGTAGTAAATTGTTTTTTCATCTGCAGAAACGAATTAAAATGAAACTCACAGCATTGCAGTAGATATTCAAATAAGTTACTCAATTCTGCTTGGATATCCTCTTTAGTCGGATGTTCGTGGCAGTTTGCAAGAGCGACGAGTAAGATCAAGAAGCAAAGTTAAACCTTCATATTTTGAAATGTGTATTAAATAGTGTTAATTGTTTATGCTGAGAAATTAATCAAGCTTTTATCAAATTAAATGTCAATATCTTTCAATTTGAGTTTTCAGCATCTAATAATTACAATTAGCAAGCGTCTGATTGATTTTCACGTGTAGCTTCAGCGAGAAGCATTTCCAAAGATTGTAAATAAGCTGAAGCATTTAGATTCAATCAATCTTAGTTTCTAAAGAAATAGGAGATTATCTAGTATTTCATTATTTTTGCATTATTCATTTCATTTTGTCGTTAACCCTTTCAAAATTGTATTTCAATTGATATTTTATTTTTAAACGATTAAATACTAATAATATAATATGATTGTTGTAGAGTATTTGTAAGCCTTAGCAAACTTTGACAGATTAATTGTTAAGATAATTGATAAAATCAATATGGACTCAACAGAAATAGACATATCAAATACAATAATAAGATTATCTTTTACTTCATTATTTAGATCATTTTACTTGTAAATATATCATCTTTTAGAGTATTTTCGTTTTTGATTGAATCTACTGTTGCTCTTAGATCTATCTTGAGACTTAAAGTGGTTTGGTTTCTAAGAAGTATCATCTTAAGTTTATTTATTATGTTTCTTAGGCTTTCCTTATTCTTTGAGCTGCTCAAGTCTGCGTGCATAATCAGCTATCTAAGAAGGCTCAAGGAACATATTATTGGAGCGTCGTTTTATTTGCTTGTTGTCATCTTTGATCTTTTTAAATTCAATCTTGTCATGCTTCATAACAATTCGCTTCTTTGTGATTTCTTCATTAATCTAGCCTAGTTCCTGCTTGATTTCATCGTCGACTTCAAGCTCTGCAAGCTTTGCATTCTTACTGTACCAAGCCTTTTCGACTTGCTTTTATCTCACCTAGAAATCACTCTTTTCTAATAGCTGAGCACTGTCGATCAACACTCCTAAAGAAAATACAGAAACATGAGATTATTTCATCAAATAATTTATGATTATTTACTAATTTTATCTCTTTCGGTGTGGTTGATGTCAATATTTGCGATTCCTTGTTCTTTTTCAAGCTAACTAATGATTTTAGAGAAGCGAGGCCCATCTTTAGGACCAACAAGAGTGTAGCATGTGCCCGCATTACCGATACGAGCTGTTCTACCGCTTCTGTGAATGAAAGTATCAATATCAAGAGGAACTTGATAATGGACTACATTCTAGACTGAAGGAATATCTAATCCTCTTGCTGCAACATCAGTAGAGACAAGTACGTTATACTATTTCAAAAAAGAAAATATGAGAAGATGCAGTAAATAGCGTGATGATTCTTACAACTCCATTTTTGAATTAGTCTAGTTTTTTGAATCTTTATCTCTGCTGCATTTCAGAGTGCAGACATAACACCCTCAATCCTAGGATTGTGAGTAAATGAAGGATCTTTTTGGCGTATGAGATAGAGTTGGTGAAGACGATAACAGATTCGTTGGGTCGTTATTTGATGTAGTGGTAGAGATAAAGTGGTTTGTCTTCTTCTACACAGACGGTCTTGCACTCTTTGAGATTTCGAGGAACGAGAATGGTCGTAGTCAGATCGATTACTTTATATTTCTGAGTAAATTTGACTTTGTTCAGCAAAGCCTCCATTTTAGGAATCAATTTGTCCTCTTTTTCATCAGTAATTAGTCCCTTTTTGCGGTCTTTTCGAATTTTGCTGGCTTTCTTCTTTTCCTTTTTTGATAAGGTTTTTATCTTATGCTTGTTACCAGCGAATTACTTAGTCAAAGTGGCACTCACTAAAAATACTTTCAACTTTCCATTATGCTTCTTTTTGCTATCATCTTCTTCTTCCTCTTCAACATCATCTTCATCTTCTTCATTGTCTTTTTCATCATCTTCATCATCGTCTTCTTCCTCTTCCTCATCATCTTCTTCTCTTAAATCTTCATCCATTTTTTACAACTTTGCATTCTTTTTCCCATTAGTTTTGCCTTATTTTTCTCCATTTGAATTTTCATCTTCTTCATCGCTATTATCATCTAATTCTCCCATTTCATCCTCTTCATCTTCATTTTCATTCTCTTCATCAACCTCTTCTTCTTCGTCTTCATCATCTTCATCAATCTCCTCTTCTTTTGAGTCTTCTTAATTATCATCTTCTAAATCTTCATCTTCTTCCTCTTCCTCTTCATCTCCCTCATCATCATTATCCTCATTTTCCTCTTCTTTATCTTCTTTTTCTTCACTGTCTTCATGTTCCTCCTCCTCTTCAAGATCAACTCCTTTGAGATCTTTATCTGTGATTACTTTGTTCTTCTTGAATTATTTCAATAAATTGAGAGCATCGTCTCCTTGGATTGTCATAACTTCAGTTTCTCCAAGATCCTGAAGTCCTTCAGCAACTTTTCCAGATTTAGTCTAAAATGAAATTGTCTTAGTTTGCTTATTCTTAATGAGTTCATTGATTTTCTTAATTTCTCCTTTGTTTTCATTCAATTCTCCTTTATTGTAGACTCTCTCCAATATTTTATCCAACTCATCGAAATGACCAAGTTCAACCATTCTATCTGCCTCATCCAACACTAAGAAATCAATCATATGAAGCCTATCCAAACACTCATGCTCAAAATTATCAATCATATCCCATAATCGCCCTGGAGTAGCCACAAGGATATCAGGAATATAACTCAGAGTCCTCCTTTGTTTGTCCTTTGATAGACCACCAACAATGCTTCCAATTCTGACTAAACTCTTGGCATTCTGACTAATTTAATTTAAGTGCTTCTCAATCTACAGCACTAGCTCTCGAGTTGGAGCAATTATCAGACACCGAATATATTTCTTGCCTTTTTTAGGATCATTTTCTTTTTCCTTAAACCCTCCAGTCTTTGAGTTTATGATGTCGCTGACAATTGGAATACCAAAACTCAATGTCTTTCCTGAACCCTAAATCAAATATAAAAACATTAGCCCTTTATCCTATGAGTCTAAAGCTATTTGGTTATTTTAAATCAGATATTTTACAGTTTGCGATGCGACCAAGAAATCGTTGTAGTTGGGATAGCAGTTCAGAACATACGACTGAATATCAGTTGGATGCAGGAAATTGTTTTCAAGGAGTGCTTGATAGACTAAGGGATGGATGAAATCCCATTTAGTCCAATCCTAAGTTGTTACGTGACTCATGATATTGATTCGCTTGTAATTGTAAAATCTTTAGTTAATTTTAATCTCTGAGGCTTAATTTACTTATTTGCTTTTGATGCTTCTACTTTTATCTTGCAGTATTTCTTCACATAATTAGGCTATTCGTTAGCATGCTAAAACAAAAGGACAAATTGATTATTTATTTTGTAAGTATTCTTTCATTACTATTTTTAATATTTTGTGCTTTTCAATTGAAAAATCAAAAAAGACAGTAAAATAAAGATTATTTGAGTTAGAATACTTTAACGGAATATTCTTCTTCGATTTCAGAAGGTTCATTATCTAAAATATCCTTTTAATCATACCAAATAATCTGATCTGCATTTAAAAATAAGTATGTAGACCTTGAAACGAGCTGGTTGATTTAAACATCAAAGGGAATTTAATTATTTGTTGTTTAATCTTCTGGAATCAGGTGAAGAAATAGTTATCTATGAGGGGAGTAATTTAAGAGAAGGTCAGCAATTCAAGAAGACGAAGGATAATTCAAAATTCGTTAGGGAAGTAAAAAATTAAAAACACAAGGGAACAAAAAAAGAATCTGTTGAAAAGTATTATTCAGTTGAAATGCTAAAGAACTAAAATAGGCAACTAGCATCTTAGAAATCGCCAACGAATCAGCAATAGCCTCTCAAGCAACAGAGTGCTACTGCGGCGAATACGATGAGCAAGCAGACCAACCCGAAAGGACCGAATAAACATGAACAACTTGAACTCCTCTAACTGCTTGATAAATGCACTTGTAAGAATATTAAATGGCAGGATTGAGTTTAATCTTATTTAATAAATTAGAAATCATGAAAGACGATAGACTTTATCTCAGAACACTTGTCAAGGATGGAAACGGAGAAGAAGTAGAACAAATACTCCTCAAACATAAAAAGAAACAAGGTAATTTGATATTAATTTACCACTTTAAATTTAAATATCCAAAAGGGATCAAATTTCCTTGATGCTTAGGCTATTTAACACCTTTGCATAAGAATTAAAATCATGGGTAGTAATGTTATTTTGAAAAGTATGGCTAATTCTTCCCTTTTAATAATTTCAATAGACTTGTCTGCCCTTTCAATCGATTTGCGTAAATTCTTGAACAAGGGTAAATCAAAAGGCTCAACTACTCCTTCTTAGAATCAACTGCAATCGAGGGGAGAAAATAGTTCCAGATAAACTCAATCAAGAGAAAATTAACAAGGCAGTTTTGCTGAAGCAATCAAGGGGTCAAAGCAATATGGAAATGATAGCTAGCAAGACCAAAAAGAAAGACAACAAGAGCTGGTGTATCAGTTGAGACAGCAATAGTTGTAGTAGTAACAGTAGTAATAGCAGATTGTTTAAGCTTAGTAGAAACAAATGCAGCAGGAATAAGCAAAACTAGCCAACGCCAAGTAATTGTAGCTCCAGCAGTAATAGAAAGATGCGTTCTAAAGGCAATAACAGATAAGTGGAAATGATTTAGGAGATAATGGCAGTTCAACATTCTAGGTTTCTCTGTAGACTGCAGAAGAACTAGCTAGCACTGCTGCGTTTGGAACTGTAGGGTAAAATAGACTAGACAACAATCAACAAAAACCCTTAACTGAATACACAGAGGAAGACGAATACAATCATAATAACAGTAACGCCAAGTAGCGCTAATACAATTAGAACGAAGAGGGCTCGATCTCTGAAGCAAGTGGAACCAAGCATAGAGAGGTTGAAATGCTTCAACAAGCAACATACTAAGTAACTAATGGAGGCAATCATGCTAATGGAAGTGAGTATGCTCCAGACTAAGAAGAAGAGCTATCAGATGTGACACAGGAACAAGTAGAACAGGCACTCATTGAAGAACAGCAAAGAGAAAAACAACAAGAGGAAGAAATGGCAAGAAGAGCAAAAGAAAGAGACCAATTGTTGTAGGCTACTCTCTAAAGAGTAGAGAAATAGTAAGTCTACATTGAGTAGTCTATGCATGATAATTATCATGAAGGAGAAGAAGAAGACGACTAAGGGGATCTTCTCTAATCATATCAGCTGAACCATGAAGAAGGATAAGAGCCAGATATTCATTAGCTTCATCAACCAGCTTAAGGCTACTAAGAACACCTAAACCAAAACAATAATGGTAGTTACTTGCTAGCTTAGCTCTAAGCTTCTCCTGAAAACAGACCAACAACTAACTATGAAGAAGAAGAGTAAGATGGAATCCATGAACTAAACATGGAGGTTAAGAAAATCAGCCTGCAAAGACTAGGTAGTATCTAGAGGGGATCTGAAGAACCAATTACTCCTCTTAACCATCCAGTTATCCTTGACAGCGACGTCAAGAGAGCTCCTCTTAAGCACAGAATGGAGGAGCTTCAAGATGGAAGCTTGAATGCAACTCCAATGGCTTCTCAAAATGCAATTTCCTCAGCAATAAGAGCTCCTCTTGGATTTTCAGTGAATGATAACAAGTAGGAACTGTCTGCTGAGGTCATTCAAAATAACTTTGAAAGCCAAATGGAAAGGGCAGCTCAAGAAAATGGAGGGTTTGACCAAT
>Ga0302285_10000501_pt1 | contig 21629 bp, 16 predicted proteins | sample III_Fen_E2_2_FD_200455 | JGI IMG/M metagenome (GOLD analysis project Ga0302285, IMG submission 200455) | Peat permafrost microbial communities from Stordalen Mire near Abisko, Sweden - III_Fen_E2_2 | ecosystem: Environmental > Terrestrial > Soil > Wetlands > Permafrost | place: Sweden: Abisko... | reverse complement strand
GCTCTTTATTTCGTGAGTGAATTATTTATTAATCTTTTTTTTTCCCACAGAAATATCCAAATAAAAGCATCCAATTTGTCAGAATTAATTTCTTATTTTAAATCAAAAAGAATCTTTACAATCCTCTTAAGTGCATTATTTTCTTTCTCTTTAGTTAGCATTTCCTTCTCCTTATCCAGGGAAACAATCACTCTCTTCCTCCCCACAAGCTGTTGATTAAAACATCCAACCTGCAAAAGCAATCTCCCATATCTAGCAATAACAATAATTCTCCCCATAACAACAACAACAACAACAGCAATACTCTCCTGATGGCATTATCATAACTCCAACAAGAAAATCAAGACCTAAAATATTTGGAACTCCTTCACCAGGAACAGCAGCAGCTAATAACACATACAAGAACAATCAGCAATCACCATAATAATACACTATGTCATTCGCTGCTAACTAAACAAACGATTAACACTCAACTCTACAACAGCAGGTAAAGAATAAATTACTGATATTAACATCACCACCAACATCATTGATTTCATCCAATTTTTCTCATATTTATATTAAAAGCATGGAAATACTTCAAGAAGTCCAGCAAGTGAGAGTAAGATCCAGAGATATTAACCTGTGAACACTTAAATGATGGGATGCTTGAATAAACTAGCAGCAATTGAAGAACTGAATAACACTCAGGAGATGAATGCGACACAGGCTGAGTACGTGAAGAAATGTAAATCTTTATTGTAGGGTCTAGTCAAAGCATTAGATTCTAAATCACTTGAGACTATGATAATCTAAATTCAATCGATGTTGAAAGATTTATAAAATAACAAGAAAAAGGAATAATCTGAGTAATTAAGTAGTAGTTTACAGCAGTAGTTAACGTAGATTCTAAGTTCTTCCCTTGAGTAGGCTACAACGAAACATGTATTGCTACAAACAGATGAAGAACATGATTAGAACTTATTTGAGGAGTAATACAAGCAAGCTGCAGAGTATGTTAAAACAGCTGGGTTGGTATTGCACTCGAAATAAACAATCTATGAGAAGATCAAGAAATACAATATTCTCAAATCACAATGGTATGATTTCATCTGTAATCAAACGAATTGAGAGGAGATGACCTTCAATAAATATAAGAAATAATTTATCATCTCTTGTGTGTGTGAGAATAATTGTATTTTTTTGTTTGTGAGTGATTTTTGAACAGATGATAGGGATATTAGTGTTGATAATGATCGAATTAAAATAGATTTCATTAGAAAATCACATATCTATTTAGATTCACGTAGCTTTTACAACAATAACAACACACTGAACAAATAAATTAATAAACAAATAAATGTGTCCATTAATACAATTTATTTATCTTCAACCTTTTAGTACTATTATCTGGCTGAGCTGTACATATAATAGGTATTCTCCTCTTTGGCTGAGTTATTTCAACTAATTATGTAATTAATCTCCTTTTTTAAATAGATATATGTGTGTAATCTTTTTATATTATTATTAAGTTTTATTGATTTCTTATTTGTGTGGATTATCCCATTCATTTAGCTGATTTTTCTTGTTTTTTCACGTTCTTTTCATCACTTAGATTCTAAGCACCATTATCACTGCCGTCTTGTTACTCTTGATTTGGTGTAGTTCGTTGATAATCATATCCATACGTTCTCCTTGTGCCATATTTCGCATTCATCTTAGCATACTTCATCTTCAGCTTGAGGATCTCTCTTTCCTGTTTTGGTTTGAAATAGTCAAAATATCAATGGAAATCCAATAGACATCTATCTTTTTTATTACATTCTCAAGATCGTTGTTTGGATTTTGAACAGTTTAATGCTCAGTAATCACTGGAACCTATCCTTATCCTTGTTGTTAGTGCTCTTCGATCTTTGATTTCCCTACCTTATTTGTTCCAAATGATCTACCACTCTCAGATACATCTGGAATCGACTTAATAACTTATTATCCTTTCTTCTTATCTGCAAGTGTCTTTTCGAACTTACTCTAGAACAGCAATGCTTCTTTGACTCGAGGATCATCACCTTCTAAGTTCTAAGCAAACACACAAACAAATTTAATACCCTAATGCATTCATTAATTGTTTTATTTCTCCTTACTAATTTAAGAATTCTAACACAATTCTGCTGATATTCCAATGCCTTCTTGATGTCATCAATATCATAATGTGCAAGGGCAACTGCTTGATAGCATCCAGCGATCTTCATGTGATCTTTACCGTAAACTGTGATGCTTCTGTCTAACGCTTCAAACAAGCAACTCAACGATGCCTAGTGTTGTTCGTTCTCTTAGAACATCAGACTCAAATTCATGAACATATGGAAGCAATCGGGGTGCTATTTATCATACAAAAACCAAAAAATACAATCAATATACCACTCCAAATACCCCCCTCCTTTCTTCTTCTTACTGGTTCACCTCCGATGAGTGAATACACAAAGAGTGCTTTGAGCATATGTTTATATGCCCTTTGTGGTTTCTTGACAGTGAAATAATAGTACGCTAATGTCGCAATAGCTTGCGCAGTGGCATGGTGATCTAACCCATAGAGCTTCTTGTAAATCGCAATGGCTTACTTTTGATAATAAATAGCAGTTTCATATTCCCCAAGCTTAAAGTGGACATTCGATATCTTATGACAGCAATAGCCGTGCTCCTTGTGGACAGGGCCATATAAGTTGACTAAGATGTTAGCACTAGTCTAGTAGCACTCTAGTGACTCAGCGACTTTACCATCCATGAGGTATTTCTAACCCTAGAAAAATATGCAAATATTTAGATTTAATAGGGAAAAAACAAAATATATATATTTTACCATTTCGATGTTTGCTCTAGCATCATCTGAGACGATTTCAATGAATTTCACAATTGGAGTGATGTCTTTAATATCCGCAGCTTAGAAAGGGAGCACTGCAGTCACAGCAGAAGAAGTAGTTGAACATCCTGGTGTTTCACTAACTCCATTACTATTATTATTCCCATTCTTCAGATCCTTATTATTCGCATCTTTTATATTATTATTATTTCCACTAATCTCCCCATTTACTCCCTTCTTCTCCCCTGTTTCTTAACTGAAATCATACTCCTTTGCTTCAATATGCACACCGATCGACAGCAATAAATCTCTCAATGTCGCTAATCTATTGAACTTCAAACTTAATGGACTGTATTTCTCAATATTCTCAGGGAATACATGAGAATATCTCTTATTCGCAACATACACAATCCTAGCCCAGATTGCAGATGGTTTCGTTGAAATAGTTGCAGGCTCAGCTATCGATATCACCTCAGATAATTGATGCTCAGAACAGTCCTGTTCTTAAATATTCTTCTCTTCTACAACATCCTTCTCCATTTCAATCTTTTTCCCTTTTTTCCCTTTATTTCTCTTCTTCTTCGATTCATTAGTTACATTTCCATTCCCCATCCCATTCTACTATTCCTTCCTTAATTCTTATCCAATCTCTCCATTCTCCATCTTCCTTCTAATCTCCTCTGATCCAAACACTGCATTTAATCCATGTGCAATCGCCTACTAAATATAACTCTACTCAGTATCTCTCATGATCTCCCTGAACACATGCTTCATCGCTTTCACTAATATAACCCTTTCTACGATCATGTAAATATGCGGGGTTTCTTTTTTGTTAATTAACCCTGCAACTCTCCCGAGATATCGCATGTTCACACCATGTGCATGGAAATATTCCTCAATGCTAGAACTATCTGAAATCCTACCGTTCTCACTGTTCGTAATGAGATCGTTGATAACATTCGGGATAGCCTTAGTTAACAAGTAATCGGAGATCTCTGTTAATTACATGTGCTAGTCTAAATAATAAAAAGAGAAAATCAAATTTGTGTGATAAATCAAAATTGTCATATATATCATACATACATAACACTGATTTCTCATTATCCATACCTTTAAGCTTTGGCAGTTCGACTAGAGGTGCCTTCGTAGAAATATTAGGATTTAGCTTCAATTTGATTTAATGTTCTGGATCTTACAAATACTCCTAAATCTTAATAAATTTCGCTAATCCTTATTTATTCTTATCTTCTTGAGTATTTCCCCCATTTTCTTTACTTTCCTTCTCATCTTTGCCTTCTTTATCTTCTTATTCTTTGATATTCTTCGTAGCAGCTTAGAAGTTCTTAGCTAACGCAAAATTAGCAATGAGTTCATGTCTCAACGTGCAGCATAGATTCTCGTTAACTCCAGGGTAGTTCAAATCCCTCGGTGATAATCTCATTAAATCTAAAATATACTTTCTTCTATCACTTCCTCTAATCCCCTTGACTTCGATAGACCCACAGAGAGTATGCACAGCTGATTATTCATCAGTGAACTATACTGCATCATCTAGTTAAAAGTATTCGCAGATCGCTTTCATCATTTCTGCGAATTCTTCGTTGTTATGGATTGTTTTTCCATCATCAATCGAACCGTATTAGGAACAATTACTGTGATCGCTGTTGAGGATCCCTGGGATGATTGACTAAGCGATGACTCGTTGACCTTTGTAGTCGACGAGACATGTGTTTAGTACACTTAGTCCTGGAATGTCGAGTTTGTGGAGAACACGAAGATTTCGGAGATCACAGTTAGCGGTAGTTACGTTAGGAGATGCATCTGGACCTGTTTCTTGCTAGAGATAAGGCAAAAGGGCATAATTAGATGAAGGAAATAAAAGATTTTAAGACATTTTTGTTTTTCTTACCTTGAAATGATCGATGTTTTCAAGTGCATATGAGAAGAAAATCTAATTATACACATAAACCTACTGATGCACTGGATCCATCGGATTAAGCGACGCAATGTTATGATCAATAACAGCTTTAGCACCTTCTGTTGCAGCTTCTACAAACTCACTTTAAACTTTTATATTTGCTTTATCTCTATTGAGTCTTTCAATGAATTCGCCATGAGGTAGGTCTCTGCAGATTTACAGTTCTTCATTCCAATCTCTAGGACCATTCACATCGAAGCCGTAGAGATTCAATAGAGACGACTCACATCTGTTCATGTTCCACTCATGCTCAGCAGGGTTAGATTTAGCATGCAACCAACGGTGACCGTATTTGTAGAAACTAAGTACAGGGAGGTTTAAACTGTCAGAGGGGTTAGTTCCCATCGAAGTACCTTTACCATTACTATTAGAGATTTCTTCATACTTTTCTTTGAACAGCGGGCTGATGCTTTTGAGTAAAGATATGAGATTCACAAATACAGCAGGTTTATTCGCGTAGTAGCTAGGATCGAATTGTTTTGCAGTAGATTTATTCACATAGAAACCTTTGGGACATGCTGTGATTTAGTAGCTGATGTTCTCTAATGTTTTGAGGCTCAAGTAGAAGAGATCACCTTGGATGGCACGATATTAAGGAGGAGGGTTATATCCAGAGTAGTTTAGGTAACACACGCATTCAGTGCTGGAGGATTATTCTGCGTTGAGTTCAGTTTAGATGAGTCTATTGCCTAAACTAGCTAATATCGCGTCTTCTAATTAGCAGACTTCTCTACTACTGCTGCTATTGCTATCACCATTTGCTGATGCATTTTGCTTTGAATTGGGCAGATTTGAAGTATTTGTATGGTTATTTTTTCCATTAGTTTGCTATTGTTCTCCGCTATTCTTCTTGTGATTATCACTGCTAAGTTCATCTTATTCATCATCATCTGAACTTTCTCTCTTTTGCGCTGTTTTACCCTTCTTTCCTTTTGAATCCTCTGCAGCTTCCCCATCTGTTGACAATCCATAAATATTAACAATTCTCAAATATTCTATGCAAACTCTAACTCCTACTGACCTTGGAATTTTTCGAAGATACTAGCAAGAATCGCGGGTGTTTCGAGAACTTCTTGGACCTTCTTGACATGTTGCTTTGCACTTCGTTAATCGAATGGATCTGAAATGAAAAGATCATAAAATTAGATAAATATGCTACAAAAAAGAGAGCGCTTGTGATGATAGCAAATATTGTTGTTAAATCTACCTAGTTTGATATCGAGTGTTGAGTCTGTTGCAAGACCTAGAGATGCTATGTCTACATACTCATTGAGAGACTTGTCGTTGAGTGCAAAGTGGTAGTTCGTGAAGAAATACAAAACACTTGAATCTGATAAAAATTGCTTGATCTCGAGAAGTGTATCCGTGCCTGCTATCTAGAATCGGGTAAGACAAAATAAAGGAATGTAATCGAGAACATTCATGGATTGAAATGGATTCATCGCTATATAAAGTTGAGAAAGTTACTTCAAGAGGGAGCAATAATTTTCCATGGAGAGTGATATTCAGCTTAATTCCTGGTTAGCTTTCTGTGTTCTGTTCTGCTTATTCTGTTGTGCTCATTTTAATATATTCTAGTCAATGCTGCTGCTTCTCGAATCTTGCTTCTTTGGAAGATGCTATCTGTCACTTCTCTTTTTTTGTATTTTTTCTTCTGCTAATTGTTTTAATATGTTAAATATCTCTCTGGGAGGAATCAACGAAATTGTAGAGAAGCTGAAAGAGTGTTCTATGAAATGATTTGATTGATTAGAATCTTTTGAAAAGGTCTTTTCAAAGCACCTATTTGCAGTGAATCAATTATTTAGATTTGTTCTCTCTTCAGAATCAAACTATTCCTCCCTTCCAGAACTATCTATGCTAATTTCTCTCTCTTTTTTTCCTTCTCAAAATGAAGTAATTCAAAAAAAACTGTCTGATATTCCCAAACCAAATCAATTATTAAGCGATTTAATCTCTTGATTTCATTTCCTCTTTTTCATCCTTAGATTGGGGGAATATCCATCCTTCAGCTTCTCATATGATTTCTTTTCTTTTCAAATCCTCCCAAGTTATTTAAGGACTACCAACATAATATTCCATTAACTATTAAAGAGTATTTATTAATCTATCTGCTTCATTCGATACCCATTGTGTTTGATTATCTGCGTTTCATAGGAATTTCATCGATTCTTTTTTTGAATTAATTAAAACACTTAACTCTTTCTTTTTAAATCATCTTCTCTAAAGAACAAATTCAATGAACCATATTGCTTTTATTCTCCCCTTCCTTTTTCCATTTAAATGAAAGATTTGTTTAAAGTATTTCCCTTATTTGTTGATTAGATTTTTCTTTTCTTTTTTCATATTCCAAAATAAATGAAGGAAACCACAGATACGAACTACATATATATCCCTCTCTTTCTCTCTCTAAATGCAGGATATTATATCTCTTCCTTCTTCATAATTCTCTCTCTCTCTTTTGTCGCTATCTTGCTTCATTCTCTTTCTATCCTCCAATCACTCAAGAACTTTGTACATTCTTCAAGAAAGTCTCAAGACTCTTTGTCTACGCTTTGAGATAATTCAATTCATTTTGTTTTCTATCTTCTTCAATTTATCTGATCTCCTTGAAGCTCTTCTCGATCGAATCCAACTCATTGTCCAGGATTATTTTCTGCAATACCAATAATAAAACCACCATTTTATCAATAATACCTCAACCCTTTTCTAAATATTCTTACTCTATTTTGCAAGTAGATTTTCTTCTTTTCAAGTTCTTCAATTCTTGCCTGCAATTCTGGCTTGTCTTTTTCAGCTTAGAGTGCCTTACGTACACCAAACACAATTGAACCTTAGTAGAGTGTCTAATAAGCTGCGAATGTCATACGAAGATTGTCACGCACTCTCAACAACAATAATCCTATTTAGAAAATATAAATCACGTTCAAAGGTAAGAAATGATATTTGAATCTAATCTTGCAATACCTCTTTCTGGACAATTGATTGTACACTGCCTGATGATCTCATCGAAGAGCTAATTATGAAGATCTTCTCTCACTGGACAGATACCATTCTTCCTAGTTCAAATACGAATATCAATAAACAAAGGCAATCTTAAAAACAGTCTTTCTATCATTGCCGCACCTAAACCTCCCTATTTACCTTGCTTATCTGAGTCTAAGTTTTTTATTGAGTGTATCTTCTAGATCTTACAACTCAAATCTCGACACTTCCTGATATGCTACATTCGCCTTAAAGTACGCTCCATTACTTTACCATTTCCTTGGTGGAAAGATACTATTGAGAATCTCTTCAATAGTTGATTTCTAATCCAATGGCGGTAATTAGCTCTTTTTCTTTATCGACAATGGATCCATCAGATAACTTTCCTTGTCTGCAGGAGCATCTACCTACTCGGGTAGTTAATAGCATAAAAGTCCATCATCTAATTATTGAGTCTCATCGAATTGCTACTGAAGTTGTTGCTGCTGTTATTGTTACTGCTATTGTTGTTGTTGTTCCTCTGAACCCACATTCTATGTGTTTGTTGTGTTCATTTTCAATAAATATTAGAATCTAATGCAAATAGTTTAAATTTCAATATTGTTTTTACATATATCTGCAATTATTCAGGGAAATCGATAGTGATTAAGTTAGTTACAATAACTCAATTAGCTTTCAATATTCCCCCAGCTAAATAGACTGTGAAAAAGTTCGTAATCTGGTTTATTAGATGATTCAGTCAGTCTTCATATGACAATACAGATTTTTGGAAATCTTAAACTAACATTATTTTATGTATTATTTTGAAATCAAAAATACAATCAAAATCAACATTTTAACAAAAAGGCAGAGCAACTCACAAGCACCCAATGTGTCAGACAACCAAAATACAAGCCAATTGCAAAGAAATAAAGATGTATTTAAGCAAATATTTGTTGAAAAACAGACACCAAATACAAAGATATTGTTTTCAAATATTGTAAATGCACCACTGAAAGAACGACTAACTGCTTCTTATTTAATGTCTCTGTTGTCTGAGCAATTACATCCCTTAGGCATTTGCTTCCCTCAGTTATTGAGCTTCTTGAACTGAATCTAAATTGATTTTAATAGCAAAAAAACATTATTTTATCTTCCATTTATTTTCAATATCAAAGCGAAATTATCTCTCTTTTTGATCTTAAAAGAAATTCCTTACTAGTTCTTCTAAGATATAACGAAGTACTGCCTTAGCATCGTGTTTGTTTTTGACTTTATCTGTGACACCCAGGATATCTCCAGATTCCTTTACGTAGTACTCTAGATCATTATTGTCACATTTGTTCGTTAACTACGCCAAACGGACCCTGCAAATCAATCAATAAAAAACCCATCAACATCTCTTCTAATATTGTCACAAAACAAATATTTTTTACTTCTCCGATGCGAATTCTTCATCCAAATCAAATTAATCTAAGTTTGGAGGAGGTAATTCTCTAGGGATTGGAGGGAACACAGCTGGAACAAGTCCAAGTAGTGGTGTCTCAAATTAAGGGACAATTAATGTCAATGGATCATGCTTAACACCTAAAACATCATATAGTTTCACAGCTTCAGGGACTTAATCTGTGTCGTATTTGAATATGTCATTCAGGAATAACTGCTTGGAGTCAAATGGAAGACTCTCACTTTCCTAGATAACACAAAAATCATAAAAATATTAGGGGTATTTCACCAAAAATAGGAGAAATTTGTGTTTTTTCTTCTCTTTCTCCCTAATTTATCAATAATTATACTTGCAAGCAACTCTTCAGATTATCAGCTAATTCAGCAATATCGGGTACTTTAAATGGTTCTGGTTCTTATTCCTTCGACACAGGGAAATCAAACTCACACTCATTTGTCAGCAAAAACTTTATCAAGAAATCAAAGATCTTCGCGTTATCTTCATTATCATAGTAATCATCTGCAAACATATCAAACGACCCCACAACAGCTAATCTCCCTTAGTTCTTTGTCGTCGCAATAGCAGCAAGTGGACGATTAGAAGGATAAGATAATGGACCTGAACCAAGAATAGCATTAGCAGGTGCCTACACTGTTAAACTAGATCCATAAGGATACACGAAATCTAATCCACCTCGACTTTATTCTTTTTAGTATTCGTCTTCATCGTCGTCTTTTCCGATAGCATTAGAGAGGAAAGCATGCTAAGGTCGTTTAGATTCCTTAGGGAGTCCATTAGCAACTCTGGAAACTTCATCACTAAGAATACCGCTGTGTACATAGGTTTCTTTAGGATGGAAGTATTTGTAGAATGCTGTACGAACTACACAGTCGTTGTTAACACTGATACCGTATTGTTCTAAGAAGAAGTTAGCATTCGTGTTGTTCCTTGAGAAGAAGAAAAAGAAGAAAGAGAGAGGATTAGAAGGGATTTTGGGGGGAATTAATTAGGGATATGAATGATTATTTGTTAAAAAGAAGAAATAATCATAATTATCAATCATGGGGAGGTAAGAAGGAAAATGAATTTATTAATTTTAAACTGTTTCACTTCTGCCAAGCCAGCTGAATGAAATTGAATTAAACTGCTGAGAAAAAGAGAGAAATGTTTGAAAAAAATGGGCATTGTGGATTCAAAGAATTTTGAGGGGAAAAAAAAGTATTGGGAAATATTGTTGATCTAACTACAAAACCAGCCATTATTTCAATATTTCTTTGGTTGGTAGTTATCTAATCTTTGTATTTTCTCTTATTTTCCCTATTTTCAGCTCTTTTCTATGATGGGAATTCTCATTTCTCAAAATATACCTCCTTTCTTTTATCTGGATTTTAACTTATTTTCTGTGAATTTGTTTATTTTTTATTCATTACTTATGTTCTCCTCCTTCTGAGCTGAGAAATAGCAATCTGCCACCTGATTCCAAGTACTACTTCAAAGCAGCGAGTTCTTCCTTGTTGAATAGATCTTTGGGACAAGCAAACACAACTAGATTTGCCATTTTCAATCTGTCATAAGTGATTTCTTCTTTGTTTCGACCGCACTTTTCACAGGAAATACAGTTTAATGTTAATAACAACAATAACAACAAGCTAAACCATCCCTATCCTTTCAAAGGCAAGCAAAGTCTTTTATCTATTACTTTGTATGGTCCCTTGTATCTCCTGATGAGCTTCTTGAAGTTGGAACTTGGATTTCCTGCCTCTTTCTTAGAGGAATTGAATATGATCTGTTTTAAACCAAACCAACAAATCAAAATGAGTTAACCAAATAAGAGCCTATTCCATCCATAGCTATTCATTTTTATCATAAAGAGATATTCCCCCCATATTTCGATCCATCATTCTCCTAAAAAGATCCCTAAAATCCATGTGATTTCTTACAATTTTTTCTTCTCCACTCATAATCTCTTTCTTTGCTGTTAGTTATTTTTATCTCTGCTGTTGAGTCTACTATCTTAGCTTCTGTAGGTTATTCTACCGTCCTGTGTGGAGCTATGTTAACCTGAATCTAGTTTAGCTTTTTTGAATGTATTTGATTTATTTATTTTTTGTTTAAATCTTCCAAATATTCTTTGTGATCTTTTTGATTTTTCAAAATGATCCCATTCAATCCAACCCTCTCAATCTTGATTTCTTCGATGCCTTTTTGTCTTTTTTTCTTTGATAAAAGTTCAGAAAATAACTATTCAAGTCATTTCATTAAACTCTCTCACTTTACTGTTGCATTAAAAACATCTTTATTTTAGAAATTTGAGATAATTCAATAATCTTAAATCGTACATACATTTTGTCTTGTCCACATGCATAAAACCAATAAAACTCTATTGACTTCAACATGAATAACCTCACACACAAGCATGCAAATCTAATCTCTCTAGATCTCTTTCTCTTTCTTTTCCTTTTCTCTCATATTATTAGAATCGAATCTTTGTTCCTATTTTTGAAGAATAAAACAGCAAAATCTGCTAAAAGAATCGTGTGCAGTAAATCAGCGATAATCAGCTCTGTGTTAGTGTCTCCTAAGTTATACATCATAACCCAGAATCCCATTCTAACTATTCTACTCAGCCCCATGAACATCAAATATTTTCCTAGTTCATATTCAACTCTACCTTGTTTTCTGTTCACATAAATCTACGGTAGCAATCCAGATGCTTCGATAAACATCGATAATGACACAAGTGATTGCATGTACTCATCATCAGCTCCTGGATGAAAGAAATATGATAACACCATGCAAGTTGGAATTATTGTTTTCCAAGAAATCAGCGTCGATTAGGTATCAGCAGTTTGCGTGTATTTGTATTTGTAAAATTGAAGAAATAGTAACAAATGAAGTGTTAGAGCAACTGCCATTTCCACCCAGACAATCCATAGATGGTAGAGTCTAGTATCAGTTGTGTAGATCGCTCGCATGATCGTTCCGAGCATGTACATGACTTGAGATTGCATTGACAGTCCATCAATCGATTTCATTTTATTTATGCGCAACAAAAGAATGATAGAGCCGATATCCTAAACGATGTATCCACTCAAGAAGACGAACAACACTAACTCCATTATATTTTTATCTTATTTCGTCCTATATCACTAAGTATTTGCGTTCTAAGAATAATATCTGCGTCCTTATCTTTTTTGTAAGAATCCAAATACTTATTTGATTTTACAGCATATGAGAATCCCAAGTGGAATTTTCACTCGCCACGCGGAGGAAATATTCTTCCCCTCCCAATGGATTTTTCCAATCGTCGTCGAAAGTGTGAACTATAAAAGATTAAACTCATAGATAATTGAAGGGAGATGTGGGGGGTTAGATGAAGTTCTTAGATAGATTAAGGTAAACATAGTGATACTCCCAAACCAAGAAATACAAAGGAACGAAAAACTAAGGAAATCTCAAAAAGTATGGCAAAGAATTACAGAAATTTAAATGAAATAATAATAAAGAACTAACTCACTTTTAGCAGTTTTTGTTGAGAATAATAAACAGCAAATGAAATATTGTAATTTTGATTTGATCTAATTAACTTCTTCTTCTTCTAATGGAACTATAAAAACAAGTTTATTTAAATTATGGTTGTAAGAGAGATTATTAGGATATAAAATCGCTCGGGAGTCTCTAAGAATTACACAGAATCAAATGAATTAAGGTTATTTCAGCTTTTTCTTAGTCACCATTTCATGAGAGATTTTCAAAAAATGGTGAAACTTAGATTTTCAATTGTATGAATGGCATTCTTCTGTACCTACTTTGAACTTCCAATTAGATATCAACAGTGATTATTATCACTAAAGATTTTCAAATAACCCTTAAATTACCCCCTGTTTCCTCTTTAATTGGTTCCCGACTTTATTTTATTCAAAGAAAATAAGAAGGGATACCCAAATTTGATACTCACTTATTAAAAAATTAACCTAATTTTGAGAATCTATGAAAGAAAATACAGTTGATATCTCTTTTCACATTGATTAATTCTCATAAGGCGCCAATAAACTCAAAATAAATCATTTATGTGTCTCTTTGAATCTCTCCCCCACTACAAAAAGTGAAAAATTGTTTTCTTCTTTGTCCTTCATACTTTTTTACTAATTAAAAACAATTTGAAAATCTAAAAAAATTATTGCATTTCAAATTATGGAAGAAAAACAAGATTTAAGCGAATTGCTGAACCATCCAGGTGAAGAAGTGACTCTCGGTGAAGAATTCGTCTTTGTGCAGAAGTACTTGACAACGTACAAGAATGAGATGCTGACTGCTTCAGGATAAACAGATGCCAGACGAAATGAGAAAATCGATTTCATTGGAGCATAGCCTGTTTCGATGAGACTCAGCCATATTACCAGTCACATCAAGGAGAATGTCGCAGATGAATACAGCTACTTGATCTGCGAGAAAACTGACGGTGTCCGCTATATAATGGTGCTGACTACAACAGGAGAATGCTTTTTAACTGGTCGTAACACTAGCGCTAATTCTTAGAATCCATATCAACTCTAAAAAGTTAAAATGTAGCTAAACGATTAGCTCTTCACTAACGAAGATGACGAAGAAGCTGAACAAGGTGTTGAATAATTAGATCTTTTGGAAGTCTTCGATGGTGAACTTGTTTTAGACTATAAAAACGGTTAATATTTTCTGAAATATCTTATTTTCGATTGTCTCGTTCATTTCGGTGAAAAAATCTTCGACAAAACATACTTCGATAGGCTCAGAAACGCACTGTATTTCACTTCATACAACAAAATGTGCTACGAGATTTAATAAGAACCACCACCAGCGAATATCCCCTTCGAATCTTCATTAGGGAAAACTCTCATTCGGCAAAGAGCGTTCGGTGAACATGGTGATTTCAACGAAGATGAAGATGAAAACTCAACTATCACTATTGGACTGCAAGTCAAAGATTTCTTTAAATACAAGCACGCTGGATATCTATTTGAAAACTACATTCCCGCTTTACCACACCATAACGATGGGATAATCTTTACAAAAAACAATTCTCACTACAAACCAGGAACCGACAGTAACATCATAAAATGGAAACCACCAACAATGAATACCATTGATTTCTTAATGGTAGCTAACACTGACAGCATTCTCGATGGATTAGCTGATGCAGATGATCTTGAAAGTCGAGTTATCGACTTGTATGTCATGGAAACAAGCAAAGAAAGAAATTCATATGAAGTTTCGTTTTTTGATTTTATGATCGTAGATGAATAGTTCTTCTAAGAAATTCTTGATAAAACTTAAGAAAAGCAAGGAGCATTAGGGATAGTTGCTGAGTGTAAATGGACAGAGTTAGAAGAAGAGAAAAAACCATTTTTAAAGAAAATCTACTAAGCAGATACAGATACGATTTTGACATTACCAGAGAATAAAAAAGATCATAACTAAGAAGTAACGAGAAAATGGATTGCAGGGCTAAGAGCTAAGTATCGATAAGCTGGATTTGCTAAAGGTTGGGAGTTTGAGAGATATCGTTTGGATAAAACAAACTCAAATAATATTCAAATTGCAAAAGATATTGTAGCCTCGATTGAAGAGAATCTAGATTAAAATAAATTGGTGTCAATGCTAATGTAGAACAATAATACTAATGGATAACCATATCAATAGCCTTAATAACTTAAGAGCGTCATTGAATCTTAACCTGTTAAAAAATAAAAGAAAAATTGAGGTGAACTGATTAGAAGGGGAAAAAAAGAAGAGAAGAGAAGAAATGAACATTAAATTTATTGTTATGGAAACATCGTTATTTCATGTGAAGTTAAAAAGAGAATATTAGATTCTTCTAGCTATTTCGTTTACCTCCTTCACAACTGTGTGTTTATACTTCCATTCGAATAAAATTTATAATACTAATAGTCTTTTTCAGGGAGATATTTTTGATTAATAAGTTGATATTCCATGAAATGTCTGCCTATTTAGAGTTTCAGATAGAAATCTCAAATTTTTGCTGTTTGAAAATATAAATATGTAACTTTAAATCTCTCTCTCTCTCTTCCATTTTCTACATCCACAGATCTAAATTATAAAGCAACAATACCAACAGAAACAGACATTGAATTCATGCTTTGAAATACAATTTGTGTTAAACATTTAAGATATTCATATCCAAAAAGGCAATTTTAACTATTATTCAATAAACATACAAAAAACAAAAAACAATTTGTATCATTTTCCATAATTCTCTCTCTTTCTCTCACTTTTTCTCTTTTTCTTCATTTCTTTTCATGATCTTGGATTCTTTTGAGAATGTCCTCCTGCAGCTTATTAAACCCACCAATATCTGCTACATTCGTTTTTGCCCAGCTTAATGCTTTTTTCGCAATGAGATTCCATTTACTTTTATCTTTACCGAAATATTCCTTGAGCACTGCAAGTACAAAACCAGCCATGAATACATCCTTAGATAATCCCGAGTTTTAAGTTTGCAGCTATGCCAAATCCCCTGCTGATAGATACATCAAGCATACCTTCTCAGAGTACTTACATAACCCGTTGCTTTCAATTAGACTCAATAATTCGTTCAATTGTATTTTCGGCTGTGGAACAACTTGTTCTTCAGATTTCTTTGATTCCTACTTAACATCATTTGATGTTGGCTTAGTTAATTTCATTTTCTTCTTGATTATCGGCGAATCTTCTCTAATACTAACTCGCTAACATTTCTTTTTCTAAGTCTAAGATGCACTTCTAGATTTTGACCTTTCATATTTTTTGTTAGTAGGTTTTCTTGCTCTTTTTTTAGTCAAAGATCTTTCACCACTCTCTTCATTTTCTTCTGCTTCCTCTCTCAGTTCTAATTCCATGTCGTCTTCATCAGATTCTTCTTTAGAGTCTGTATTGTCGCTATTTTTATAATACTGATCCTTTTATCCAAACATATTCACTTCACTTTACAGCAGGCTTGGATACATCTAGGAAAGATTCATTTAGCTTTATTAACCTAATTATGGCATATTTCCACTTTACAACTAACTTAGATACATCTAGCTAAGATTCATTTAGCCTTATTAACCCAATTATGGCATATTTCCACTTTACAACTGACTGAAATACATCTAGCTAAGATTCATTTGATTTTATTATCCCAATTATGGCATAACTTAAGCCTACTATTAACAACTAAATTTTTCATTAATGTTTAGTCGTTCCTGGAATCTCAAAGAACCATCATGTTAAGACACTCTCTTAGGAATTGAAAGCACTTTAGCATGTCTATTCACTTATATTTTCGGATCACTTTATGCTTTATACTATTACAAAAAGGGATGTCCAGGATGGTTATTTTCCCAATCGATCAATTACTATTACTTTAATAATTCAAAATCCTGTTGATTAGCTTAATACACTACATCATGCTTAGTTTCATTGAACTAAGATGCTTCTGCGTCGTTTAGCTTGTTCACTACGCATATGACAGCTGTTAGTTTGTTTAAAATCTAAAATTCCACAGATTCTTAGGTTAATTCTTCCTTTTTTGCAGCAATTTCTTCATTTTCGTACTTTTTGGTTTCATATTCGAATTCTTCAATCTTCTTATTCAATTCCAATTGTTTCCCTAATTTAAATGTAGTTTCTCGAAGACTTTCATTACATAAGAATGCATCGGTTGTTTGTAATCTAATTACCTATTCAACTTTTGTTTTCAATTTGGAGTCAAAATAGCTAATTTTGATAATCTTAGATTCCTCTGCTATTTCATCAATTTTCACCGATTATTTCACAAACAAATGCAAGTTGAATATCTCATCTTTAAAAACGCATGGGAGATTCTTAACATCAGGGAAGACACTCTCAATAACCGATTTATCATATTCAATCTAGAAATCATCTAAAGAAGGCGTAATTGACTAACTCAATAAGCTAACAATTGCATCGGCGAAATCAGCAGTCAAATCAATAATTATACTTTATCCTCTTCCGATTCGAGCACTTTCTTCAATTAACTTTCTATCCACTGATGTTCCTACACCAATAGCATGTACTCTACTGTATTATCTGTTTCTCTTAATCAATTCTATGACTGTTTCTGGTTAAGTAACTTCTCCATCCGTCAACAAGAAAATCTATCTATTAAAATTCCCTTCGATTTTAGCTGATTGGAATATTCTCTGAAGTGGTTTGAATATCTCCGTTCCTCCAAGATTTGCTTTGTAAGTGGAAATTGTCTTTAACGCTTGTTTCAAGGAATCTTAGTTGTACAATATGGATTTAGGGAATAGATTCTTGGATGTTGTTCCAAATCCAATGACATTGAAGTAGCTGCCGTTAGGGAGACTCTAGAGAAACAATGTGAGAGCTTGAATTGCTTTTGTGAAAGGTGTACCAGCCATTGAGCCACTTCTGTCTAGAAGGAAGATAAATTCACTTTTAGAAGAATCCATATGATCGATTCCTTCTTGATCCAAGATTTGAGCTTAGTATTCATCACTAAATATGTCCGAACAGCCAATAATACTCGCCTTGATATTCTGATTTGATATGATTTTGTTATTTTCTTAGGATTTCTCTATTTCAATGGAACCTTCATTGCCAGCAGGAGCAGCAGCAGAGTTGAAAGCTGGAAGAAATGATACAAAAACTGATTCTCGAAATGGAAATTCTTGATATTTAGCTGAATTTTCTTGTTTTCTTGATTAACTCACACCAAAGATACTTTGAGGCTCATACATTCCTTCATATCCGTAGACTAAACAAAATGGTGTATCTTCTTCAACATAAACAGAACTCAATGCTAGTTTGTATGTATTTGAATCGACTTTCTCGATTTCCGTTGAGTATCCTTTAGATTCACAGTAAGTTATTGATCCAGTGCAGTTTAATTACAAAGTCAAAAGTGATTCGTTTGATTTCTCCTGATTTTGTTTTGTCTGTTCAATGAATATCAATGGGATCGTTGCTGCGTAGAAGGAGTTGAGAAGTGAAACAACTTGATGAGAAAATTTGATTTTAATAGCAATTTCACTGTTTGGAGGGAGATTTCCTAGTTTGATCTTCACTAGCTGCTCAGAAATGTTTTTCTACTCGATTTCAGCGTAACTCACTAAACTCCCTTTGGATTTCTCTTAAGAATACTCTTTCTTAGCATCTTCTTTAGATTTAACAACACCTATCACTTTCTTTCCATCAAAAGTAGCCTCGAAATGCTCAAAACATCCTCCTTCTTAAACACTAACTTCATAGAAACTCTCCGAAAAACAATTTTGCTCTGAACTTCTAAAAACCTACTTCATTTCAATCATCAAGATATTGTTCAGGATCTAACAGTCATAGGAGACATCTTTTAATGTAGCAGGCACTCCCTTCACTCCAGGGATATTACTTTGCTGTTTCAAAATGAACCCGCTTAGGTATTAGCCACGATTCCCCTTTTTGCATTATTTTTTCATTTTTTTTATTTTTGATGATTAATTAATTGTTTTTGAAGATATTTAATTTATTAAAATTACCGTCTACCTCATCAGTTTTTAAGCTGAAAAGTTTTGATTTAATTTTTCTGATCACATTGAGCATTTCTCCCATGGCGTCTCCAGTAATATGAAGATTAATTAACATCCATCCAACTTGGGAATATTCAGAATGAATCAGAAATAGTATCAAAATATGAGATTTATTCAGATTTTCTACCACAACCTCGCTGATTCTAACTTCTTTGATTTCCCATTCCTTATTAAGGCTTGGGATAAATGAATTAAGCTCCCATTTTTCAAAAAATATCTACTTTCTCTTACAAGTATTTTTATTTAGACAATTAACTCATAATTAATCTTTTTAGGTTACCTTAGCATTCTTTTTTAGCAAGAATTCATAATAATAATACTTCGCATGCAAACAAGAAATACATTAAATGACTGTCTCTTTAGACAAATGTACCTTCTTTCTTATCAGGCAATCACTACGAACTCATGAACTCTTCAACAATGCTGTCAATTGATGTACCTTCGAACACGTAGCGAATGTCATCAGGAGATAATCATCTCTTCTGCATGTGCATGGAGTTGCTTTTGAGAAGAGAAGTTGATAGTTTTTAGAGATTCTTTCAGTTTAAATGGCTGTTAACCTCTTGTCTTCGTTGGAAATGGCGGAGGATAAGGAATGAAATAGGTAGGAACAACAGACAAACTCATCGTTTGTGAGTCATTTACAGCTTACAATTCGGAATTTGAATATCTTCATAACAGCAATGTCTACTTGTAGCCCATGTGCTATGCAACTATTCTAATGAATAACTCAATTAGCGAACTGCAGAGTGTGCTGGACAGAGCTAGAATTTTTGGTGATGGCTGCTTCATGCAGTAATCTAAGGGTGTCAGCGATGTGATTGTTCAAGGCTAGTTACGCACATTTAGCTTCATTGTAGTAGTAGTGGTAGCAGAAAGAGTAGTATCAATCAAATAAGGATGATTAAACACAATGGAAAGCAAGAGATTAATAGTTTCTGTGCTTCGAGACCCAAAAAGAATGCCAAAAATGATAATAAAATGGAAAATCCTAAAGGAATGTAAGTGATTTCGATAGAAGAAGGAAGATTAAGAGTGTGATTTGATTTGATTGATTTAAACATTATCTCTACAAGCAAACATACATGGTTGTTTGGGTAATGTTGGCCGTGTTTCAAAAAGGCCCTATGCTATGCTATGACCACCTGCTGTTCTTGTTTTTCTCAGAATGAATCCACGACGCGCTGATCTGAATAGACTCTCATATCGGAGATGCAACAGGAGTAATCATCGCCTGGGTTATTAAAGAAAACTCCGAACCGATATTTGCCGTCTTTGTTGAAGAAGTTGGGTCTACTCTTGTTGATGTTGGTGTGCGTCTGATCTGCGAGGAAGAAGGATTGCGTGCAGATGCAAAACCTGATGTGAACCACTGTCAGAAGACTGTTTACAGGCGCACTATTCAATAATTAACCCTTTACTATCTCTTTATCGGTGTAGGAAGAATGTGAATGGAAACAGCTATTACTATTTTAGCCTCCTTATCCACTATTGTTTATCTTCTCGTCTTAGAATAGTCCTACATAAATGAACTTATCCCCTGGGATTGGTTTGTTGAAGGTGCAGGTGAGCGAATAGATGAGATTGTTGTCTAAAACAGCATTTGTCACTGCCTAACCACACAAACTCGTTTTCTAAACAATTCTGACTCCATTCTACTCCTCCACCAACTACAATTAGCTACTTAATCCGTAATTTGTAACCAGAGCCCATCCAAGCTTTATGCTTTTGACTTCTCTCAACTCTGCTCTGAGCATCTCGAAGACAGGAAGCTAGCACAGCAGCAATTCGATCTCCTCTAAGCCATTTTAGCCCAAATCCAGTTCTCTTTTGAGTATTTCGCATATTCTCCCTGAGTTCGCTTGCCATTCCTTCGTGGGTTTCACTCTCCTTGAGTACGCCTCTCCTTGTCTTGAGCTCAATTCCCTCATTTTGTTTCCCAGTCTGCCAAGCCTGCTCAGTTCTACCTTCTCTAGCCCTCTTTACTCTGCCATATCTCGTCCAGTTTCGAACGATTCCAAGTACAGCTTCACTCCTTCCAGCGCGTTTCTTAGCGTTTCTGTGTATTCTTCGCTGCAGAAGTTTGTCTCGTTACTTATCATCTCAAGCACTCTCTCCACACTGAGATGATTATTCATAGCAGGCTACATCATCTATTACTGCTGCTGCTGTGCCTTAACCATTTGCTGCCCTATTCCGATGAGTTCTCGAAGATATCTTTCATTGTTTTCCCCTTCTCGAAGCAGCTCCTTCAGTCCTAGGACAACGATCGACGATTTCTTTATCTCAGAGTCATTCAGATTCTCCAATCTCTCCTGCTCGTAGCCCTCCAAGTAGATGGACTAGACTTCAAAGCTCTCAACATACCTCTTAACACTCTCCAACACTCGCTAGATCACCTCAATGGCTTCACCACTCACATGATTCGCCTTGCATTTCACCAACTAAACAATGTCTGATACCAGCAATCTCTTCCTCCTTCTCGCATTATCAGCAACACCATTTTCCTCCTCTCGCCTGTTCTGTCTACTCTCAATCAAGGCACTCACGAAACGCTGCATCTCATCTATCTCTCCCTCATCCAGCAAACCAATATCGTCTACTCTCTTCCTCTCCTCCTTCACATCTCCCAAATCGACTTTCTAAAGCATCTTCCCAAACTTAGCCAGCTGTCTCCGCAACTACAACTGGAATCTCTCAGTGGTGCTGTTCAGCTTGCTGGTTGCTAGACTCACCAACGCATCTAAGTTCTCTGACACCTCTTATTACTCACGATCATGCATCTCAGCAACTACGAGGTCTCGCATGTCCTCCACGAGGAACATCGATATATTC
>Ga0302285_10000500_pt1 | contig 21629 bp, 10 predicted proteins | sample III_Fen_E2_2_FD_200455 | JGI IMG/M metagenome (GOLD analysis project Ga0302285, IMG submission 200455) | Peat permafrost microbial communities from Stordalen Mire near Abisko, Sweden - III_Fen_E2_2 | ecosystem: Environmental > Terrestrial > Soil > Wetlands > Permafrost | place: Sweden: Abisko... | reverse complement strand
TTGCTCTTTCCGAACAGTGCGGTTTTAAGAAATCGTCGTTCTTCTCTACCTTCAAGAAGATGATGGGCATCACCCCTGCCGAGTATCTTCATCAGATAGGAAAGCAGTAAGTAGTGCCCATCATAACGTTATCGCCAATATGATTATCTTATAATGACTTTATCGTGTCACCAAGTGACGATGTGTTCTTAATATAGCCTAATGTTGCAGGGTCATAATCGGTTCTTGCCGATCTCAATGAACTGTTCCATTTATTTTACCACCAATTTAGTAGTTTTCATACTTCCATCTGCATAAGTAATGCATTTGATGACAATACCTTTTTGAAGATTGTTAATCAGTCTACCGTCAATAGTGTAATATTTTACACTAACTTGTTTCGCTTCAGTATCACTTGAGATGGAGTTTATCGAAGTCAATGTGCGATTGTCAAGGACGAAAATGTATTGAGGTGTCGTTGATGTTGCAATCTTATTATATGGAGAAACCCAGTTTATCGTATTGCCCCAATAGAGACCGTCTATACGTTTAATTGCAAATAATGTATCACCTGCGGCTTGTGTATAGAACTGGAACGTATGATATTCAGGATTAAGATCCTCACCAGCCACAACATAAGCGTCAAGTGTAAGATAACCCTTAGGATTGGTTATATTTGTCCCATTCAGAGAATCATTTCGTGTGAATGTGAACGTCCAATTATAGTCGCTAACACTTACACCACTGAATCTGGCGGCGTCTTTCGCTGCGCCTGCAGCATTAAGGAAGTTTGCATAATAGAAACTGCCTGCACTGTTGTTCTGGCAAAGGAACTTGTCCGTTCCGGCTAAACGTATTCCATATTCACCATTAATTGACTTCTCAAAAGGAATTTGCGATGAAAGAAATGTGACAACGGCTTTCTGAATGTTTTTCACTTCATTATCATAGATTAGCTGTGTTGCACTGGGGTCACCCTCGATATCGATATATTCTTTGGCTTCAGTAATTAGAGTAATAAGAGTATTGTATGTATCTGTTGTGTATTGTCCTCCATTTGATCCAATTTCATTGATATGTGCATTCAGTACGCTGTCGGCATAAGCGACCTCAGCTTTCAAAGCAGTAGCATCACCACCCTTATAAGGATTGAACACATCCAATCCAGAGGCTTTTGCAATAGCCAAGGTATAAACAGAATCGGCTGTAACGCATGAACAGATACTGAGATCTGTTATTTGTGTAGTTGCACTGCCATTATTTTTTGAAGTATAGGCATCTTCCTCAAATGTTATTTTATCACCGGATTTTAGGTTTACGAAATAAGACATGGTAATAGGTGCTTTGCCTTTTGAACCATCATTGGCTACGCTTCCATACTGCTTGGCAAACATATAACTGTCTGATGAACAGTTTGAGGAGGTGCTACTCATGAAACGGCTGCGGATGTAAAGCGGATTCTCCAGACTCGTGTTAGGGTTGGTTCTGTAGCAGCCGAAATTCACTTTGTAAATTCCATCCTTGGGAGCCGTAAACATGATTGTCGGAGATGCACTTGTCAGAGGATGCATATTTCCATTATCAGTGATATAGAACCAATCCGATGTGTTGTTATACCATGCGCTAATAGAGCTGCTGCCAAATTTACTTCCTGTTCCGTGTGTTGTCAGTGCGGTATATGTGCCTGTGGTGATGTCATAAGCATCAAATCCCCATGGAGCATTATCGTTTTTCGCCATCTTTTGAGTATCATAGTTTACGACAAGATTATTATTTGCAACGCTTCCTGTACTGTAGAACATTCTGTAATTACCATCAGCCTCAAAGTCTGTGATGATCTTACTGCCTATCAATGCCACCCATGCATTTTGTAGCTTGATAAGATATGCAGATGCGTTCATGCCATTTACCGAACCCCTTGATACTGCGTCTAGAATATCTTCACAGACAGTGTTGAATGTGTTCATAGCTGCTGATGGATATTGTCCCAGAGACATGCCTTCTTCCAAATTTAAAGTCTTGTCCATATAATTGTTCACGCTGTCGGTCAATGCTGTCACTTTTCCAGTCGAATATGGGTCAATATAGTTTGAGTCAGCTTTGGCTGTTGCTTCATCAACTGTAGCAATCTCGAGTTTCTGGAAGAATGTGCGGCTCCATGCGTCACGCGCCCAATCAGTTGTAAGGTTTAATGAGGATACATTTACTTCAAAAGAAATTTTGTCGCCGGCTTTTGCCTGATAAGCCATAGTGAATGATTTAGGGGCTTGTACCGTCCATATCTGTGAACCACCGTCTGCAAATAGTTTCTTTCCGTCGTAAGTGTCAATCTGTTTTCCGCCTTCACCATAAGCAAAGCTGCAACCCATGTTCGACAGTGACTCCAGTGAGTCTATATTCTTTGCCGATGCATAGCGGTATCTCGGTATGATGTTGATGGCTGTCATACCATTGCCATCTTCACGGATAATCGTTCCGTCTACCTTGTAAAATCCGTCTGTAGGAGCAGTAAATGTAATGGTCGAGGTGTTCTCCTTGTTTCCGAAAAGTTCAAATCCGTAACCCTCCCGATTGTCACGGCACACGTAAACAAACTTCTCATCACTGTTAGTGCGTGGATTGACAAACTTCTGGTCACACCATGCATAACGGATATTGCCTGCCCATGTGTTCTCGCCGTTGGCCGTTACTCCGTCAATTTCAGTGACGCGGTTTCCTCCCACACGTTCCGGCTGATAGATGTCCACATAGTTGCAGACACTAGAGTCGGTATAGGTTGTAAATCTTGAATACAATCCTTTTGCGTAATTGTACTTTTCAAAACTCCACTGGGAGTCTCCTCCTGCAGCAAATGTCGTCTCAGTCATATCGCCCAGCTTGTATGTCTGGGCCATACTTGCCAGTGATACCACCATTGCACTGATTAAAAATGTAATTTTTCTCATACTTTGAAATTTTAAGGATAAAATTGATTATGAATTATTTATCTGGTAATAAAAGTTTAAAGGCTCTTTGTTTTCCGTCAGTCGAAATAAATGTCATGATGGTAAATCCTGTTATTGGGGCATCTACAGAGATTGTGTGATAACCTTCATCGCACTGGTATTTTGCTCGCAACATGCCATTGATATCATAGAATCCAATTGTTCCTGATACAGATGTATTTATATTGAATATTCTGCCGTGCTGACTCCATATTACAGAACCTTGTTCGGTGTTCTGTTTGCTTTCGGCAATGGTCTCGTCGATGTTGGTATTAGTATTCTCCACATTGAGAAGCTGGAACGGAAAACTATTGCAATAATGTAGATTCTTCGACAGCGTGTCATTATTTATAGTCCAGAAAAGAGCATCAGATTTATCTGAATTCCTTATTGCATAGAGGTTGTTGTCTCCAACTTTATGCAGAATGTCAAAAGTTTGGGTATTATAGTTTGTTGTCGAAGCATAATCTCCTGTATTGTCGAGGTGTTTTGTTGACAGTTTGTTCAAAATCAGATAGCGGTAACCGCGACTGGAGTCCATCTGGCGCAAGCGCCATTGGAACGCATCATCATTATCTGAATTATATGCAGTAAAGGTTACATCCGTATTATTGAGATAATTACCTGTAGAAGGGTCTATTATATAGTAATATCCAGAAGCGACGTCGTTTTTCGTATAAACAAGAATGCTGAAATTGAATAATGTATGGTCTGAAACTGTGCCAGATACAGATATGCGGTGGAAGTCCAGCTGTATGGTTGTGCATGTATCCACTTTTTCGATAGTTAGCGTATCATTGAGATCTGCCACTTTGGTAGTGCCATCAGGTGCATCATGGAATGTAAGAGTGTCTATTTTTAAAATATTGTTATCTTTGCTCCATTGATAGATACGTTTCATTGTGGTAGCCTGACTTAAAACAGTGTTTGGCGTGGCGAACAGTTTAATTTTGCTACCTTTTACAACGGCTACACAAGTTGTAGATAGAGTGTCTGTGTCTGTAATGATGTAAGGATCAACTTCTGATAGTGTTATATGGAACGTGTGTCTAAATACAATACCTGCCTTTGTTGTCATAGTTACACGATAATTGGCGGCTGACAACATATCTGTGAGTTTTAAGGTACTGGAATAGTCGTCACCGGATGTAGCTGTGGCATTAGTCCACGAAGTTCCTGCTGCGGTTTGCTTCTCCCAAATGATACTTCGGTTATTTCGTCCTGCTGTGAAATAAAGTCCCAATATGGCATCGCTTCCTTTCTTTGCCGTTATAAGTGTGTCATTTACAGTGTTTCCATCATAAATATAGTAAGGTTTCACTGTGGGTTTAAATCCGTCTCCTTCCCGGTGCAAACAAAACATCTGTGTAGTCACAGCGCCACTGGCATTGGTATAATGTACACGAAGAATTTTAGAAGTGTCGACTACTACAGCACGTTCGCGTGTTTTGATAGATGCGTCGTCGTCCCATTGCCAGTTGCCAGTATCTGTAGACCCATCTATAATAGTCGGCTGAAGTTTCACTATTGAACCATTGGCTATGTTACTTAATTCAGGAAACATATAAGTGTTGCCGTCAGTGATTGCATTAACTGTGGTACTAGTTTTCTCTGTGAGTTGTGTACTTTTTGTCGAACCTTTTACCATTGTGATGACAGCTCTTAGGAGAGTCGGTTTTGTTGTTATGCTATCTTCGTTGTGCATGAGATCACCAAAACCGGCGATATCACTCCAACCCTGGTTCTGGTTAGCACCGGCACCCCATTCCACACCACCGCTCCATGTGTCGCAAACTTTCTGATGAAGTTTTTTTGCATAAGGCATATTCAGTCCCATTCGATTAGCAAAGTGGTTGTATCCCAACTGATATACAGATACTTTATTCTCTCGTGAGGCATAAGAGATGTTGGGCTGATTTGTTTCGCTCAGTCCGCAGTCTGTCCACCATCTGCCATAAGGATATTTTTTCATGAATGTGGAATCATCATTATCTGCTCCGCACCAACCTGCTGTATATTCTATACCTCCAGCCATCATACGGTTGTTGAAGTCCCAAAGATCATCCCCCTGATTCCATGCTTGTTCGCATGTTTGTTCCTGAATGCCCAGGCATATCTGTGAGTGCCCTTGATCACGTGTGTTTTCCTGGTTTTGGCATAGATATCCTAGTGGGGCTTGATAATTCGTACCTTCGACTTGATTAACAGAATCTACATTCCAGAAATAGGGTAGAAATCCTTTCCATGAGTTTCCCGTTGGAGCACTTCCGCACACTCCTTCTGCCAAAGATGCATTTGTTGTACCTTGTTTTAGGCACATCATAGCATAATTGTATATATATGGGTCGTCGAGGAATATTCCTATAGCCTGAGTTGTGGATATACATGAAGCGTTCCAATTGCTCATGCTGTGTGAGTCGCATTGTCCGAACTGCGTATAGAGATAATATTGATTACGATCAAACCATATATCATAAACCCATTGTTTGAACTTTTTCAGATCGTTAGTTTTCCATCCGCTGTAATCTTTCAGTATCTCAGCAGCATTTGCCACCTGCCATCCTTGAAATCCGGCAAGTAGAGCCCAGTTGGGATCACCGGATATTCCTTTTATCCGATTAGCATATTGATTCAGCAAGTCCACAGCTTCGCCTGCCACAAGCTCTGCTCGAGCTTTTACAGCAGCATCACAGCTGTTATGTCCGAGTTTCCAATATAGAGCTTTTACATAGCACATACCGAAGTCACGTTCACAATGAGCGAAATTATTCAGAGTGCCCCCACGATCCAGATAATCACCGGTGATGGCAGATAACCAATTGCCTTGTTTATCAAGAATCCAATTTTCTGAAAAAGCATTCCAGGCCTTTGTCACTTGCGCGTTGCTTCCGTCGTTAATCTGTTTCTCTACCCTGTCAAAATCTTTTTGGGTGTGCAGACATCCAGGATGAATAAACTGTGCAGAGATAGGTAAAGCAGGAACAAATAATGTTATAGCAAATATTAGATTTCTATTTTTTCTGAAAAACTTCATAGTTATAAATATGATTTATTAATTATGCTTTAATTTATTTTATATACGAGTGATAACAACGAAACACCTAGTTTCAATCAAAATTAAAAATCGAATAATGATAAAAACATCATCAAAATGATTATTTAAATTATTTGGCTCTTCCAAATCTGAGAAAGTGCTGGTTAAGTTACCTGTCAATAAATGATGGAGAAGTTGTCTTTATGATTATCCTTGATGAGTCTAAAAATGTAATATGTTAAAAATGAAGTTGATTGAACGATTTTTCAATTTAAAAACATGATTTTGTTACTCGATTTGTGAAAATACTGATATTTTTACACCCAAGATTAAAATAATATAACTATGAATAGAAATTTAGCCTCACTTATTATTACCTTCATGCTGTCGTTATACGTGAGTTCGGCCCAAAGTAAAAATGTTTATATCCCGACCCAAATGACCAGTGACGGATATAGTGCAACCGATACGGCCAAGACATGGTGTAAGCTACGAAGTCGCGAGAGTAACAATATCATTGTTTTCTGGGCTAAAGGATATGGAGCCAACGATCCCAACTCTAGTAAAGTAGCTTCAAGTTATAGAGTTGATATTGATGATATGTTAAGTAAGTTAGAGGTCTTTTATGAAGAAAATATTGAGAGACTGAGATTTGCAGGAGACAGTGCAGCCTATAGTAAATCCAACTTAAGTAAATATAAGATGGTGATTCTTTTGTATTACACAACAGATTGGATGGCCTATGGAAGTGGATTTGACGATTATATAGGCGGTATGTGGGTTAGTCCAAGTACTTGTCATCCTGTAGGCTCGACTATCGCCCATGAGATTGGTCACAGCTTTCAATATCAGTGTTACTGCGATTTAAAAGGATATGCAGGATTTAGATATCAAATAGGAAAAGGAAATGACTATTGGGAGCAAACAGCGCAGTGGCAATCTTATAACATATATAGAAGCGAAGCCTTCACCTCCTATGACTTTACCGTTTACACCAAAAATTATTTCAGAGCATTCACACACGAATGGCAACGCTATGCCAGTTATTTCTACCAATTTTATCAAGCACAGAAGCATGGTATAGATATTATAGGAAAAATATGGAGGTCAGCTACTTACAACGGAGAAGATCCCAATCAAGTATATATGGCTCTTACCGGCATGAGTGTGAAGGATTTTTATAAAGAATATTACGATGCGGCATCTAAGTTGGTGACCTGGGATTTAGATTCGCTTAGAGATTATGGTAAAAACTATATTGGTGCCCAACAATACAATTATGTCGATTTGGGTGGCGGCAAGTTCCAGGTTCCCTATTCCTATTGTCCGCAAAGTACCGGATATAATGTTATTCCTCTGCATGTTCCGGCAGCAGGAACAAAAATATCCACAGTATTCACAGCATTGCCTCCCGGATGCAATTTGGCAAAGGGCGATCCCGGTAAAGCAAATATTACAGATTCCTCATATACCGCAGTGACGAAGTATAATACATTTTCAGGTTCTCAAACTAAACGTGGTTTTCGTCATGGATATGTAGCCTTACTGAAGGATAGTACACGACTCTATTTCAATACAGATTCTCTTTATGCACTGGGTGCAGACACTCTTTCTGATACTACGTCAATTGTAATACCCGAAAATACCGTTAAATTATGGTATGTGGTATCTCCCGCACCAACATCCTATTTCGTTCATAAATGGACTGAAGATGAAACAACTGACGATCAATGGCCCTATCAGATCAAACTCTTGAATACAGACATTTTCGGACATATCAATATCACGAATCAGGCTATTGCAGATACCACCATTAATTATACAGTAGGTTTTGATCCATCGTCGACAACATATCCTGCAACAACGGTAACAGTAGAAGGAGATGAAGCTTCCGCTGTAGGAACAGCTTTTCAGATGCAGTTAGCAGATATTTCGAGTCATATCGTTACATGGTCTTCCACTATGAGTGATAATCAAATCATGTTTTACGCCTATAAGGGAGGTGGAGTATTGTACCCCTCAGGATCTACAGCCAACGGTTACGGACATTGGTTTGATAATTACGGGAATATGGTTAATTACTCCAGTGGGTATGTTTATTCAGAATTTGATCCGTCAACGATGACTTTCACGATAGGTCAGTATCCGGGTAAATGCAAAGTCGGTGATCACTTGATCATACGTCAAGCACTTCGTTATTACAAAAATGGAAAATATGCCCGTTCCAATTTTGTTTTTAATATTTATATTGGTGGAGTACCGTCAAGTATATCAACAATAGAAGAAGACAATACAAGATTGAATGTTTATAATATAAACGGAGTCTTGGTCAAGAAAAATATATCCGGTGATTCTGCCACAAAAGGATTACAAAAGGGAATTTATATCGTCAATGGTAAAAAAAGTGTGATAAAGTGATCCTCGTAGCTACAGTTCAAATACCAATAATATTCCACATTGTGATGAAGTGAAACAGTTACTCACCCGTATCAGGCAGCTTTGCTCTGATATTGTTGGCCCAGTAGATTCTCTTGCCGGTTCCGGAAGTTGCTTTTATTTCATTTCTCTCACCAACATTCTTAGCCATCTTCTCCTGATATTCCCTGGTGTTCCTTGAATCAAATACCGGCATATCTGTAAACTCGCTTAAACCTAGCATATACTGCATATAGGGATTCTCCCCTAATTGGACAACAGGTTGTTGCCCAATTAAGCGAAAAAGTTTTCTCATTCGTTCCATGGGGACATTCTCTGTAAATCATCTCATCATGCCAAGACAATAGATAAAGCCGTCTTCTATCCTTCTACTTACACAACCTAGTGTTCGTGATTTTCCAATTTTGATATACGTCTTTTTATTCTTGTATTTTACTCACTTTGAATCCCTTCTCTTTTTCTTCTTTGTATGATGCGATGTAATGTCTCTTTTTTAAAATTTTGAGTATAGATTCTATACCGTACTTGTTGGCAACTAAATATTCATTACCTTCCCCTGTTAAGGAAGAATAGGGTTCCGGTAATGTGTTTAGTAGCTTTGAAATGTCCTCTTCAGTAAGGGTTTCATTCTTTGCTATATCGTAACTTATTATCGTAATTTTATTTTTTACGTCTGTTGCATTCTTCAATATTGCAAGATTCAAGTCAAAGTCCAATTCTATTTCTTTTCTGGTTAATAATGCTAATGTCTCATTTGCCAGTTCCTGAGAACCATCATAAAAGTCAATCGTTAATTGTTTTACTATCTCTGATTTTTCAGAATCATTCAATTCCTTAGAGGATAATAAATTTGTTGCTAGTCCTGCCGAATACTCGATAGATGTATAGTCTTTAACAAATTCTTCTTTGTTCTGTAAGAAATACTTTGATTGAATATCTTCATCAAAAGATGTTTGTAGCATCTTCGTATTTCCAGCAGTGTATTTTATCATATTGTAAGAAATAAGTAAGGCTATTCGTTTTGGCTCTAATTCGGACAAATCTGTTCCATCAAGACCCCATCTCTTAAACTTAGGAAGGATGTCTTGATAGGTGTCAAGAGATAGTATATTTGTTTTTATTAGATTTTGTAACAATTCTCGCTCTTTATCTTCTTCGACCATTTCCAAATTTATGAGTTCTTCTTTGTAATGGCAGATGTATGATGACAAATCGTTCGTTACAGTATTCCCCATTAGTGTCATGTAATCAAACACTTCTTCCCATGATGGGGTAATTAAAAATAGTTGAATAGCCAAAGTCTTGTCTTCTTCTTCTGTAAGCTGTGCTTGAGAGATGGTTCTTTCTTGCTCAGATAGATATTTTTTCTTTTCTTCTTCTGATAATGTTTCAGTTTCTAAAATATAAACAATTGCCTTTTCTTTTTCCTTCTTAGAAGATGGTTCTTTGAAGATGTTCGTAATATAATTCTTTAGATGATCATGTGCTGATTGAATAAGCTCTTCACAGCCTGTTTCATAAATTGTAGATAGGTTTATGGAGTCATCGTTTAGATCTGTTCTTTTTAACAGATGGTTTACAAGTACGGTGATATTATTTGAATTAATTAAGTAATCTCCATTCTTAATAATTGTATTCATTAGATCTGGTACCGTATTGTTCAATTCTTTAAAGATATATTTCTTTTCTTCAATAAGATTTTTAACGTGTTCTGTTTTTAGTCTGTCAATGTTTTCTGTAATAAACTGATAGTTATTCTCAAGCCAAGTTTTACTTTCTTCTATTCCATATTCAGATTCGGCATAAATAAACCAGATTAACCTTAAATCAGGAATATTCTTTTCACTATTCATAAATGGCTTCCATAATTTATCTTGATATGTAGCAAACAGATAATTGAACACGTCTTTTTCATGTTTCCCCCATTTATAGTATAGGGCAAGGAAATCATAAGATTTTGTATCAATGGCTGTTTTTATGAAAAGTTTAAATTTGGAAGAATAATCATTCTCAGTTTGCTGTTTAAACGCTAGAAAATCTAAGATATCAAAATTTAGTATCGCTTTTGCATTGTAAACATACTCTGGTATTTCTTTGATACTGTTCTCTATATTATCTATATGATAACCAGGATTTTGAGGTCTATTTAACTTTAATTTAAGGATGAATTCCCAATCAGATTTACTGATAATTCCCTCATGAAAATAAGATATATAGTCATAATAATTCTCGTTAATATATCCTTTCGTAAGAAAATACTCTATCATGGGCGGAACATCTATAGTTTTATAATCTTCAAATTCTGATAAGTTAGTTTTTTTTGTCAATTGGCAGAATGTTCGCGAACGTAATTCATCTTTTTCTTGTTCAATCTTCTCTATGTTAATTTTTAGAGCATATATTTTTTTATTAGCGACAGCAAGTCTTTCTTGATATGTATGATTTGGGTCTACTTCTTTTTCTATTGATTTAAAATCAATGCTTGTATCATTGTTACTTATACTATCGTAACAATAGTAATATTGATATGAAATTTCTTTTTGTTCTATTAACTTCTTAAACAGATTTTCGTTATCAATAATATTCTGAATACTCTGGTAAGAATCATCTATATAAATAGATGCAAGCGGTTCATTTATATGCATTTTTATTGTATTCATATATATTGTTCGCAGTTCTTTCTCTCCAAATGGAATTATTTCATTGATGCGCTTATTTTCATCCTTACCTTCTTTTATACTCCTGTCAAGTTCTTCAATCTGCTTTTCCATTAGAACATCTTTTAAATGCAGACATTTGTAAACAACACCGTCACCATAATGTAATTCCGCGAAATCCCTTGGGAAATAGTTTTTATAGGTTATCATGGCAAGAAGGTTTACCGACTTCAATAACGGATTCGTTAGTTTCTCTTTGTATTGAGCATATTCATTAGCGATATTTCTTAATAGTCTCATATCATTAATAAAAAATGCGATGTCACTGATACCTTCATCGTCGATATCGGTAATGCCTCTTTCTTCAAGCTCCTTTTTGAGCATTGCTTTGGAATTTGAGGGATTAATGATTGGAATGATTGTAGAGATATAGTCGAAGAATTTAGAGCGTTCTGAGTCTTTAAACATATCGTCGCGTACAGCATAGATGAAAGCGATAGGCTGTTTATTTTTACGTGTGACGACTTTAGAATTGTTTATGATATTGTTAAGCTCCCGAAGTTTCAGAAAAATATCTGTTGTGTCAAATCTGTCCAGATCCTCTATGATAACAACATCGTATCGGGTCATCTGGAAAAAATAAAGAATCTCATCAAGGTGCTTGTTAAAGATTGAAGTGTTTTCTTCAATTTCAATTTCCCCATCTTTTAAGTTTAGTTTGTTAAGTTTGCTATTGCTAAAACATCTAATAAATTTGCCAACAATATAATATGAAAAACAAAAAAGAAACACAATGGATATAGAATCCGCAATGATATTAAGCTTAGGCATAGATAATAAATAATATAGCCAATCTATGCGACACCACTCGGGCTCAAATAAAATATACAGAGCTATTATAGCAAAAAGAATATTAATAGATAATAACGTTACTTTCCAATTCTCAATATGAACAATTCTTTTAAATCTGGAATTAGGAATTGTAGAAGGTTTTTCTCGGTATATGAGTTGTTGAAGTATGCTGTATTCTATCAGCCTATTGAGACTTTCTGTAGAAATAGATTCTTTTTCACCTTTCTTCTCATCAGAATTTTTGTTTTTCCCAGTTGTATTGTCGTCAGTACTGTTGGTATCAGTGCCTTCAGATTTTTTCTGATCACTGTCTGATTTTTCCTTAACTTCGTATGGTTTTAGTGTCGCTAATGATATGTCAAGAAAGTTATATTGTTTTCTTAGTTGCGTCTTCAATGTTAATAGTACAGAACTTTTCCCAGAACCATAAGAGCCTGTCAACGCAATGTTACGGGCATCCTTTTCCAGTAGTCTGTAAGCAATGTCTTTTACGCTTTTAAAGGAAGGATCATCCTTTCCAATAACAGTAGGTCTTAGTGATTGTTGCTTGCTAGTTAGATCAACATGTTGTTCTATTTTTGTTCTTCCTAGTTTCTTCAGAATATTTATAAAATTCATATTGGTATATATAATTCGTAATTTTTGATACAAACATACTATTTTTCATAGCAACTGCAAAAATAATTTATTTATTTTAATTTTAGAAATAATTTGTGATTTTTTTGGTGACCATGATCTATTATATCTTCTATCTGATAATAAAAAAATCGTTGCGGCATAAACAATTATACTTAATATTTACACGAATTTTGTTCTGTAAAGTATCTTTTATTAAAAATATTTTGCTACTTTTGCAATTTATTATATAGTTAAAATAAAAATCCAACATACAATGGAAATAGAAAAATTGAGAATGCATGTTTGCAATATTGTAAAATGTAAACAAATGTTAATTGTGGGGGGGTAAAAATGCCCTTCTGAGTTTAAAAAGTCGCATATTAGACTATTTCGGTTGCTCTACACATTCTTATAAATTTCAGATTTCTCTGTGCTCTTGCACAATCAATAATACTTATTCCAGTGAACAAACCTCGACATTAATTTGTCGGGACAGTCACGTTTTGTCTCACCTTAACACATCAGAGCAATGATAACAGGCGAGAATAAATCGAAAGTGGATAAGATATGGAATGCGCTGTGGACGGCTGGTCTGACGGTGGCTACCACTGTAACTGATCAGATGACGTATCTTTTCTTCATGAAGATGATTGACGACGAGCAAATCAAAAAGGAGAAGATTGCTGCCCAATTGGGCATACCGGTGAAGGAACCGATGTTTAAGGAGGGTGTGTGGCATAATCCCGAAACAGACAAAGACGTGGATTATAAGACGCTGCGCTGGTCGTATTTCAAGAATCTCGATACCATGCAGATGTTCCGCATTGTCAGTCATGATGCTTTTGTCTTTATCAAGAACATCGGCAGTGAGGTGGATTCAGCCTACAGTCGATATATGAACAACGCTACATTTCAGATTCCCGACCCTCATTCGCTTGATATCGTTGTGCAGGGTATTGACAGTCTGGAGCTGAAGGAGCATGATGGGATGGGTGATATCTATGAATATATTTTAGGTAAGATGGCGGAGAGCGGCAGTAACGGTCAGTTTCGTACGCCACGCCAAATAATCCGCATGATGGTCGAGCTGATGAAACCCACCTGCAAAGATATCATCTGCGACCCTGCCATGGGCACGGCGGGATTCCTTGTAGAGAGCGCACGATATATCAAAGAGCACTATGCCGACGAACTGCTCAATATAGAGAATCAGCAACACTACCGAAAGACTATGTTCACCGGTTTTGATACCGACCAGACCATGTTGCGTATCGGTAGTATGAACATGATGACGCATGGTGTCATCAATCCCAATATCGACTATCGTGACTCCCTTTCTACCGATAACAACGATGCGGATAAGTATACCCTCTGTCTTGCCAATCCACCTTTTGCCGGTCGCCTTTTTGCAGACAAGGTGAATCCCAATCTGAGAGTGATGACCGACACTCTGAAGACTGAGTTGCTCTTTGCAGCCCTCTTTGTCCGTATGCTTCAGACGGGCGGCCGATGTGCCTCGATCGTCCCCGATGGTGTGTTATTTGGCAATAGTAAAGGACATAAGTCATTGCGCAAAGAGATTGTTGACCATCAGTGTCTACATGCTGTCATTTCTATGCCGAGCGGAGTCTTTCAGCCTTACAGCGGCGTGAGCACCGCCATCATGATATTCACTAAGACTAACAGCGGTGGAACTGACAAGGTTTGGTTCTACGATATGCGTGCCGACGGTTATACGCTCAATGCTACTCGTACCGCTTGCGATGACAACGATATTCCTGATATCATCAACCGTTATCATCATCTTGAAGCAGAGGAACAGCGTACCCGGAAAGAACAGTCATTTCTTGTTCCTGTAGATGAAATCCGCGACAATGGTTATGACCTCTCTATCAATAAATATAAGAAAGTGGAAAGGGTAAAGGTGGAATATGAGGAACCCGAAGTGTTGCTTTCCGAAGCTGAACAGCTGATAGGGGAGGTGCAGAGTGCGATTGAGGACTTAAAGAAGATGATGTGATGAAAGAGGGATGGGAATATAAGAAGTTGGGAGTGGTAACAAAGCAAATCAGAGGTGTCTCGTATAAACCTACTGATTTATCATCTAATCTCATTGATAAATATGTTACATTGCTTAGGGCTAATAATATTCAAGATACAATAACTTTTGATGATGTTCAGTATGTTGATCGTAGAAAAGTAAATGACAAGCAATATCTAAAATCTGGTGATATTTTAATATGTGCATCAAGCGGAAGTAAAAACCTCGTTGGTAAAGCTGCTCAATGTAAAGCTGCTCTAGATGCTTGTTTTGGGGCATTTTGTAAAGTAGTTAGACCGATTAATATAAATAATCAATATGTAGGTCACTTTTTTCAAAGCAATATATATAAAAAACAAATATTCGAAAAAGCAAGAGGTGCCAATATAAACAATATAAAGAACGAAGATCTTGATAATATCCTCATCCCCGTTCCCCCTCTCCCCATCCAGAAGCAAATAGTATCTCATCTTGATAAACTCAATGAAATACTCGATAAGTTGCGTGATACTCTGAATGTATTAGATAAAGCTGAACAAGCTATATTCTATGATATGTTTGGTGACCCTGTGGAGAATGAGAAAGGATGGGAAATAAAAAAGGTTAAAGACATAGCAACTGTAGTAGGTGGTAGTACTCCTAAAACAAATGTAGAAGAATATTGGAATGGAGATTTGAATTGGATAACTCCAGCCGAGTTAGTTGGTAGTATGTATTTGAATGACAGCGTAAGAAAAATCACAAATAAAGCAGTGCAAAAGACTAATTTAACATTGCTTCCTGTCGGTACTGTAATTTTATCATCACGGGCCCCTATCGGAAAAATAGCTATTTCAAATATTCCAACTTATTGTAATCAAGGATTTAAAAATATAATATGTTCATCATATATTAGTAATATTTATGTATATGCTTATTTAAAGTGTAGAGTAGATTATCTAATATCGTTGGGAAGAGGTGCAACATTTAAAGAAATATCTAAAACGATCGTTGAAAATATTCCCATCCCTCTTCCCCCTCTTTCCCTCCAGCAAACTTTTGCCGCTCGCATCACTACAATAGAAGCCCAAAAGCAGAAACTCACCACCTCCATTGCCAAGTTCCAAGAGATGCTTGACGGTGCGATGGATAATTATTTCAGCGACTAAATATAATACACGCCCATGAGAAACTTCGATTATTTGAAAGACAAAACCGACTTCGCCGCTCTTTATAATTATTGTAATGTTGCGGAAGTGAATCAGAAATCGGATACGACCAAGTCGGCTCTTAACTGCCGTTGTGCCCTAGAGTATACCGTGAAGACAATTTATCTCATTAAAGGATGGGATTTGCCCAATCCGTATACTCTGTATAATAGTGTTACTGATTCGCTCTTTGTCGACTATATCAATGATCGAAGGCTGATACAAAATCTGCATTTTGTGCGCAAAATAGGCAACAATGCCGCTCATGGAATGGCTGTTACTCAGAAAGAATCATTTTTCGCCCTGCTGGATATCTATCATTTTGTGGGAGATGTGTTGGTCAAGCTGGGTGTTACCCCGGATTATCCGAAATTTGATCGTAACCTCATTCCCGATACACCACCCGTGTATGTCTATACAAATCCAGATGTTACTCTCGATCCACAACATGTCATACAGTTCCAAGGTCGTCTTGATACGCCTATCGCCACGACACCTATCACTGAAATCAGTGAGGCAGAAACAAGAAAACTGTTTATCGACCTGATGCTGAAGGAAGCAGGATGGCAGCTTGCGGGTGAGGATAATCATATTCTTCCCTCAAAGGCTGGCACGGAGATAGAACTTTCAGGCATGCCGAACAATCAAAATGTGGGCTATGCCGATTATATCCTCTTCGGTGCCGATTGCCGTCCGCTGGCGGTTATTGAAGCGAAACGCACTAGCGTTGACCCTATCAAGGGTCGCAATCAGGCAAAACTTTATGCCGACTGCATCTATCAGAAGTACGGCGTTCGTCCCGTCATCTATTATACCAATGGTTATGAGACTCACATCATCGATGGGCTGGGTTATCCGTCCCGTCAAGTGTGCGGGTTTATGACTGAACATGATCTTGTGCTGCAAATTCAGAAGCAGGGGCGTGCTGACATCACCGACCTGAATATCAATGACGATATCACCAACCGTGAATATCAGAAACGCGCCATCAAGTTCGTTTGCGAACGCTTCAATCAGAAACGCCGTCGCTCTCTTATCGTCATGGCCACGGGAACGGGTAAGACGCGTGTCGCCATCTCGCTTGTCGAACTTCTTCAGCGAAACAACTGGATCAAGAATGTGCTTTTTCTTGCCGACCGTACCGCCCTGGTGCGGCAGGCTCACAGAAACTTTGTCAAGCTCCTGCCACACAACACCACGGCACTGCTCTCCGAAGAGAATCAACCCGACATGAACGCACGCGTGATGTTCAGCACCTATCAGACGATGATCAATTATATCGACCGTGAGGAGAAAAACTTCTCCGTCGGTCGCTTTGATCTCATCATCATCGACGAGGCTCATCGCTCAGTGTTCGGCAAGTTTGGTGCTATCTTTGCCTACTTCGATAGTCTGATAGTGGGGCTTACGGCTACACCCCGTGAGGACATCGACAAGAATACATTCGACCTGCTTGAGATGGATCAGGACGACGGCAATAATTTCTGTTATGAACTGGATGAAGCGGTCAACGACCATTATCTGGTGAACTATCAGACCATCCGCCGCCATACCCATATCCTTGATAACGGTATTAAATATGATGACCTGAGTGAGGATGAAAAGGAGCAGATGGAAAGAATCTTTGAGAGCGAGCGGGCGCTGGATATTCTTGATCCCGACGAATATTCCCATCGTGACATCAATAGAAACGAGATATTCAATTACATCTATAATAAGAGTACCGTCGCCAAGGTTTTGCAGGATTTGATGGATAACGGCTTGAAGATTAATGATGGTGATAAACTGGGCAAGACCATCATCTTTGCCTATAATCATGACCATGCCAAACTCATCATGGAAGAGTTTAAACATCTCTATCCGCAAATTGGTGATGATTTCTGTCAAATTATCGATACCTATGAGACTTACGCGGGTGCTTTGCTCGATAAGTTTTCCGTGCCGGATCAGTTGCCGCAGATAGCCGTATCGGTTGATATGCTCGATACGGGTGTAGATGTGCCGGAGATTCTCAATCTCGTCTTTTTCAAAATCATCCGTTCCAAAATCAGATTCATTCAGATGATAGGCCGTGGCACACGTCTCTGTCCTGATATCTTCGGACCGGGCCGGGATAAGGAGTGTTTCTATATCTTCGACTATCTCAATAACTTCGAGTTTTTTGAAGTGCATACCAAGGATGTGACTGCCACAAGGATGCAGTCACTTGCCGAACGTCTCTTCTGTGTGCGTACTGATGTCGCCGTGGCTCTGCAACGTAGTGAATATCAGGATATCGACTATGCCCGTCGCATCCATAATGATCTGAAAACGCTGCTCTGTTCGCAGGTGACGGCACTCAAAGACAACATCATCAATGTACGGCTCTGCTGGGCTACTGTCGACAAATATCGCAAACCTGAAAACTGGACGTATGTGTCGGAAGCAGATGCAATTATTATTAAAAATAATATTGGTCCGTTGCTCGTAGAGGAATCTGTAGACCAGAGTGCGAAGAAGTTTGACTTCATCATGCTCTGCATCGAACTCTCCCGACTGGATGAGAGCGTAAATGCAATCAATAGCATTCAGAAGGTAGTTGCTATTGCAACAGAACTGGAGAAGAAGGCATCCATCAAGAAGGTTCATGACAAGATGACGACCATACGCGAGGTGAAGACACAGGCATTTTGGGATGACGTGACTCTCAACGATTTGGAGCGTGTACGCCTCGTGTTACGTGACCTTATCCAACTGCTTGAGGGTAAATCAAAAGGGCAGTTTACTGTGGATATTGCTGATGTCATCACTGAAGGTTCGATGCAGCCCGGAGTGCCTATCGTCCAGACTTACCGCCAGCGGGTAGTCGACTACATCGCCACTCATAAGGATGAGAATTCCGTTCTGCAAAAGATTATCAATATCGAACCGCTCACGCACGACGACATGGTAGCCCTGCAGCATATCCTTTGGCATGAGCTGGGTAGCGAAACCGATTATCAGAACATCACCAATGAGAGAAATCTATATGTGCGTCATAATGTGGCGGCGTTTGTACGTACTGTGATGGGTATTGATCGTCAGAAGGCATTGCTGAAGTTCACCGAACTCATCTCTACAAACAATCTCAATTCATTGCAGGAGAGTTTTCTGAAAACCATCATCGGTTATGTTTGTGAGAATGGAGACATCACTCGCGAGAACTTGCAGGATGAACCGTTTAGCACTTATCTCAATGAGGGTGTCTTCGGTGATCATATTGACAAGCTGGCAAGGTATGTGGATGAACTGCATCATGCCATTGAAGGATAGAAATAACAATATGAAATGTGCCTATTTTACGGTACTTATAACAACAACAAATAATTAAAAATGAAGAAATTAATCGTAATCATGGCAGCTGCGCTGCTGTTGCCGTTAGGCATGAACGCGCAAAAGGAAACAGTAAAAAGCTCAGTAAAGGCTAAGACCACCAAGGTGGTGAAGGCTGTGAAACTGAAAAAAGCAAAGAAGGGATGCTGTGCTACCAAATCTGATAGCATCGTGATAAAAAGGGCAAAAGACAAGCTGCCTATAGGGGCACAACCTCAATAAAAAAGCAGGAGAAATATTGCATAACTGCAATTAAATAACTATCTTTGCGGCTGCAGTGACGAAAGTTGTTGCAGCTTTTTTTTGATAATGATTGGTACCTTTTAGTAGGTGCATTCATATAGCTCAATGTCACCAAATCACCATCTCAGTAATTTGAGCTAATTTATCCATCTTGAGTAAGTCACCCCTTTGGGGCGCTGGCTTGCTGAGATGGATTGTGGTTTATGGTGAACCGTGGTGACATCAGTTTGTCGGCGTTCCTTCTTTAAGAAACGAATGATGTGCTAACCTAAAAGCACTCAATTATAGAAAAACAATACAAACCACAAATGGACATCTGCATGATGCAATGTCTGGATATGATATTGTTAATACAAATAGCATATTTGTATTAACAGCTTATTTTGTATATGTCCGTAATGTTCATTCTGATATAAATTCATAATATACAGTAAATAAATACTTTTCATACTTAATAAAAGTCATTCAGACATGAATATTGTATACAAATAGTTTGTATGTTATGTTCTTTTTTATTACCTTTGCCTGTAACTTAAATAACAGGTACTGTATGCCTAAAATTATCTAATAGAAATAGAATTTATAACAAATGGAAAATAATTATTTATCCGAGGGTGAAGAGCTCTCGAAAGAAACGTGTTTCAAACATCTCTATATAACGTTCAAGTTGCATCTTGCAACTGATCCGGATAAGAATGAGAAGTTTAGGCTGTTGACCGAATATATGATCAATGAGAATATCGTTGGAGCTGTGAAGAATTCCAAGGGTAAGGTGGTGTTCTTTTACAACAAGAACCTGATCACAAAAAGAGAGTTTTATTGTCTGTTGGCAAATGTCTACGTACGGTTCTTCGGCACCTCATTGGCAATGAAGATGTATGTCAGTATTGGTTGCGCACTGTTCGATTGTGCCGGAAAGAAGAATGATTCTATCTATAGAGCCTTGAAAAGACATAAAGACAGGATTCCTCCGGCATCTTATACGATTTTTTTTTCATAATACCAAATTTATTTGTCCCTAAAAAAGGGACACATGTCCCTTTTTTAGGGACATTTTTTTTTGCCATCCTCCTTTCATCTTCGTACCTTTGTACCTACAGAAAGGGCAAATCACTCCCTTCTGAAAGTATGCTTATGGAACAAGAAATCACGGTGTGTGATGGTTCGGCGGCGCCTGTATTAAGGCTGCAACCCAGACATATCACTCCCTCCCTCCCGCCGAATGGCGGGAGGGGGAACGCCGGATCATCTTTCGAGGATTCTGACGAAGACTTCATAGCATGTATGGTATTTATTTTTAAGATCAAAAGGACTTCAGGAAACAACGGTTTTCCTCCTTTTTCATCCGGTCAGCTGCCGACGTTCTTCGGTAACTCACCTCCCAACTAAGCCACAATCTGACGCTCAACGATAGAGCACCTCCGGTCACATTGATCATGGCCTCCCCACCGAGGCCGACCGGAGGTTTTTTCATGCTCCGCAGAAACCTGTTTTTTGCGGTTATGGGATAACCATGCCCCAATTGAATACAAATCAAGAATCAATTATCAACCAACAAAATAAACAATGAAAAAAAGAAAATCCGGCTACGTGAAAGTGAGCCGCAACCTGTTTGAAACAGCAGAACTTTACCGCCTGAAAAAGGAAGAACGTGCCGAGGGCATCGGTGTATTCATGATCATCGTGATGTATATGGCCAAGCTCGACCATGCCACAGGTAATAACGAGACCCTCAGTGTCCTCTCCGTCCTCACAGGCAAGAAGAAATGGTATGTGAAGCATATCATCAATGACTATGCCCTGTTCACAGTGGACGGTGAATATTTCCAGTGCAGGATGCTTCGTAAGACGTTCAAGGTAGAGACGTTCCTGGGCAAGGATGACGAAGAACTCGATGTTGAAATCAATGAAGATGATGCTGCCTGTCCTGTTGATAACCAGGAAACATCTTCCAACTCATCTTCCAACTCATCTCCGGACTTATCTTCGGACTCGTTTCCAAAGTCGCATCATAATGTATGCCCGCAAGCGGGCGCTTCGCTAATCAAACATTCTATTATAAAAGATAAAAAGATTAAAGATAAAAGTAGTACTGGTGTACTACAAAATTCCACCACGACGACCACGGATTTTCAGAATGTAGTGGAGAAGATCTTTTCAAGTCAGAAATGGCTTTCAACCGTCGAGAACCAGATGCAGATCCTCATCAGCTCAGACAAACTTATCCGTGATTTCGTCCGACAGCGC
>Ga0302285_10000497_pt1 | contig 21681 bp, 14 predicted proteins | sample III_Fen_E2_2_FD_200455 | JGI IMG/M metagenome (GOLD analysis project Ga0302285, IMG submission 200455) | Peat permafrost microbial communities from Stordalen Mire near Abisko, Sweden - III_Fen_E2_2 | ecosystem: Environmental > Terrestrial > Soil > Wetlands > Permafrost | place: Sweden: Abisko... | reverse complement strand
CTTGAAAAAAAAATAAAACATATTATTTTGATTCTTATGAGTTTACTCGCTTTTTTAATAAAAATCTGTAAGTGCATTTTTTATTTGGAGATATTATTCATGTGCCAGTTGAACCAACCATTGTCAAAAGTCGCCCAATAGTTGGGGACAATGTTAATTCTATTTTGCTAAATTTAGACAAATTTAGGCACTTTTTGTTTTTAAATGACAAAAAGAATTTTAAAGATAAAAGGAATTTGTTAGTTGGACGGTCAAAAGCAAATCAGCCTTACCGAATACTTTTTCTGCAAAAACACTTTAACAATCTTCTTTGTAATATTGGTCAGGTAAATACTAATTCGAATCTTCAATTTTTAGCAAATAGAATGACAATTACTGAACATCTTAATTATAAGTTTATTCTTTGTCTTGAAGGAAATGATGTTGCAAGTAATCTAAAATGGGTTCTGTCTTCCAATTCTTTGGCTGTTATGACAAAACCCAAATACGAAACTTGGTTTATGGAAGGTACATTGATTCCTGATTATCATTATGTATTGATTAAAGATGATTATACTGATTTAGATGAAAGGTTAGATTATTATATTAAGAATACGGATGAGGCTTTAAAAATCATTGAGAATGCTCATCTTTATGTCAATCAATTTAAAAACAAAAATCAGGAAGACCTAATTTCACTACTTGTTCTTCAAAAGTATTTTGAGAAAACTGGTCAAGTTCTAATTTCATAAGAAATTTAGAATATGTCCATTAAAATGTAACACTCGACGGACAAGTGATACTATATGAGTTCTGCCGTTGGAATGTTAATAACCGACTTTACTTATTATGTGTGATAATGTTATGGAACTTTTCCCGAAATGACTTTACGTTTCTCCAAATCAAATGGAATTATATTTTTATTATAATTTCTAATTTTAAAAATTTCATTGATATTATTAATTTGATCTTAAACTTATTAATTACAGCTTTCCAGTTTGAGCAATATAGAACAACTCTATGAATAAAAATATTGAAGATTTTACAAAAGTTAAGCCCTATAATCAGGAAGAAGAAAAGACGGTACAACTAGCTCGAATGTTTAATACGATTTCCGATAAGTATGACAAATTCAATGATATAATGTCATGGGGAATGGCTCGAATATGGAGAAAAAAATCGTTATTAACATTAAAGCAGTATAATCCAAAACTAATTCTTGATATTGCTGCCGGAACTGCCGATATGTGTATTAAATCTTATAAATACCTGGACCCAATACGCGTTACTGGTGTAGATATTTCGGATAGAATGTTGGAAATGGGGCGAGTGAAAATTGCCAACGAAAATCTAAGTGATAAAATTGATTTGCAAGTTCAGGATGTTTCAGCAATGACTTTTGCCGATTCCAGTTTTGATGCAGCTACTATTGCCTTTGGAATTCGTAATTTCGAAAAACTGGAGTCTAGCTTACAGCAAATTCAAAGGGTATTAAAAACCGGTGGACATTTATTGATTTTAGAGATGAATGAGCCAAAAAAGGGGCTATTATTCAAGGGTTATCAGCTTTACACTAAATTTTTTGTGCGTTTAACAGCTAAATATTTATCGAGTGATAAAACGGCCTACGACTATCTTCAGGCTTCGATGCATGCATTTCCTAATGGAGAAAGATTAATTACAATACTAGAAGCAAACGGATTTAAATTAAACAAATACCGCAAATTCACTTTTGGAGTTTGTAGTATGTATTTGGTTCAAAAATAAAAAGAGCAGGAAGCTCTCAAAATGCTTCCTGCTCTTTTTTTATGTCTTTAATAATGCATTTAGTTCCCCCCGCCTCTTAGTAAATTAATATCTCCTTTAAGTTTGTATACTTTTTTGTCAGAACCTGTCGCTTTAATAACATAGAAATAAGGCCCTGGTACTGCTTTTTTCCCATTTATATTTCCGTCCCATCCCTTCGTTGGATCTGTCCAATAATAAACTTGCCTTCCCCAACGATTATATACCCAACATTGAAAACTGATGATTGATTTATAGGCAACCCTAAATTCATCATTGAAGTTATCTCCGTTTGGAGTAAAAACATTAGGTACATAAATAGCGGATTCAGAAACGATGATTGTCAAAGAGTCAGAATACGAACAAATTGCATTGCTTACCGTTAACTTAATATTATAGGTTCCAGCTTCTGTAAATGTATAACGATGATCTTTATCGGAGCGTGTAATTACTAATTTGGAGTCTTTATAAATACCCCAATTGTAAAACTGAGTAGTCGGTTCATTTGCATTACTTAGAAACTGTACATCAATTGGAGCAGAAAAATTAATTGGCGTTAAATCGGAAGGTGCATTTGCTTCATTGTTTTTATCATGTTGACGGGAAGACACAACCGTTGCAAGATGACAGATTACCGCATTTGTCACATATGGTGAACTTGATACACTGACAGGTTCTATTCCAAGATCTGTTGCATATTGGTCTCCTGAAAGAGTAAAAGTGGTATTGCAATATGGGGCAGGGACGGTTACAACATTTGCGGGTAATGTCAATGGTATCGTAGTTTCATTTTGAATCCATGAAGTGGTTCCCCATTTGAGTGTTTGGTATTTGACTACAAAGTTTCTCTGTAGAGTGTGAGTAATACCTTCAATTGTTTGATAACTAAGAATTGGTATGTTTGCATCAATAAGAAGGTTTACATTCTGGCATTGCGATTCTGGCTTATTTTCAGGCTCAAAGGAATTGAATTTCGGAATATAATTGGCATAATCGATAACCCAGATAGTTGTTTCTACCCCATCCACATTTAAAATATAGCCGGTACCATCTTCCGGGGATAAAGATTGTTGATTACTGATTGAATTTGTTATATCCGAGAATTTGTACCAATTTATATTTGTACCAGATCCAGTATATGTAATTTGAGTTGTTGGGGTTATTTCATTAAAAATAAAGACATAATTAATTCCCGGAAGGTTAGTATAAGGAACGATTACTGGATTTGAAGTAAGTTGAGCACATGCAATAATGGTGCTTAAAAAGAGGCAAGCAGTCAAAATAATTTTTCTCATGGATGGCAAAATTTTCTTGAATTATATATCGTATGCAAATGTACATCTTTCTTATCAATAACAAAAAAAACTCTGATTTATTACCCTGTCTTGCCTGATAAAATATATTTTTAGTACTTTTGTAATTGTTCGTAAAAATCAATTACCAACCAACAACTAAATGAAAAAGCAGATATTCAAGTTTATACTTGCAGGATTTCTTTTGTTATCTTTGATAACGTTTGCTCAAAAAAAGACTTATCCTGTCACAACTATAAATGGTAAAGAATATTACCAATATATAGTGCAACCAAGTGAAGGTTTACTTTCAATTGGGCGAAAATTTGGTACATCCGCTGACGAAATTATAAAAGCGACACCTGAAGTAAAGGATGGCTTGAAGGTTGGTCAACAGATTCTTATACCTATTTCTAAAAAACCAGAGAAAAAATCATTTAATAAGACTTATTCGGTACCTGAATTTATTCAATATAAAGTTAAGAAAAAACAAACACTCTTTAATGTCTGTAGAAAATTCAAAGTCAGTGAAGAGGTGATGATTAAATACAATCCAGATATTAAAAATGGATTAAAAGAAGGAGCTATATTACAAATTCCTAAATTTTTAAAGGAAAGCAATCAAAAGAACAATGAAACTCTTTTAGAAACAAACCTTAATACACATCCAACGGGTATAAAAGTTACAAAACAAAAATATATCACACATAAAGTCCAACCAAATGAAACTTTATTTTCCATTAGCAAACTTTATAAAGTTGATATTACTGAAATAACACAATTGAATCCGGGTTCTGATTCCAAATTAGCAGTTGGATCTGAATTAAAAATTCCAGCAACAGTTGTTTCAAAATCAAAAGGATCAAAAAAAGACAGCATAATACTAGATTCAAAAACGAAAAAAGAAGAAAATAAAGTCGTTGAGAAAATAAATTCAAATAAAAACTCAGAAAAAAAAATTATTAAAATAGCTTTTCTCTTACCATTAATGCTCAATCAACCTAAGAATGATCCAAGTGTTGAAAGATTTGTAAATTTCTATGAAGGCTCGCTATTAGCGATAAAAAAAGCTAAAGAACGTGGAATATCTTTCGAAATTTATACATATGATACTGAAAAATCAGAGGAAAGAATAACTGAACTGTTAACCAACCCTGAATTAAAAACAGTTGACTTAATAATCGGTCCAGCTTTTAGCGAACTGGTACCTATAGTCGCTGATTTTGCAAAGAAAAATAAAATTAATACACTAATTCCTTTTACGTCTAAAGTGTCGGATATAGACTCTAATCCATATTTATTTCAATTTAATCCTGGACAAGATTCTGAGTTGGAATTAATTTTGGATTTAATTACCGGAAAATACAAGAATACTCATATTGTTTTTGCTGAATTAAAGGATATTAGTTCTTCGGATGATGGTAAAATAAGAGTTGAGACTTTACAAAAAAAAATGACTAAAGCACATAGAAGTTATTCAAATATTAATTTGACAACTTCAGAAAATGATAATTTTGAACGTGTTCTAAAAAAAGGAGAAAAGAATTTGATTATTTTTAATTCTGACAAACTTTCAAATGTTAGTCCTTTTATCAATTCATTAAAACTAAAGTCAACAAAATATAATATTGTTTTATTTAAACAATATAATTGGAGAAATCGAACTGACAAAATGCCACAAAGTATATTTATTTCTCCTTTTCTTGCTAAATTTAATCCGTCAACGATTAGTGAATTTAATCTTCAATATGATCAGTATTTTGGAAAAGAGACAACAACTGATTCTCCACGTTATGATTTGTTAGGATATGATTTGTTAAATTATTTTATTACTTTGATCCACCATTTTGGAGGTAAGTTTGGAAATAAAATTAATTCTAATAGTTTGGGAGAAGGTATCCAATCAGAGCCATTATTTGAACGTAGTTCTAACAATTCTGGATTTATAAATAAACGGGTTTATTTGGGTGAAGACAAAGCCCAATAAATTTGCGAAAATTCAAACTATGCGAAAACTTTTAATTTCAATACTAATATTTATTTCGACTTCTCTTTTTGCTCAGGTACGATTAGATAAGCCTGAAATGTATATAGGTGCAAATTTAGGAGTAACTGAATCAATGGTATTATTCGACCCGGCAATAACTCAGGGATTTTTAATGGGTTTTAACGGAGGTATTGTTTTTAGATATATTGCAGAGAAGAATGTCGGCATGCAGGTAGAATTGAATTTCTCACAACGTGGTTGGACAGAATCATCAGGTTTATATTCGCGGCAATTAAATTATGTGGAATTACCTTTCATGACTCACATATATATAGGTCATAAAAATCGTGTCTTCTTTAATCTAGGTCCTAAAATCAGTTATTTGATCTCTGAAAGAGTGCTTTTAAATTCCAATAATAGTTCTTCAGAGATTCAACATAGCACTTCTGTACAACATCCTTTTGACTACGGACTTTGTGCCGGTCTCGGTTTACTTTTCAATATTGATGGTAAAATTATTCAACTTGACACTAGGGCAAATTATAGTTTGAGTGATATTTTTGCGGATACAAAACGTGATTATTTTAATACATCAAACAACTTTAATTTATCTGTAAATTTAGCCTGGTTATTTCAGATAAAATAGTACTCTTCCTTTCTTTAGTCGATAATTATGTTTGAATTATTAAGATTTATGCTGTTCTACTGAAAATAAGTTTATATTTAGCCGAATTTAAATATATTAGCTTTGTTTCAAAGTAGCATTTACCTCCTCTTGAGAATTCGTAATTTTATATTCTAGCCTCTTTTTTGCTTGGTTAATTTTTAATAAATATCTCCAAGATATTGTCAATCCTATTTTTTATATGTAAAATAAGCTGTAATTTTGGTAGACCAAATTTTATTGGGCAACTATTTCTCAACATAAATGTAATTCAATTTAATATAAACTAAATAATGAAGACAAACTATCAGATTCGGTATGCTTCACATCCAGAAGATGCTAAAAAGTATGATACTGCCCGTTTACGGAGAGAACACTTAATCGAGAAGATATTCTCGATTAATGAAGTTAATATGGTTTACTCCCTCTATGATCGGTTGGTTATTGGTGGAATTATGCCTGTTGGAGAAATACTGACACTTGAAACAATTGATCCTTTGAAATCAGATTTTTTCCTTTCTCGTCGTGAATTTGGAACATTTAATGTTGGTGGTGCCGGAAAAGTGACTATTGACGGAGTAGTCATTGAATTGGGATTTAAAGAAGCCCTATATTTAGGGGCAGGTGATCGCAATGTAACTTTTGAAAGTGTAGATGTTAAGAATCCGGCTAAATTTTATTTCAACTCTGCTCCTGCTCACAAGACCTTTCCTGATAAAAAAGTAACAAAGACTGATGCAGTTGTAGCTGAAATGGGTACAATGGAAGGTGCAAATCATCGCAATATTAACAAGATGTTGGTTTGTCAGGTACTTGAAACATGCCAGTTACAAATGGGGATGACTGAATTAGCTCCGGGAAGTGTCTGGAATACTATGCCTGCTCATACACACAGTCGAAGGATGGAAGCTTATTTCTACTTTGAAGTTCCAGAAGGAGAAGCCGTTTGTCATTTTATGGGCGAACCGACTGAAACACGTCACATCTGGATGAAAGGTGACGAAGCAGTCATATCACCTGAATGGTCGATTCACTCAGCAGCTGCCACAAGTAATTATACTTTTATATGGGGTATGGCTGGCGAAAACCTTGATTATAGTGATCAGAATTTCTCTAAAAATACAGAACTTAGATAGTTACTGATTTAGGGTCAATGATTTTTTGTATTGACTATAAAAAATAAACAAATAAATAATATAAAGATATGAGCCAATTTGATTTAAAAGGAAAAATTGCTCTGGTTACCGGAGCTTCTTATGGTATTGGATATGCAATTGCAACAGGATATGCTAAAGTTGGTGCAACCATTGTTTTTAATGACATCAATCAGGAACTAGTTAATAAAGGTATTGCAGCTTATGAAGCCGACGGTATCAAAGCTCATGGTTATGTAGCTGATGTTACGAATGAAGATCAGATTAACGCCATGGTAGCGCAAATTGAAAAAGAAGTAGGTGTAATTGATATTCTGGTTAATAATGCCGGTATCATCAAACGAATTCCTATGATTAAAATGACAGCTGCTGAATTTCGTCAGGTGATTGATATCGATTTGAATGGTCCATTCATCGTTTCTAAAGCAGTTATTCCAAGTATGATCAAGAAAGGGCATGGTAAAATTATTAATATCTGTTCCATGATGAGCGAATTAGGGCGTGAAACAGTTTCTGCTTATGCTGCAGCTAAAGGTGGTTTAAAAATGTTAACCAGAAATGTTGCTGCTGAATATGGAGAATTCAACATTCAGTGCAATGGCCTTGGTCCTGGTTATATTGAAACCCCACAAACAGCTCCTCTACGTGTAAAAGGAAATGCATTCAATGATTTCATCATAGCTAAAACACCGGCAGCTCGTTGGGGTACCACTGAAGATTTGCAAGGTCCTGCTGTGTTCCTGGCTTCTGATGCTTCCAACTTTGTCAACGGTCATGTTCTGTATGTGGATGGTGGTATACTTGCTTCTATTGGAAAACAACCGCAATAATTTACTATTTATTCATTTACGATTTACAATTTAAAATGAAGAAATCAGGATTACTAATAATAGCATCCCTCCTTTTCGTTTCAGGATTGTTTGCTCAACATTCCATTGTTGTTACAAATAATACAGGGATGGATCGTAAAGGTGAAATGGTTGAAGTGAGCTTATCAGCATTGAAGGTTTCGTTTATAACGAAGTCGTATATGTTGAAAAACAAGCTGAACAAAGAAGTCGCATATCAACTGATTTACAATGGAACTAAAATACCGAAATCATTGATATTCCAAGCTGATGTGATAGCGAATGGTTCGTCTACCTATACATTCACCGAAGGGAAACCTGCAGCAGTGAAATCTAAGACCTATGCCCGTTTTGTACCTGAACGCAAAGATGACTTTGCATGGGAAAATGACATTGCAGCTTACAGAATGTATGGCCCTGCTTTGGCGAATGAAAACCCGAGCAATGGAGTCGATTTTTGGGCTAAAAGTACAGATAAGCTTGTTGTTGACCAACGGTATAAGGATGACATTTATAATGAAATTTCATATCATATCGACCATGGTGAAGGATTAGACTTTTATAAGGTAGGTCATACTTTAGGTTGTGGTGGTATTGCACCTTATGCTTCTGGTAAACTATGGGTAGGTGATAATTTCAAGAGTTATAAAGTAATAGAAGTGGGTCCACTTCGTTCCGTATTTACTTTGGTCTATGATTCTGTTAAGGTTGGTAAAGCAATTTATAAAGAAGAGCTTACCATTACTGCCAATGCTGGTTCAATTCTTAATAAAGCAATTGTAAAGCTTACCGGACCGGTCCAGAAAATGGAATTGGCTGCTGGTATTTATTTGCATGATGACAAGGGTGCTTTAAAACAAAGGATTGCGAATGGTACCATCGGGTATGCTGAAGAGGCTATTTCGGATTATAAAGTACCTTCCGGACGTAATTATGTTGGTGTTTATATTCCTGGAAAAGTAAACAAAGCTTTTAAAGAAGGTGAGCATGCACTGATTACAGGTTCTTATAGACCTGGAGACACTTTTACCTATTATTTTGGTGGGGGATGGAGCAAATGGTTATATCCTACCGATAATGACTGGTTCAAAGCTTTGGCTAAATTTAGTACAGCAAATAAGAATCCATTGAAAATTACTGTAAAGTAATCATTTCAAATATATACTTCACATCCCCGTTTTCAAATGAAAGCGGGGATTTGTTTTTTTCATTCGTCTAAAATGCTTAATTTTGCAATCCATTAAAATCAATGGTAAATTGTAAATGATTAAATTGTTAATATTAAAATGATTATACTCAATATAGAAACCTCCACCAATGTTTGCTCTGTTGCTCTAAGTAAAGATTCCAATTGCCTTTTTACCAAATCAAATGCCGATGGGATGAATCATGCGGCTTTACTGAGTGTTTTTATTGCCAAAGCACTGGAAGTACTGAAGTCTACTGACAACAAGCTAGATGCTGTTGCTATAAGTAGTGGACCAGGTTCATATACAGGATTAAGAATAGGCGTTTCCACCGCTAAAGGGCTATGTTATGGGTATGGAATACCTTTGATTGCTGTTAGCACCCTTGAAGTTCTGACCGTACAGGCTCTTGATTTGGTTGAAGATAATGGAAATTCATTGTTTTGCCCCATGATAGATGCCCGTCGCATGGAAGTGTATGCCGCTTTTTATAATGGGAAAGGAATCATTCAACGTGAGATTTCTGCTGATATTATTACTTCTAATTCCTATGCTGAAATACTTGCAAATCAACCGGTTTATTTTTTTGGAAACGGTGCTGATAAATGCAAGTCTACTCTTGAACATTCAAATGCTCATTTTATAGATAATCTGTTTCCACTGGCTGTAAACATGATTCCTTTTGCTGAAAGTGCCTTTGTGAAGAAGCAATTTGTAGATACTGCCTATTTTGAACCGTTTTATCTGAAAGAGTTCCATACTACAGCACCTAAATCTCCAAAAAACTGATTTAAAGAGTTAGTAATAAAATAATAAATCTCAGACTGATTATAAACATTTATTAATTCAGAAGTTTTTTTTAAGACTGCTTTCCAAATGATCTCTTACTCCAGCAAAGGATCAATGTTTCAATGAGGTATTACAATTTATTATTTTACAGCTACATCCCACACCCTTGAAAAACGGGCTTTCCCTTTTGGACCTTCTACCCACAATACAACGATATATTTACCTTCATTCTTATATTGATGGATTGGATATTGATCCGTTGAAGTATTTCCATCGCCAAAATCCCATTTCCATGAATTGATTTGTCCTGTTGATTGATCTATAAAGGCTACTAATCTCCTGTTCATATCAACAACTTTAAAAGTCCATTTTGCATCAATTGCTTTCTTAAATCGATCTTCCAACGGCATTAATTTAAAGGGTAAACAGTATGATGCATTTCCATACATGGTATGCTCTTTAGACAGATTCCAGAAACCATTATTCTCCTTGCTATTAACATCGTCATAATCAATAATTGCCCATGACAAACCGATATTTTTATTTTCTGTAAGCACAGACTCCACTGCACGCACCGGTCCTTCGCTTCCGGCATAATCAAAAGGGGTAATCCAAAATTCAAGAGTCAGTTTTCCTGATTGACCGGGTTTGAAATCATAATGATAAGCCGCATTGGCATAAGGCAAATCCTTGATCCATGGTTGGCTCCCCCATGCTAAAGCCCAGTCTTTTCCTAATGCAGGTGTAAAAATATGATAGTTTTGTGCATGTACCCCATGAAAAGAAAAGAACGCATCCATCGGAGACAAATCCTTATTTGGATGAAAGCGGTCAATGAAAGGTCCGCCTGACTGATCTCCATCGACAATCAATTCAAATGTATCATTATGCAAATCAGGCCATGTAAAATCCCAGTAATTATCATAAGCAACGTATAAAAAATAAAGTCGGTTAAGACCTTTCACCCAGCCTATTTTTACCTGGACATCCAAATCTTTTGGGTCTGCTTTACTGTGTTTTTTTGTATCATCGCTCAATTGGTCCATCCCTACTGAATAATCTGCCGGTACGATATTCCAGTCGGTTGTATCACCATCAATGCAGGGAATCATATTAGGTGGAAACTGAAAAATTTTAAATTTCCTTTTATCTTGCGACCATGCCTGAATCGGGATTACAAGAAAGAAAAAGAGTAAGCAAGAAATGAATTTAATAGGTTTCATTCTGTTTAATTATTTCGGACATTATTAATTCTAAGCTGTCAAAATATTTCCTTGATATGATATTTTTGGATAACAAAATCACGGAGTAACTATTGCCTTATCTCTTCCTGGATGAGCAGCTTCACCATCAAATTTATCAATTTTAAATCCGGTAACATCATGTGCGTCTATAGCATGTGTGAAATAATCAGGGATATTTTTCCCCCAATGAATACTGCAACCGGTCAAATTCAGATTATCGGCAAAACAAATATAATAACCCGGATTCCCATGAATCTCTATGCCATCATAGGCTTTTGTTGGTCGATTATCAAAAAGCCCACCAGTAAAAGAGGTCGAACGGTTCATTGTTATACTTACGTTATTAAAATTTATATTGTTTATTCTGCTTTCTTTTGTTCCGTTGATGCGGACACTATTTTCGGATAAACCTTGAACATTTTGAACCTGAATATCGTGAATGATTCCCACCTTTGTTCCAGGATTCCTGGGAATGGATGTAAAAGAAATTGCTTCTCCCCGACCCCACCATGGATTAGAATAATATCGGGAGACAAACGTAATGTCTTTAAATAATACGTTAAAGACATTTCCTTCGTCACGTAATTGAATGGTTAGCCCTCTGGAACTTGTTTTTATATTGCATTTCTCAAAAACTACATTGAAAATATCCTGCGTTGTTTCAGTACCAATTTTCAATCCGGAATCCTGAGTTTCAAGTTCGCAATTATGCACCCATATATTGGTTGAGGGTCCATAATCCTGATCTTGAAGCGTTGTTTTAACTACTATGGCATCATCTCCACAAGAAATTGAGCAATTGCGTATTTCCACATCCCTGCAATGATCCGGATCAATCCCGTCGCAGTTAGGCACATCAAGATTATTCTTTATTTTAATATTATCTATCAAAACATGCTCACAACCCAATAGGTGTAAACTCCATAACGGTGCCTTTTCTATTGTGATATCTCTAATATCTAAATCATGGCATGAAGTTAAAATAAATAGTTTTGGCCGCCACTCTTTAGGAATCCACCAACCATTTTCAGCTTCATAGTGAGACATGAACTCTAATGCCCTACCATTAATGCTACCGGTACCTGATATCTTTAGATGATTAGCTCCTTGTGCCATTATAGCCGCTTCCCCTGAATAATCATTACGGTTTGTACTTACCAGTAATTCGGAATTTCCTTCCATGCGGAAATCAATATTCCCTTTTAAATACAATGTCCCGATCAAATATTTATGATCCGATGGAATCAATACTATTGCTTGTTTTCCTGCTTTGGAAGCATTGTCAATGGCTTTCTGAATAGCTTCAGTATCCAATGTCTTTCCATCTCCAACAGCCCCGTGCTGTAACACATTAAAAACAGGAACTTTCTCATTACTTCCAATTGCCTTCGAAGTCTGAGGAAAAGAAATAAACAGAAACACAAAAACTATGATCCGAATAAATTCAGTTGTAAGTTGATTTCCGGGGTTGTACTGCCTCCCTAAATTCATATTGTATTTTTTTTAATTGTTAATCATAGTATTACTACTTTGTTTTTATTCTTTTCAAATCTCTTTCTATATTACAAAAATTAGCGAATTAAAATTCTGCATTGTTAGCTATCACGGCATAACTCATATTATTTAATCGAACAGCTTTAGGAACTCAATTGCTGGAGGTACACCATACAAAAATCATAATATCCCATTGATATGCTGTATGGTATCGAAATGAAAGATTAGATTTACTTCAGCAAAAACCTTTGTTGAAATAAATAAACTTAAAAAGATAAGACCAATTAGAATATCAAATGTAAATTTACGATATGTCTTTCAAATTATCCTAGTTTATATCATTATTCTAAGAAACCATTTTATAAAATTTATGTCTAAACATTGATGGTGAACTTTTTTAATACTTTATGGAAAGTAATAACTCAACATTAATTTAGTGTATGTGAGAAACAGCAGCATCAGAAAATCAAATTAATGTTTTTTTATCTGCCTTTCAACGTCTTTTACTAAAATAGAAAAGAAAAAGTATCAAACCAATTGTAAAAACTAATTTCAACTATATTTACTAAATAAATCGAGGATCAAACACGAAAAAATGCGTAGTACTAAAATCTGAACACAGACACCAACAAATCAGTGTGTGTAAAACATCTAAATCTTATTTACTGCAAAATGGATAAACTAAATCCGACTAGTAATTTTAGTCGGATTTAGTTATTTATAGTTCAGCTTTTACCTTCTGATTAGTATCCTGGGTTTTGAAGTTGCTTTTTCTCATCGGCTGTCAACGATGCTCCACTTGCATTGCTGATTCCATCAAGAAATGATTGCGGTATAGGACGGTAATAGTGAGTCGTTGCGCTAAAGACTGTATTCCCTCTAACAAAACCATCATTAAATGCCTTCCAACGACTTTCCAGAGTTTTGGTCCTTGCTAAATCTTCCCAACGATAGGTTTCACCACAAAGTTCCCGGGTACGTTCATTCAACAAGAAACACATCATCTTATCTGCATTAGTAGAATAACCCAATTTAGTGTATATAGGCGCATCTACTGTTGAGTTGTATATTGCATTTGCGTCATTAATATGCATGGAAGAACTGGTTGAAGTTGTAGCTACAGCTATATCATTATTAGACTCATAATAAGTATTTTTTTCCCAATAAATAGCTCCATCGGATGAATAACCTCCCCCTTTACCGGTGCAATATGAGTTGTTCTTATAAGCCTGACCTCCATCAACATGTTTCGATCTGTCTTCTCCTGTTTTATAAGCTGCACGATCGCGCAATTTATTAATCCAGGTAATTGCATCCGGATAACTGGATTCTCCCTTACGAATATAAGCCTCAGCTACCATTAATACATCATCGGCAGAACGGGCGATAATAGCATCGCGTGTTCCAAATTGAGAAGCAATGGCAACACGATAACCGTCACGGTATTTAGACAAAGCCACTGATCTTAGTTGTATACCATAGTATCCATTATTTCCATGTTTGCCAACCCAAGCCTGAGGTTCACCATTAAAGTAGCGAACAAAAGTATGTGTGTTTTGCATGACTCCACTCTTCAAGACGCCTGTTACATCACTAGTTACAGCAGAATAACGGTTATCTCCGGCATTATTTACAATATACTTAATTGCCAGGCTTCCCCCGGAAAAACGCTTAGTACCTGCAACGGTTCCTGAAGGACCTAATATTGCATTGGCAGCAGTCCAGGAAGGAGCACCTTTTGTATTGTCACAGCCATAGGTTGTGATAAATGATTTCCAAAAACGAGAATCATTAACGCGGTCAAATACATCCAATGTGTAATTTGTAGCACGTGCATAAGAAAATTCACGATCACCGGATATATCACGGGTTGTTCCCGCTAAATCCTGGTAAACAGATGGATAATACAGGTGCATTTGATTGCCATAACGTCCCCAGGTAGTTTGGTCGTCTGAAAATTGTGCTGCTAAAACTACCTCTGTAGATTTTTCATTATCGCTGTTTGCTTTTGTATAATTCCAAAGGTCAACATAATCAGTTGCCAATGGACAAGCGGCTACTACTTCGGAACCATTTTTGATCACTGCATCTAAGTCAGCAGACACATAGGAAGAATTCCACGAAGCGTATAATTCACTGGCACGAGTCAAATGAGATTTTGCTGCAAAGTGAGCTGCAGCCCATTTTGTAATACGTCCTGTTGTTGCAGGAGTAGTAGGTAACAGACTATAAGCTTTTTCAAAATCTGCTATAATTTGGTTTAAACATTCTTCTTGAGTGTTCCGTGTAAAGTATGTTTCAACTTTACCATTCGAAGGTGTTAATTTCAATGGAACGCCACCAAATTGAGTAAATAGCTGCAGATAACAGTATGCGCGAAGAAAATAGCCTTCTCCTAATCTAACATTGTAATTTGCATTCGTAGCATTGTAGTAAAGCGGCACATTCTGAATAAGAGTATTGGCAGACTCAATATAGCCGTACATATTATCCCATAATGGAGATAAAGCACCTGTTTCAGCAGAATTCAGGTCAGAACTATAGCAGTTGTAACTTGGAATAGAGTTATTGGCATCTGTAAACTCATCTACACCTAAGTTGTACATTTCGATACCCCAAATATAGTTGAATTTAAACTTCAATACTCCGTACAGACCTGTTGATAAGTCATCAAGACCTGCCTGTGTTTTGAAATATTCAGTATTGCGGCTGGTAGTCAATTCCTCATTTAAGAAACTTTCACTGCAAGAAGGCATTAAAACCCCCGATATACTTACAATAGTCGCTATTAATAATGTTTTATTTATTTTCATTGTGTATTATTTTTAAGATTTTAAAAACCAACGTTAATGCCAAATACTAACCCTTTGGTGGTAGTATCTGTTCCTGTGGAAGTTGTATTATTGTCATAGTTGGTAAGATCTGTATCCAGAATCTTACATTTAGAATAGATGGTCAATGGATTCATAACCTGAGCATAGATTTTAAGATTACTAAGTCCTGTTTTCTTTAGTTGTTTTGAATTAAAATTATACCCTAAACTAATATTTCTCAACTTTACAAACGAACCATCCTGATAGCCCTGTGATGTTGCATAGAGATCTGCATTTACACCATTCGAACCCGGAGAATAATATTCAGCATCTTCGTTTACGCCCGCTATCCAATAATCCAGTTTACGCGATTGGTATAGTCCACCAAGGTTGACACCCCCGGTATTAACTTTAAATCCCCACCGGGAATAGATAAAGAACGAGAGTTCGATATTTTTATAGTTAAAAGTATTAGTTATACCACCCGACCAGTCAGGACGTTTTTTCCCGACAATTTGCCTATCATTATTAGAATCGATTACACCATCATCATTCAAATCCTTTACTCTGATTTGTCCTGGTTTTCGTCCATATTTTGCGGCTTGTGTAGCTTCCGATGTTTTCCATATTCCATCATAAACATAGTCATAATATACTCCTAAATCTTTACCAACAAATAATAAAGCACTTATATCCTCTGTTCTGCCGTTAGATAATTCTGTAACTCTACATCTATCCAATGACCATGTTAATGTCGTTGACCAGGCAAAATCATTTGTCTTAATATTTAGTGAGTTTATTTGAAAATCAATACCCCACCCTTTTGTTGACCCTACATTACTATAGGTTTGAACATAGCCGGTAGTACTTGGTATGGACATTTTCATCAACAAATCATTCGTTTTTGTCTGATAAATATCGAAACTTCCGTTAATACGGTTTTTTAAAACAGTATAATCTAAGCCAAGATTGTATTGGGTTGTTCTCTCCCAACCTAAATTTTTATTTGCCAATAGTACAGGTGAAGAAGCTGACAGATCAGACAAGATATATCCTGTAGTAGAAGACGTAGCTCCCCAGTTGTAATAGGTCTGAGTGATTCCACCTTTGGTACTGTAAGCATCAATAGCAGCATTACCTGTCACACCGGCACCCAGACGGAGCTTTAAGGCATCAACAAATTTTACATTTTTCATGAAGTTCTCCTGATCAATACGCCAGCCTAATGCTGTTGAATAAAAAGATGACCATTTATGTCCATCTGCCAGTACAGACGATCCATCTAAACGTGTAGAAGCTGTCAACAAATACTTGTCTTTATATCCATAGTTTACGCGAGCCATATACGAAGACATCTGGCTTTCGGTTAAAGATGTACTAAAACCATTAAGGCTACCCCCCGATCCAATGTTATACCACAACTCCGTGTTGGTAACCAATGTATTTGATTTCATATTTCCGGATTCAGTATGATAACCCGATGCAGATTGCATTAATGTAATACCAATTTTATGATCTGTACCCAAATTCCGATCATAATAAATCAGGTTATCCAATGTCCAGGACAGCACTTGACTCGTATTGTATGTAGCTTGATTGCTTCCATCTCCGTTAATACCATTTTTATCATAAAATGTAGCATTACGATTATATCGTAATTCCGGACCGAATTGAATCCTGTATTTTAATCCTTTTAAAGGGGTAAACATTTCACCAAAATCCAATTGGCTATAAAAACTACCGTTAGCAATAAATCCTTTCCGATTATTTACAGTGTAATCCAATTCATCGATCGGATTAATTATATTTACGTCTCCTGCAGCAGGATTTCGTATATAGTCACCACTGGCTGTATAAGGAACAGTCCATGCTAACATTCCTCTCAATGCACTGTAATAATCTCCGGCTCCGGTTGTTGATTTTGAAAACCTATAGCCATAGTCCTGATTTGCGAAAGATCCGTTAATAGCAGTTCCCATTTTAAACCATTTGGTAGGAGAAGCATCGAAACTCACCTTTGATGTAAATCTTTCATAGTTTTGTCCGGGTTGAGTTCCTTTCTGTTTGAAATAACCGAATGAGCCGTATCCCTGGCTATTCTGACCGCCACCGGAAACACTTAAAGTATGTTCAGTGGTTATGCCTGTTTGTTTGCCATATTTTTCCCAATCGAAACTTTTAACCTTACTGGCATCCCACACATCATTGCCACTGGCATCTTTAGACCAACCTGCATCTATATTTGCCCATGAATCGGCTATAGAATTCCACTTTGTAAAATCACCAGCACGGGAAGCGGTGGTGGCTCCATAGGTACCTGCATTTATTTTTGCTAAACGGGAATAGTCAATCCATTCTCCGCCGTTCATATTCTCGGTTACATTATACAATTTTTCAAGTGTAACTGATCCACTATAGTTTACTGACAATTTTCCGCTTTTCCCATGTTTGGTTGTTACCAAAACCACACCATTGGCTCCACGTGATCCATAAATAGCAGTTGCCGAAGCATCTTTTAAAATATCAATTGATTCAATATCACTTGGGTTGATATTGTCAATTCCACTTGCCTGAAGTACCATCCCGTCTACGACATACAAAGGAGTATTGAGTGCATTTATTGAACGTTCTCCTCGAATCCTGATAGCCCCTACCTCTCCGGGACGTTGGTTAGTAGTAATATCAATACCGGCTACTTTACCTTGCATACCCTGCAAAGCATCTTTCACTGGCATGGCTTTCAATTCTTTTTCACCGACACGTGCCATGGCACCGGTAACATCGGTCTTCTTCTGAACGCCATACCCCACTACAACCACTTCATCAAGTGATTGAGCTTTTTCTTTCATGGCTACATTCAAGAAAGTTTGTGAACCAACAGTGATACTCTGTTCGATATATCCTATTAGCGTTACATTTACCACTTCTTTTGGTCCGGCAACAATTGAAAAGCCTCCATCAAGATTAGTTATTGTCCCTCGAGAGGTGCCCTTCACTGTAACCGAGGCTCCAATAATGGCTTCTCCACTCTCATCTACGACTCTACCAGTTATGGTTTTTGTCTGTGCGAAAATAAGTGTCGACATAAATAAAAGAATAAATGTCAACATGCTCTTGGCTCCTAAAAGCCTTTTCTTTTTGTGATTACTCATAAATATTAAATTAATTGGTTAAATTATTTTTTTCAATAGTGTTTTTTGACTCCTGAAAGTATTCTTTTGAATTTTCACATATAAATATTAAATTAAAATGGTTATTTTCGTGTATTTATATACGGATAATAGAAAACTGGATCTTGCGGAGGTAATATGGGAGTTGGTAAATGAAGGATTTCACAAGAAGATTTTTCTGCTTGTCTGGCTGAAGTTTTACAATGTAAAAAATGGGAATGTATGGTAGCAACTACTTTCGATGGCAGATGGCGCAGATGAGAGTAAATTAATTTTTTCATTGCAGTATTACACTTAAGGTTAAAGTGATATTTTATGGCTCAAATATACGATAGTGGAACTAAACAAAACTTTGTTTTCTGATATTTTGACTTTGCTTTTTGTCATAAATTAATAATTACAAGTATTATTATCCTGAAAGTATGTACAAATTCTTCTGAAATTTTGAGTTGCAACTAAAAAAAAGGTTTACTCTTTTATGAGTAAACCTCTCTAAATAAATGTGTTAATATATTGGATAAGCTAAATAAGAATTAAATAATAAACTATAATTATCAATACAAATTAAGGGTTAAAATTCATCCTAAGCAATCGGAACAATACAATGTAATATTGAAAGATTAGATATTCTGTCACGACTCTGCGGCTTATGATCGTTTTTTTTGTACTTCATATATTAGAGCTTAATTTCTGTCATTTGGGATGAAATTAATGACCTTATGAAAATCCATTCTTTACAGGTCTAGGAATTTAATTCAAACTCTTGTCCTGCTTCAGGTATTTCTATATCATGAAAGCCGGCCTTCTTCAGTTCTTCGGAGTAAATCTTTTGTACATCGTATTCTCCATGCACCAGAAACGTTTTTTCGATTAAAGAGGTATCCTGGCAACTCAGGAATGCTTTCATCTCACTATAGTCACCATGCCCTGAAAAGGCTTCTATTTTGGCAATGCTTGCATTTACTTCATGCATTTCCCCGAATATAGATATATAACGTAACCCCGGCTCCTGAATGCGTGCACCCAGTGAACTTGGCGTACAATAGCCCACGATCAGGATGGTGTTTCTCCAGTTCGATACATTGTTGGCAACATGGTGCTTCACCCGGCCTGCTTCCAGCATACCTGAGGACGAAATGATAATACAGGGATTGTGATAATCGTTCAGGGCCTTGGACTCATCTACATTTTTGATATAATGCAGGGAATTGAACCCAAAGGGATCAGGATCTGTTTTTATAACCTGCTTTACGGTATCATTCATACATTCCGGGTGCAACCGGAATATCTCTGTGGCATTTACCGACAGAGGACTATCTACAAATACTTCTATTTTTGGTAATAAACCTTTGTTGTATAAGTTATTTAGTACAAAAACTATTTCCTGGGTACGGCCGATGGAAAACGAAGGGATAATCAACTTTCCTGCTTTGGTAACACAGGTATCCAGTACTATTTTAAGCAAATCTTCTTCTGTATCTTTATCTACCGGATGTAACCGGTCGCCATAGGTTGACTCGGTAATCAGGTAGTCGCACTGTGGGAAAGCGGTAGGTGGATTTATAATGCGGTTATGCGGACGACCGATATCACCTGTATACGCCAGATGTACTTTTTTACCGTTCTCCAGTAATTCCAGATTAACCACAGCACCGCCAAGCATATGTCCCGTGTTGGTGAACTTCACATTGATCTTGTCGTTAATGTAGAACCGGCGGTCGAAAGCTACTCCGATAAACAGTTCCATGCATTTTTCAGTATCCAGTTCATCGTAAATTGGATCAACAGGTTTAAGACCCTGTTTTTCGCGCTTCTTATTAAACCACTTATTATCCAGTTCCTGAATATGCCCGCTATCAGCCAGCATAATGGCACACAGGTCACGGGTAGCGCTGGTGCAGATCACTGAACCGCGGAAGCCAAGCTTATATATATACGGTATCAACCCGGAGTGATCGATATGGGCATGTGAGAGAATAAGATAATCAATTGTAGCCGGATCGAACATCAGGTTCCGGTTCATGCTGTCGGTTTCAAGTCCCTTTCCCTGGAACATTCCGCAATCGAGCAAAATACGTTTCCCTTCGTTCGTTGTTATCAGATGTTTGCTGCCGGTTACTTCACGGGCTGCACCAATAAATTTGATTTTCATGGTTGTATTATTTAAAAGTTCTTTTACCACTAAGGCCCTAAGATCACTAAGCTACACAAAGATAAAATTAAAATGATTATTTTTTTCTTATCTTCCAGTAAATTAGTTGTTTTTTTTAGTGATACTTAGTGTGCTTAGTGTCTTAGTGGTTATTTCTTCAAAACTACACATTCCATTTTACAAAACCTATTATTCGGTTAATTATTTAGTTCCGCTCTCTTAAAAAACCTTAGATTGTGAAAATTATACTTTTTCCCGGTATATTTATACAGCTAAGACCTTACTATACAACATTTCCAGTGGATTTGAGTGTAATTAATCCTAATTTTGCCATCTCTGCATTGCAAAATAGAAATATTATAGTAATTTTACACCCTAACAATTGCATATATGGAGGCGTTTTACAAAACACATATTTATTTAGTTGAACATGTGCAATCACCCGTAAGGCGAATGCTAATGGACGAAATTGACTGGACACGCCGGTTAATAGGGATCAAAGGCAGCCGGGGCGTAGGTAAAACCACTTTTTTACTTCAATATGCCAAAGAACATTTCGGTACCGACCGGAGTTGTTTGTATGTAAACTTCAATAATCTTTACTTCACCGAACATACCCTGGTTGAATTTGCAGCCGATTTTTGTGCTCAGGGTGGCAGAACGCTGCTGCTTGATCAAACATTTAAATACGAAAACTGGTCGAAAGAATTGCGTGAATGCTATGATCGTTTTCCCGAATTGCATATTATTTTTTCAGGTTCGTCGGTGATGCGGTTGATTGAAGATAATTCCGATCTGCAGGATGTTGTTGCTTCTTATAATTTACGCGGGTTTTCTTTTCGTGAATTTCTGAATCTACAAGCCGGAACAGAATTTAAATCGTATACGCTGGCCGACATCATGAACAATCATGAGGCAATAGCACGGGAGATCTGTTCAACGGTTCATCCACTTGATTATTTTCAGAGTTATTTGCATCACGGTTATTATCCGTTCTTTCTGGAAAACCGTAATTTCTCGGAGAATCTGATTAAGACTATGAACATGATGATGGAAGTGGATATTTTACTCATTAAGCAAATAGAGCTGAAATATCTTTCCAAAATCCGCAAGTTGCTTTTTT
>Ga0302285_10000489_pt1 | contig 21836 bp, 11 predicted proteins | sample III_Fen_E2_2_FD_200455 | JGI IMG/M metagenome (GOLD analysis project Ga0302285, IMG submission 200455) | Peat permafrost microbial communities from Stordalen Mire near Abisko, Sweden - III_Fen_E2_2 | ecosystem: Environmental > Terrestrial > Soil > Wetlands > Permafrost | place: Sweden: Abisko... | reverse complement strand
TTTTGTTGATGTGAGTATTTCAAAAGGACGAAGTGGAAAACTGTCGATATATGCAGGATAAGAACCAGAATAAGTAGCAGAATAATTTGCGTAGACTTATCAATTGTCAGCTAATGCGAAATAGAGGCTTGTTCAAAAACTAGAGAATCTAATAGCAAACTTTGAAAAAAACACTTCACATAATAAAAACTGATGAGCGAGGTAGTTTAATATGCAAAAGAAGTAAAAAGGAAAATAGAACTAAAGTGAAAAAACCTATTAGTTTTTATTAGATGATTTAAAACATGCATTTTTTTTCTCTTCTGTAATGTTTGATGACCTAAGAGGTTTGTATTTTTGCTTTATTTGTTAATAGTTCAATGAAAAAATAAAAGGATAACTTGTAGAGATGCGAATTAAACATCCCCCTCCCCCACTCCCGACTTGCTATTAAAAAATGGTTTTAATTGAGCAGGATATTCGAATCATATTTTTCTCAATCTTGCAAATAGTTAGATTTATTAATTCACATATTTATTCTATGGTTTTTGTGACTGGGGAGTTAATTGAAGAAAAAAGAAGGGCAAATACTCAGAATAAAACATCTGCAAATAAATATTGTCTCTATCCTTGATTATTCTTTAACTTTACTTACACAATTAGTTTTATTTTTCGTCAATGTTAATCTTCCAAACAAATGTTCCCCAACTGCAATCTTCCTGCCCTAATAAACTAATAAATCAAAATCCAAATTTGTTAATTTTGTATTTCAATCAGACAATTTGAATACGAACATTTTCTTTATTATATAAAGTTAATTTTTTTAAAAACAGCATAAAACAAATCAAAAAAGCTACAAATCATTTTAAATGTTAAATTTTCCTTTCTATTGTAATGCTGTCATGGTTATTTTTTGACTACTTCCTCTTTTACAGGTGGCTCAAATATCGACATATCTAACTGATCTTTGCGGAAAATACTTTTGAGGAGACTTAGAATGGAAACAATTGCAAACAAAAATATATTATTATTTCAAATAAAGTTCTAGCAAATGAACTAACTAATAGCTTACTTGACTCCCTTTTCCTTATTTTCCGGTGGAATATTGTACAGAGATGATTTACTGTTTGCTCCAATATTCGGGAATAATGTATTTGTGACTTTTTTGACACAATCAAAGATCCTTTCACTCTCTAGCTTCGTCTGTTAGGATACTTCCCTATTCCAAAAGATGAAGAATAGCATTAGTAAATTGAGTAAACTAGTAATACTGATTTATGAATAAAAACAAAAATAATAATAATAATTTTAACTGTTTAGCCTTTCTGAGTAACTCCTGTTATTCTTTGAGATAAGCTATTTTATCTGCATGCTACTTCTCTTTTTCCATGAGTTTCTCTAGTCTATAATCATCCCTTCTCTTTTTCCGCTGATTGTTCTCTGATTTATCTTATTCTTTGAGTTATCTGAGTTCTTATTTCAGCTTGATGCGTTCTTCATTTTCAAATCGCTTTTTCTGCAAATTACTCTCAATCTTCTCGAACTTTTACTTTAACTCAGTGATCTTTGAGTTCTATTCGATCTTCACTTTCTACTTAACTGACTGAGTCGTTTCAGCTTTAGCTTTCAATGCCTTTTTCTTCTCCATTTCATCCTTTATATCCGCTGCCTCCATGACTTTTCACAAAAACGAATTGAATAATTCTCATAATATAATTTCAATGTTCCTTACTTTTTTAATGCTCTTCCTTTTCCACAAGCTTTTAGACTAGCTTAGATAATTACTATTTTTCATTAGATGCCCTCCAATCTTTGACTTTCTGAACTTTCAGTGCCTCTTCATCAAGTTTCTCCCTCATCTCATTGACTTTACTCATTAAGATACTCCGTTGCATCTCTTACGCTGAGCTCAACTTCTATTGAATCAACTCTTGCTAAGCATCGCAGTTCTTGATGAGTTCTTCTCGATTTGATATTCTAATCTAATCCATTTTCTACAATTTCTCTTACTCTCGTTCCTCTAAAATATTAAACAAAATGCCATATTAACCATCCAATAAGACACATCTAATTTTCCTAAACAATATGAATAATTTCTTCAACCTTGTTCTCTTTTCAGCTTCTCTCTTTCTTCATTGTCCTTTTGCTATCTTTCCTTAATGATTTCTAGTCTTTTCCTTATCCGTTCTCGTTCATCTCTCTTCTACTAATTATATTTTTATTCCATTTATTTAACTTTCTGTCCTTTTTCTTCAGCTGCTTTCTTGAGTTCTTCTTTCTTTAGATCCTTTGTTTTCTTCATTTTCAATGTCTACTCAATTAAGCGCATATCTTTCTCTTTCATTCTCTCGATTGTCTGCAATCTCTCGATGTCTTCTTCATACAATATCTTTGCTTCTTTCTAGGTATTTTCATTAATAAAAAACCAATTCTAATCCCTGACATTCATTTTTCAGTTCTTTCCATATATCATACCTACTTCTACTCCTTCAAGCGATTGTATTTATCTATCTCATTCAATAGCTGTGATTCTAGTAATTTACCCTCTGGCTCATCAACACCTAGTACATCTTCTCCTGCTTCTACTTTCGGTGTGGAATGTGAATTTCTCAGATACCCCACTGTTTTGGTGCATAATAGAGTAGATAGCTGGTAATTATTCGTTAAACATCCCAAACGTAAATGATTAGCAGTAACATACTAAGAAGATAAACATAGTTGAATTGAGAGTAATTCAGAAAGTAACAGCCTTCAGTAATGTAAAGTACCCTTTCACCACCAACAACAAAAACAGCACCCACTGCAAGAAAAAACCGTTGAATGAGATAAAAAAATAATTTTAAAAAATAAAATACACACAAAATATTAAGGCTATTATTATTATTAATAGTTACACACACTGAAATATCCTTGCTTGGTTATATGCAAGGGATGATCAAGATATTTCATCAATAAATGTAGTATTCACTATGTGTTTCTACTTTAATCCTATCTTTTTGATTTATCTACCCCTGCTATAAAATGCTCTTTTAATACTTTAAACTCATACATAATCTGATTATCTTCTTGTTACTCACACACACATTAGTTTGACTCACCTTGCTTAAATTAATATCATATTATTTTATCCTTCTGTAATTTCATCCTCCAATAATACTTAGCATAATAATCTATTTGTAATCGTATCATCAATTTCTTTGAAATCAGTCAGTCATCTCCATCCAAAATCCCATTAGATTACACTGCAAGTCTCAGTCTTCTTCTTCTCCCCAGATAACAAAAAATAAAAGTCATCAAAAAATTCAAATTTCACCAATCTTCTATCACAACCAAACCAATAAAATCTAATAAAATCCACAGCATCCTTTAAATATCCTTACTGTTGATATGCTTACAAACAACAACATTAAATACCACCATCTCTCTCTTTATTCAGTCAGCTTAACCTCATTAATAAATAATCTTTTAGATAAAAAAGAATAAAACTATTTCATAAAAAATTCTTAATTAATTAACAAAACCCTTCAGTAATAACAGCCTTTCTTTAATTTCAGAGTGGGATGCAACAATTATAGAAGAGGATAACAGTTTTTTTTAGTAATTTCTTCTTTCGCAGATGGAAAGCAAAAGGAAGGATATTTTTTATAACAAATATTACACTCAAGTAAGATGAAAATCAGTCCATACTGTTTGTGTTAGTCCTTTGAGTTAGGATAAACTGTTTTAGCCTGTTGTATTTTTTAGGATTCGTTGGTTACTTCGAAATGCACGAATTATTTGAAATGAAATGAACTTTTATTTTATTCCCCTCTTCCTCTCTCCTAATAAGTATTCTGTATGAAGTTTAACTCACACATACAAACATCTGCGCAGACACTGTAACAACCCTTTTTCTATTTGTTTCTGAAATGTCATTTCAAGGAATAATATCAACCAAATCAAAAGTAAAAATATTTGCTTTAAATAATAGCTTTTTATTTTTGAAAGAAACAATCAAACAAGAATGCAGTCGTTTACAAATTATCGAATTATTAGAATGAATACTAATCTTCGAGCATTAGAGCATTAGGAGCATTTCTTCCTTTCACTTTTATTTAAATATTCTCCTCGCTAAAACTTCCCTTTAATACCTCCCCAAAAGGAATTCCTTATTTTGTGTCCACTCGTTTGTGTTTCCTGGGAGGACTGTAAGCTCGAAAATTAATTTTTTCTTTTTGGATATTAGAATCGCAGTTCAAAATTGAGTGGTGATTTTTGACTCCGTGTCTTAATAAAGTTAACGGATTTTGTCTGCTTGTTTTTCAGTGCGACAAATACCAAAAGTAAAAATAATTACCCCTTTCAGAGCAATAATTACATCACAAAGAGAGAGAGAGTACTTTCATAAAATATGAAAAAATACTTTAATTGCTATGGATAGAAATGGAGAAGGTAGTTAATGTGTGTATGAATATGTCTCTGATGATGAGGATATTATCTGTGCAATTATATAAGAATGAATTCACTAAGTTTCATTGGATAATATGATTGTAGTTTGTAACTGTAAGGTCAAAACTAGTTATGATTTCTTTTGATTTACCTTCTAATTTGCGTTGGAGGAGGAGGCTTGTATTTTTTTTTTTCCAGAGAGGAAGAAGAAACAAAATAAAAATACAGGATTGAATTTGATTATTTTTATTCTTGGGCTATCAGCTTCTTTTATCTATTCAGATTTAAGATAATCATAATAATCTTGATAAATATATTAATATAAATAAGAGATAATACGGATTGTCTCAAGACACACCAACTGACAGGCAGTAAGAGAAAGGGAAATAGAGTTTTTGGCTAAATATCTGCATAAATGAATGAAGAAAATAAAGACATTTTTAGCTGTAATTCGATGCTCTTGAGTCTATTAATCCAGCGCAATGTCTAATCGAAGTAAGGATGTTGTTATGAGTTCAATAGCGTTGATACTTAGGATATGGCTAACAGTCCATTAGGAGTATTTTTATTTCCTTCTAAGTTATCTAAGCAAGCGTAGAAGCTTGAGGAAATGTAAATTAGTTAAGATAATCAAGAGGGAGATGATGAAGAAGAGGAGTAGGAGGATAAAGAGGGAAATTAAGGGGAGTAGCCAAGAAAGTAAGGTAAATGGAATGATAGGTAAGATGAAGATAAAGGAATGCAGGAAGAAAGCAGAAGCAGGAGTGATAGCAGTCGCATTGTAGCGAGTTAGACTGGTGTTAAATCGCCTGCGAGTACTTTGATTCAGAGTGTATCTTAAGGAGTAGCTATTCCAGAAATAAGAAATGAATCTTAAGCTGATTAATCACTTGATAACAATATTTAAAAATAAATATTACCTTCATGCGATAACACCCAAGGGGATTGCATTACTCCTAGTAATCTGTAGGAATTATCTGGAGAATAAATATCATAAGAAACTAAAATTATTCATAGTGAAAACACTGATATCATCGAGGGAGGAGAACAAGAATAGCTAGGGGAATCTAATATAATCTAAGTAACTAATCAAAAAGATATTGAGGAAGTTGAAATAAGAATAGAAGATGAATTCAAATCCGAAGAGAATCATATAGCTAGAATCGAATAAACTCTTGAGAGTTAATAAGGATAATAGATGGCTAGCTAAGAAGTAATAGATTTCAATGAAGACAACAAGATTTTAGGTGAAGAAGAGGAGGGAAGACAACAAGATTAGCTCAATAAGATTTTAGCTGAAGTAGAAGGAAAACAACAAGATTAGCAAGAAATTACAACAATAGCAACAGATGCTACTACTGATATTGTTATCTAAGAGTAGGAATACATAACTGAATAGCCCAAATAGTTGTAGTAGACACAAGTAGATTCTGATAAATTGCATGAAAATGATAACACTGAGCGAATCTAGTAGTAAATCGTAAGGTGTTATTAACTTGATTATCTGAATCGAGTGAAATAACTTAAGTTGACTATTGATTAGAAATAAGAAGCAAATAGAAATAGTAGTATTAGAGACACTGATGGTTCATCTAGTAATGAGATAGATTAACAATAGGATGATAATGAATGTGCGAATTCAATATCCTCGTCAAAAAGTGCAAAAGATGAGTAAAAATTATCATAAAAATACTAATACATCTTGATAATATCTTAATTAATTCCCTTTGAGATGCTAAAATAGTTTTTTTAATGATGTGTTTGTTGTGATTCTTTGAAAACAGTCAATCTGGTTCATGCGAATTAGAAGAAGACGAAGACGAAGAAGAAGCTGCTGGATTGAAGCAAGCTTAAGAAGCACTGTCTTCAATGTCATAGTACTGGCAACACTAATAATAACATCTAAACAGTACTATTAAGTAGTTTTAATCTCCGAACAATAGAAAACTATCACACCTAGTAAGCCAAGATAGCAGCTTAGATTAACATAATCAATAATAGATTTCACTGAGTAATTAGGAATCAGTGAATAGAACTAATTTAGGGTATGCAAATGGAAATAACTCTAGTGCTGTTTTTGATTAGATAATTAATCAGAATGACAATCAATAGATTAATCATTCAGAAGAGTTATCGCAGTAGAATCAACAGTAGTAATAGTATAACACTACCATCAATGGAGCTAATATATCATCAGGTGCTCCTATTATGATCTATTAATCTAATTCTACAACTGATCCTACAGCTGTGCCTAATAAGGCGCTCAAGCGGAAAAGAAACTAGCCGCGTGTATTGCGTAACCATTTAAGTACACTTAACGCGTTTGAATTGAATCTTGAGAGGAAGATGCAGTTACTCGACAAGGAACAAAAAACGAAGCAGAAAAAATCGAAAGAAGAAAATGTATAATTACGAGAAGAGAAATTGAAGATGAAACAAGAGAGGGAAGCATAGAAGTAACTAAGAATCATATAGCTGCAAGAGATGTATGGGAAGTTAATACCGATTAGCAGTATTAATAACAGTCATATTAGTTAGAATGCTGGAATGAAGGGAGATTAAGACAGGAAGGGAGAATAATAGGATAATTTGTAGAATTAGATGTTTTAGGCAATATTATATAAATAGCAGATGGAATAAGAATAGTTGGCATAGTTTGGGGAATAGAATGAGTAATAGTAGTAGAAGTAGATTGAATTGATTGATGTTAGTGAAGAGTAGAGTCATCAACATCAACATTTAGTAGTGGATGAAGAATAGGCTAATATGTATTTAGTAGAAAGGGAGAAGATAATAAAGAAGAAGGACAGCAGCAGCAAGAGTTCACTTGATAAAACAAATGAGCAACACAGGATGAAAATTTTTTTTGCGGGAAAAGCGAAGAGTGAAGGGACTTCAGATGCTATGTTAGAACTGTAGAGAGTATCTTAGCGAGATAGGATCGAATTCTTCAAGAAAAACTTTCCAAGCCATTTGGCGGAAGGTTAGTAAGCTAAGGATAGTAGTAATGTCACTGATGGGTAGATATAATAGTAAGAAGCTAGTAGACGGAGTGCGTAGAATATTAATGTTATTGATTAAGATGTGTAAATGCAATAATAAGAAGAAGTTGATAGGATTAACACAGGGATGGGTAAAGGCTAAATAAAAAAGGATTAGTAGAAGATAGCAGGAGGTGAGATACAGTGTATTGAAGTGTTATCATCATCAGATGATGATAATCTGAATAAAACATAACATAAGGGGGATAACAATAATACTATTGATAAAGTGTAGTAATAAAATATTCCTTTGATCCTTACGATAGACAGTGATGAAGAGGATGGTTCGAAGAAATAGAAGAAGGATGAGAATGTGAATAGTATTTAGAAGAAGTTAATATTCCCAGGGTAGGGTAATATTAATGCCAGCAGCAGTGGAATTTCAAATAGCACTATTAATAAGAGTAGTATTCTTATTCCTTCTTCTATTCCTCATGTTCCTGCTAGCAATAACTAAAATAACGTAACAAGCATTGATAATCTCTAATAACAATAGAAATCTTCTAAGAAGAAACCCTAGAATATATCTTCTAAGCTCAAAGATCTTTAAGAAAGAGACAAGCAGGATAAGTAAATCATTGTCAACATCAATACCATCAGCAGTAACAATAACATTCTTGGAAATATTAACAATGATAATGCAGCAGCTGTCGGATAGATCCATGAACCAGCAGGTATCACTGATCGTCCAAATTGGTAATACAAAGAGTTGAATGTTCCTGAATATGCCAAAAACAAGCATAACAAGAAAACTAAGGATAGCAATATCACTAAGACAGACGATAAAAAGTTATTACAAGCGAGTGCTGTAAAGAAAAGTAGTACTTCTCATCATAAGCAGAATGAGAATCATGATGAAAGTAGTAATAATATGCAAGCAGTTTAAACACATGATTCAGTCTCCAAGGAATCAGTGAATAATAATAATACTGTGAATGCTAGTAACTATGCAATTAACAACATAAATTTGAATCACAATCTAAATATCAACATTAATAATAATACACCTTGTGCTGTTGGTAGCAATGGAATCTAACAGTAAACTAATATGCTTCCGTAGTAATCATGGCAGTAATAGTAACAATAACTACCTTAGCCATATCCGCCATATTATTATTAACCATACCCCATCTAGAAAGAAGAAATGATAGAACCATCAGACAAGCTGTAGTATCCAGGAGGCGGTATGTATCCTTAGCCGTAATAGCTATCATAATAGCCTCAAATGCCTTTTGGATACAATCTATTTTCTTCATAATCACCTTATTTTGTGCCTGCTCATAATTGTCCACAAGGCGTTGCAGCAGCCCCTCATGCATATCGAGTTATGCATCCTCATCATATGAACAGTTATTACCCTAGACAAATGAGCAGAGAACCGGGTAGTATTAACGGTATTGATATTGCTGAGATGGAACAAGAGAAGGCAGCTCAATTATATAGTATGTATTATCATAATGAAGCTATTAATAATAATCCTTAACTTCACCAATTAGATTAGCAACAATAGCCTAAACCTTCAGCTGCAGATCCTAGAAACCCCTCAAGCTAATCACCTTCTTCAAAATAGCAAGAGGAGGCAAATTAGTAGTAGTAATAATAATAATAATAATAAGCAAGATCATCATCATCATAGTAACCAAATGCTATTCCCTCAAGCTAACCTTTACAGCAATATCCTCCTAAGCTCGTTGGAGGAATGCCATATAGCCATCCTTCATTGATGTACCCACCATCGCAACGATAATTCCATCCATCTTACGATGAAATGAATCCTTCTTCTTCCGCTGCTGGTTCTTCTTACATGATGCCATAATATCCTTACATGTATGGAATGCCTCCTTCATATCCACCATCGATGCCACCTTATTACATGCAAGATCCTCGTATGATGGAATAGCTATCTCATTAGCATTATCATGAGTATCTACAAGCATAAGCGTAGTACTAATAGTAATAGTAGTAATAGTCCAGATATTTTCCCTAATATGGAATTCCTTCTGTTATTCGATAGCACAGGATGTATCCAGGCATACCATAGTAGTAACTATCACTTTAAGGAATATAATAATTATAAAAAATAGAGAAAGAATGAAAATGAATAGATCTTTGCTTTTGAAGAGCAATATAATCACTTCTTATATTGTATTTATGTCTATTGTTTGCTGCTTGTTTTATTAACTAAACTTCACAACATTAAAACTTTACAGTCAAAAAAAAGAACAAATACACTGTAAAGAAATTATCTTAATCAGTAATGTATACAGTCAAAGATTGGGAGATTACTAGAAAGTATAGAATACATAAAATACAAGGAGGAGTAAATTTTCAACCAAGAATTGTAATTTGCTTCCTGGGGATGATGTTCCTTACCAAAGGGTAATCAACATCAAACTACCCATCGAATTCAAGTCTAATGCATATCTCCCAGAAGAAGAAGAATTCTTCGCCTCATTTATTCCTTCTGTTTATTATTTAACAATATCCCCTTTTTAATCAAACTGAATATCCATATTCAAACCCACAACCATTTCCAGTCCAACATATAGCAACAACAAGTAACTTACTAGCCTTCAATCTCCCCCCTCCCTGCTTACTCCCAAACTCTTTCTTCTACTACTTAATATCACCACGACACAGTATCCGCTAATACCTTCTCATTGTCTTCAAGCAACTCTCTCTAATTCGCTTACATTTCCAAATGATCCTGCATAACCAAATGTTCCGCTAGCCCTGAAACCTAGCAGTCCTCATAGAAATCACTGCATAGTCTATTTACAAAATTAGATTTTTATATCATAATATATCTCTGCACTGTCCGCACAGCCGTTGACCGAGTAAGTTTCTACAACGGCATGCTCGTCCGCAGCAGCAACCGAATTAAATATATATCATCCTCCGCATCAAGCACAAGCTAATACGCTGATTCCATGTTGTCGTCGTCAGCATAAGACATCGCTTATTTCCACGTAGCTGAGATCGAAACATTTGAAGGAGGAACAGGTGCAGAAATATTTTTCTTGATCATTTTCGCTTAATCCACACTACTAATCCCAATAGGTGCATTAAAATCCTATGTATCCTCCAATTCATCATAATCATTATTCTCTTCCTATGTAATCATAACCATCTTCTATTTATTCTTAGCATTTCCAGCACTTGTCTCCCCTTAATCATTTATCTATTCATTCTTATTATTCTCATACATTTTAAGTTATTCCTCAATCAATCGTTACTATTACTTTTATATCTCCGCCAGTTACTGCAACGAACTATTGTAGAATTCATTTTATTATTAGTTTATATGATTCTCACGTTTATCAGCCATTAAATCCTGTTCCTTTATCCGTTCTTAGTTCTTCCCAGCTTTCTCTTCTCTAGCTTTCTTCAATGTCTTCAACCCATCACGCAATGCTTTCTATTATTACTACAATTGCTATTACTAATATTCTATCTCCTATTATCTTCTCCTATCTTATTAATCATTCCCCAACTCATTAGCACTCCCTTCTCCTTCTTGTCTCAACACTAATTGCTTTAACCTCATTGCTTATACATTAGCTGATTTCTCCCATGCGCCTTGTTTCTTCAGTCTCTCTTCATTCAGTGCTGTTCTTCCACCACCCACGCCTGTTTGTTTCCTAACGAAGTTCTTCCCTTTGAGCTCCTTCACCCATGCACCTTCACGATGCAGTACATTCTTCATGCCTAAGTCATTCTCTAGTATCACTGTACGAGGCTGTTAAATTGGTTTCTTCTGTAGGATCTGTAGCTAATCGGAGACTCCAGCTGTCTTCGAGCCAATGATCTCATCAGGATCGAGCATCTGTTACAGTGCTTAATCCTTGGAGAGCAATTTCTTGGTGAGTTTCTTTTTCTCAAGTTCTTCCCATTTCGATTTGACGAGATTCCACTCTTTCAATGCTGCTTTGGCGGATCCTTAGACTTTCAATGTACGGTCCTTGCAGCTCTCCAGCAGAATAGGGATGATTTCTTCCTTGTTTTAGATGAAATTGTTTAAAGATACAAATTTAGTTAAGAGTGTTAGAATTATCATTTTTCTTACATGGTAATTGCCAATCACAGCAGATGATAGATCTTGAAGTTACTTTGCTACAGCAGCGAGCAGGTCACATGCCTCAGATTTCATCTATTTTTTTGAAGTTCATCAAACAAAGAAATACTTTCTCTTATTTGTAAAATTTACCTTGTAAGAAATCGGACGTGTTTCAGCACTAACCAGAAACGAAAGAGTCTTCTGCAACAGCTGCACCATGAATTATTGTAGAGTCTTCAGCAACGCAATTTCGACAATCAGCCGCACACAACTTATCAGCGAAGGTGTATCCAAAAACATTTTCTAATTTTAAATCAAGAAAATTGAATTGATTTTTGTGAAGGGCGAAATAACAAAATAGATCTCTCTCTTTTTTTATTCATTTTGGTTTGTTTGTTACGAAATATATACTCGGCAAATACTTCCCAGCGATCGATGCAGCAAGCTCTTTGTCAGCTAGTTTCTATGCCAACTCTAATGTGCTTTCTATCACCATTATAGCTGTTATCTTCCCCAAACAGACAAAAACAGTTTAAAAAATGCAAATATTACCCAAATACTTTCTCCCTCGAACGAATCATAATAATAACCTTCCTAATATTATATTACTTATGCTACTCTATCTGTGCCTCCTAGCACACTCGCTGCTGGAATCACATACAGCACATCAACTTTCGCAGCATTCGGTGCATTCAGCAATTAACTTCTATAAATCTATTTCCACGTTTTGCAACACTATCGCTGCACATTTTCATTAGGATCTTTGAAATATTTCGCTACAATACCCGCGAATCGCAATGTCGCAGCGAGCAACGAAGGTGGGTTATCAACTTAATCTATCAACTCTTACCCGAACGTATCACTGATTAATCCAAGCAGAAATACTTCTGCTTCGTTTGCTGTAAAATTCTATGGCCGCTTGTACTCCGCTAACACAGACAAATAAACTCGCAACGCTTCCGGTGTTTTATGCATTTCGATAACAGTACCTAAGTCCTTCAGAGCAGTCTACCTCGTGTCGAGTTATCCTAATCTCGGTAGATGCTTCCCGAATTCTGTTTTGAGATCAAGGTAACTCTTTTTGACAGATATTTAACTTAAAGGAGCTGTAGGAGGACGCTAAGGCGGTTGTTTATCTTCCACTGTGATTTAAGGGCGCTTAGAGACTGCTGATTTGAGTCGCTTCTTGAGTCTAATGATCTTATTCAATTCACCTATCACTGCAGCAGACGAAGAATCTTTAGATCCTAAAAAACAGAGATATTAACAAATGGATAAATAATCTGTTATTTATCTGACTTCCAGTGCTCTTCCGTGCTTCTCCGCCTGAAGTTGGATCATTATCGCTTGGAATGATCTCTGGATGATTCTCTGTGCCTTTCTCCATTTGTGTTTGAAATCACTCCCTTGATGAAAATCTCACAATATTTGTAAAAATTCTCCTGCGATTTCTTCTAATATTTTGCAGATTCTCTCTCTAAAAAAGGAAAAGAATCAAATTTTTTGTGTGTGCTCGTTTTGAAATGAACTAACTCTTCCAGACAATCAATAGAAATTTGATTTGGTGAATCTGAATTTGTTTCCCTAATAACTCTTAGATAACGAAAACTTAATTACTGTGGAAATACACCAAACATAAATAATCTTGAATTTGATTAGGATTCTTAATACAAGTTTCCTCCTTTTAAATTTGTGTTATTAATAATATCTAATTAATACATTATCAAACTTAGATAGATAAACACATATTCTCTCTTTTTGTTCTTTCTTTTGCGATGCTCCCAATTGTTATACCCTCTTTTATAAATGACTTCCTAACCACTGCAGCAGCTAAACACACTCAAAACTAAGAATCCTCTTAAACTGTTTATCCTTCGTACCACACTTAAACAATCAACTTCGGCAACCCTCAAATCCCTAAGAAACTCCAAATCTAAGCTAAGATCATTGCTAACGTCGAACAACCTCTCAAAGATCCAACCACCTCAACAGCAGTATTTCTGAAATTCCCCGTGAACTCTTCTCTCAAAAATCAACCCTAAGAAAGTGCATTTGAAGAATTCAAGAAATTAGTTCGATAAGTTATCACAGTGTCTTCCGCGTTAGATATGTCTTGCAGAGAGTTGTTTAAGCGTTACAAGCTCGAAGCTTAGAGAGAGATAGTCCCTTCGTAATTGCAGGAACAATTTGGAAAGAAAAATAATTTTAAAATAATTATTTATTCCTAACCATTTAGTCAACAATTAACAACCACAAAACATGCAATCTTATTTATTTAATACATAATAATATCACTGCAACTTTTAATAATCAGTGTTGTTATTGTTATTGCTCACGTTATTACCATTATGATTATTGTTACTCATATTCATCTGACTATCCCCTAACCCAGTGGACTATTACATCTACATTGATCCTCCTCCTCCGATTTGAATTCCTCTGCCTTGATAGAACTACTTGTTATTCGTGCTACGTTCATCACTGTCAAGAAGATTGCGTTCTCTGCTTTTGTTATTCCCTGTTAGTTCATCACTGTCAAGGAGATTCTCTTCTTAAGAAGAATTCACACCTGCTTACATCTCAATGTCATTCGCTACTAGAGGATGTAAGTGACTAGGAACCATCGAATTCATTTCAAAAGCGTTACTGGGTTGTTACTAAAATGGCTGTTATGGTTGTGGCTAGCTGTTGTTGTTTTGATTATTGTTATCTGCAGGCATCTACGGTTATTACTGTTATTGATTAGCTTATTACGCTTGCTAATTGTTATTCTAGTTAGGTCTTTATACTTACTCAATAGCTCCACCTCCATTGTGTTGTAATTCTGCTTATTGCAAAGTAGAATTCAGCAAAGGATAGTTATTATCGACAATACTCAGCTATTCCTATGTGAAATGCTCTCTGCCGTAGAGTGGATAGAACATCGTCCAGAGTTATGGTAGATCATACACCCATCCAATGTTGAACAATGGGAAGTACATGCATCGTGGTCTATGTAAGCTAGGTGTGTAATGATGGGATTCATTCCATGACAATGCAGGGATTTCAAAGGTTTCCAGCATGAATGCGAATATTGAGATTACAAAGAGGGTTAGGATAAATAGCAATAAGGAATAATATCCATAGACTGTGTTCTGCAGATAATAGACAAATGCAGCCATGAGAAGCACTGAGAACCTAGGGAACCATTTGAGACTGCTTCGTGTACGCACGAATAGTAAACAAAGCAGCTCAAGAACGGCTATGAATGCTAGGAAATTCTCATCGAGACCTTTCGGGAGGCTTTTCGAGAATAGAATGAACGATCCAACGAATAGCCCAGAGAGATAGATGAAATATACGACCAGCATCATTTTCAAGAAGGACTTGATTAGCTCTGTTTTGCTGTGTGTACCTAAGGCATTCAAGTAGAGACCTAAGTGAGGGAATGACTAAGTGAGCGTCTAGACGTTAACTTCACTACTACCAACACACTTCATGCATTCCACTATGGGAAGACATAGGAGGAAGAAGATAAAACAAGAAATAAGTAAAAGAAGGGGAAGATTATTTTGGTGTGTTGATGTGTTACTGATAAGGAAAATGAAGACGGGTGAGCATATGATGCTGATTTTGATGTAAAGTGCGGATATTGCTGATGCGTAGAAGAATCCTAAGGCTATGCGGAAGGATGATACCATCAATTTCACACCGAATGCAGTTGTTGATGTGTTTTATATTGCACTGATAGTTGTTGCTGCCCATGCCCAAAACTCTTCAGATGCTAGGTTGCGAATAAGCACCGTTTTAGATCTAGTAAAAAATGCAGGGAGGAAATGTAAGAGAATGAGGGAGAATGAATTAAAAGGATAATAGAGAAAGAGTTGATTCCATTTTAAATTATTTTTACTTGAAATTTTCGATGATTTCATTGATCAGAATTGGCTCAATACCGATGACATGGAATATGATGAAATCCTACAAAAACCCTGAAGCGTAGCAGCTAGGTTCGATGTAAGCCACGACTGTTCGGATGTTATGGGCACCCCTAAGTTAAAAATAAGATTAGAAGCAATATCAAACAAACACATGCATTTAAAGTTTACATGAACTCTTTAGGGTAAGTGAGTGCTGCATTCACTGCGGAGTACTCAAGTTAGATGCGAGATTTAGTTAAACATTCAGTACGCAGTTATCGTTTCTCAGTCAAGTAATAAGGTATCGGAGGGGTGAATTGTTATTAAGCTTAAGATGTAGTTTTGTTGTTGGATAAAGTGGTGTTAGAGTGAATTGGGGAGTCTACAGTAGTTGAATTACTGTCGTTACCACTGGTATTGGTGCTGTTATTAGTTGATTCACTTGGGGTTTTGTCTTTGGGGATAAGTTTAGAGCCATTATTATCTTCAGCGTTATCTAAGTCAGGATCTTTGGTATCTCCATTAGCACTATCGTTCTCAGATTATTTGGTATCAGTTGTTTTTTCAGCATCTTCCCCATCCTCTGTGATGAATCGCTTAGGATCATTAGCATCCTTCTTCTAATCCCCCTTCACATCATCATCATCATCATCCTTCTTCTCTTCTTTATCAATAATCACAGTTTTCTCATCTCCTGCTTTTACTTTATCACCTTTATCTGTAGCTGTTTCATTCAACAATTTCTCTTCTTTCTATGTATTATTCTCCGCCTTATCATTCACGATTATTGGATCATAGCGAGAGTAATTATAAAACATCATTGGAGATGGCTAAGCTGTTTTGTTGTAATTGCAGACATTCAAGAATAGCACAGTGTCATTAGTCCATAATATGCCATTTGCTTCATTTAGCTACTCTTTCTTGAACTGCTCATAAATCTATCCTAAGCAGCCAGTTTAAGTGCGATGCGCTGCGTTAGCATAGAAGAACAATAAAAGTAGCAAGGATCCTATTTTTTTAAGAAAAAAATGATAAGGTAAGCATTCCAAGTGATAATCTAAATCAGTTATTGATTCATAACAATTTGATGTGCTTACCTACTGCTAGGAACGACCATTTAATGAATCTAACCATGGCCAGAGTGCCTTCTTAAGAAAGAACCTTCTCATGGATACGAAACAATGATTTTTCTAGCTCCATTCGATGATGATGTTTATCTAAAAAAGAATATTCACAGCTAGAAATAAAACAAATACAAAATATAGTTTGCTTTTTTCTTTTAACTTTTCTCTCTCTGCTATTTACCCAATCAAGAGAGAGAAAGGGAAGGAGAAATAATATATTAACTCTTCTTCTTGTTCTTTTTGATTTGTAAAAAGGTCATTTGTGTTTTGCTTTGTTTTGTTTTGATTTGGACTATCCCACCTTCCCCCTCATTCTTCTTCTATTCTGTTAATTCCTACTTTTTAATGAAAGAGAAGGATAATTCATTAAGTGAGTTATTTTCTCAATGAAAAAACTTTCTTTCAAGCTTTATTGTTCTTTCTCCTAGCTTTTAAGGTTAATTCTGTTAAATATCATTGATTATTTGTTTGAATTTTTACTTAACGAGCGCTATTAGACTAGTTTAGCATTACTTGATTTGAAATAACAATATTTAAATCATAATCTAAATATGCAAAGTAAAAAGCATTAGCAGAGTTAATTCTCGCTCCCTCTCTTAATATATCATTTCCCCCTTGTTTTTAATTATTTCACTTGTATTTTAAGATGTAGTATTTACAATTCATCCTAAGCTTCATTTTATCTATTTTATGAATCGTTTATGCTGAAATAATAACTAAATGATGGAGTTAATATCCTCCATATTATTTATTATTTTATTGTAATAACCAAAAACTTTCTACTTTTAGTCATGTTACCTTTCAAATTCTCAAATATTATTAATGGTTTAAGACCAACAATTGTCTAATAACATTACAATTTCAGAACTCATATTTATTCTAAAAATACTCATTAGATTGTACCTTCACACAATCGTTCATTATCTTAGTTATTATCATAATTTAAATTCTTAAAATTACTGAATTCACTTATTTGAAAAGCATCTATCTCCTTCTTTTCTTTTTTAAATTGCTAATCGATATGTCATCCATTGAATTCTAAAATACATTTTGAATATCTTCTGAGCGAGAAGACAAATAAACAAAGCAATAAACAGTTTATTATATTCGCAATAGAAGAAGAAATTTTTATTAAGGAATTACCTTTTTTTGTCTCAATTAATAAGTAAATCTGATAATTTCTTATCTAGGTGATTTAAATATCCCTTCAAGCTTCAGGATTCCTAGTGAAGCTTAAGAGCATAGCAAATGTAACATCAAAAGATCAAGGATAGAATTTCATCTGGAGATTTCCCAGCTGACAGATAGGTGGAGTTTTTGAAAAGCTTGTCTGATCAATTTAAAAAGTGCATATGAGAGAAGAAACCTTTGTTCAAATAAAAAACAAAACAATTTTTATTTCATTTTTTCAAATCTCATCTGTTTGAAATCCGTTTTACCATAATGAAAAATGCCTTCGCTCTTAAGGGCTTTTCCCCTAACGACTAAGCATGGATAAAATCATCATTTATCTCCTTCTTTATCAAATCAACTCTTACTATTTCAGCCATTTGCTCCTGTGATTGCATTTACTTAATTGCTTAACAATGCGGATGGAAATATCTTCTGAGCTTCTTAGGATCTGTTTTTTTTCTCTTCATGATGCAGTAACTAGCTTCCACCTAATCAGACATACCAGCAATACCCTCAAAAGAGATTTAATAGACCCCTCGATTAACTTCCAAGTAGAATGAGATCTCCATTGGCAACAACAAACGTAAATTCCTGCTTGCATCAACACTCCTAATTCTCTTAATCGCGATATTCCATGCTATGCAACTTTATTTCAATTCCCTTTGCAATACCCTCTGGTGTTATGGGTATAGAAAAGATTCCTAGTATTATGTCTGGTGGGTGTAGAGTAATTTCCCAGTAGTATGCTCATAATATCAGTCAATGAATGACATGGAGTAGGATATGATTGTAGAGTATAATGTAACAAATCAGAGATAAATTGAGAACATACATCATATCCCAGCAAATATACATCACCTCATTGGGGGAATGTATGTGATCAGCAGTTTGGTTTGGACGATGAGCTTGATTGTGCAAGTCGCAAGAAGGAAGAAAGAATAAAACGATGAGATCAATGTTAGTTACCCAGTTGTGTGAAGGAGGAAAAGAAGAAAAGGAAGTAGAAATTAAAGGAAAATCCATAAGATTATTACTAAAAATTTTTAATATTTCCATGAGTTTATTAATTTGTTTGTGTGTATGTATATGTTTGTTATGTACTTTTGGGATTACTAAATACTTCAAGCATAACAGATTGAAGTTTCTTTTAGTTATGTTTGTATAGGGTTGCTTTGTTATTTTTAAATTATTGCCTGATTCTCTAAGTTTTTTAATTCGAAAATCAGAGAGCTGTAAAGTGATAAAAGTTTAATTACCCTCCTCCCCCTCTTTTACATATTGAAACCCTTCGTAAATCACATTTCAAACCCATTTTCATAAATTACATAACAATAGAGATATTATTCATCTTGCAATTAATTTATTATCTCCATCTTCATTTTCTTGAATTTCTTTCTTTATTAATCACCGAATAATCAAAGATATCTGTTTAAAAAATGAAAAAATGATTCCATATTTGCCAAAAAATCAGAGAATTGTTCAAAATTTTAACACAACGAACATAAAATAACTTTGATTATCTCTAGCAGTATAGTAGTCTTCTACTTCTTCTTCATTATCTGCCTATTAACAGAACTTAAACCATAACTCCTATCCTCAAACATTAAGCTTTTTTTTTCTTAAAGAATAGTTCCAATAGATTCTCTCTTTCCTCCTCAGGTACACACAAATTAATTTCCTTGTCAAATATCTTCTTAGTTATTTTGTCAATGAAAATCAATTAAATTGCTTTTGTAAAAAGTAACATATCTTGAAATACTGAAATGAAACTTATTAATAATTAATATCTATATGTTTGTATTGTTTTTTGACTTTAATTGGAAAGCAAACAGAGTGAATAACAGACAGAGAGATTTTTCTCTATGTTTGTGTTTAAATCTCTCACTTCCTAATGCATGTCATAATTCTGTGACTGGTTTGAAGGGAGTTTTGTTGATATTTTCAAAGTGTTATTTAAAAATAGAGTCATCACTATTAATTCTTAGCAAGCACCATACTTCTTAACCTATGTCTTGCTTTTACTCCCATAGAGCTATGAATAATCAAATAAGCTGACTCATTTATCGAAAGTCCCAAACAAATGTATTAGTCTTCTTTCTTGTATCGAAGAAATGCAAAGTATTATTTTAGAATACTATTTCTATCAGAAAATTTCTCATAAAAAGCTCTTTTTAGGAACCTAAAAAAAAAGATAACAAGATTCCAATTTGATTGACAGTTTTACCTCCCAATCGAAGCATAACAAACCCCAAATACTGTCGGCTAATAAAAAAACTCCAAATATACCTTATGTTACAGACACTTTTAAAAATCCAAATTTCTCCCATCTTCCACCTTGAGTTTTCTAATTAGTCTCTTGGGGAAAAAAATAAAAAGATATCTTGATAGCTCTCTCTAGCCTTGCTTACATTACTTTATTTATTATTCTTGAGAGCAGTTAACAATCAATTAAATAACTTGGAACTTTGTAAACATAACAGATTACTATTTTCCCTTAAAATATGAAAAGTTTATCTCACCTTAGGAAAAAATCCCCCACATTCCACTCTTCAAACAATTTCATTATGTATCCTGGGAGTTCAAAAGATAAATATCCTCCTATAAGCTTGCAAGCAAATGGGAGAAAAACATTTTCACAATGATACCAAGCAATGTCTTTGGATACTTTTCCTTAGATTATTTTACATTTTTACAGTAAGGAGACTATTTTGTTCTGTTTTTACTATTCACCTTCAATTAACAGGTAGTATTTACTGGGTAATTTTTCAGAATTAGAAGTGTTTTTATATTTTTTGGCTATAATCTTAATTTTAAGGCAAGAATTTCATCTGGCAGCTGAATAGTTTCTCAGATCCTATGCACAGACCATCCATTTCTTTTAAATAAATTCATAGAAACTTTTGAATTCGAGGAGGGAGTGACTTTTGATTAATAAACTATTATTATTTATAAAAAAACACACTCGTATTTATCACTAAAAGCTCTAAAAAGGCAATTAAAAATATAATATAGTAAGAAGAGACAGACACATAAATGGCTCACTTAATATGGTTTATTGTACTCTCGATTTTTCAAAGCCTTCTCGCTGCGAGAGAGTTCATTCTCCACCCTAGTTCTATCGCAGCAATCAATCTGAAAAAATCCAATGATGCCACACCTCTTTCTATGTGTGTCGATAACTTCGATCAGTATATCTATGTTGCTGGTGCTAAAGGTGGGTTATTCATAATTTCTCTCAGCAATCCAGAGTCCCCTGATATTGTAGCACACATCTCAACCGAGCACGCTTCGCATTGCCAGATCAACGATAATTACTTGTTTATCGCAGATTAGTTCCAAGGTTTCTATATCTACGATGTTACAGACAAACTAGCTCCAAAATAACTTTCATAGGTTAGTGCTCCTGCAAATAGTCTGCAGTATCTCATCGTCAACAAGGCAACAACCTTATTGTTTATCCTTTCTAAGGGGTATGTCTTAACATACTCGTTAGCTGACATGAAAGCTCCGTAAATCGTATCAATGATAGGTTTGACAAAAAATAATTAACTTTGAACTTTTTGACAATAAATGCTGCCTCATTTTGATAATCTGAGACTTAAATTCATGCGTCATTTGGTGATTTCAATCAATATGGTTTTGATTTTTATGATTCAAACAATGATTATTTACCTCAACCCCCCCCCCCCCCTTATTTGTTTTACTCAAATTTCTGTAATTTGATTCAATATTTTTGGTGTTTGATTTGTTCAAGGTGTGGGAGCTCCAAATTCTTATCGAATCCGATTCGATGCTAATGAATAATACATAATCGTCTCCAATCACGTCATGGGACTGCAGATCATTGATATTCGAGATATCTTTCACTAACAAATCAGAGTCAACAAGAATCCCGCGTTTGTAATTTGGGATGGCATGTTCACATTTGATAACAAAGCAATCTACATAACCGATGCTTATTATGGCATGTACTACGCTGATCCAGCTCAACTATTTACATACTCAATCGGTTCTACAGCTTTGTATGATCTTCCCTTCGTGAGTATCTTCCAATCATCGGTTTTAACACTTTGTCTCGCAATGACTTCTGAAGGTGAATATTTGTTTCTTGGGCTTCGCAGCATTGGCTTGTATCTCT
>Ga0302285_10000485_pt1 | contig 22102 bp, 7 predicted proteins | sample III_Fen_E2_2_FD_200455 | JGI IMG/M metagenome (GOLD analysis project Ga0302285, IMG submission 200455) | Peat permafrost microbial communities from Stordalen Mire near Abisko, Sweden - III_Fen_E2_2 | ecosystem: Environmental > Terrestrial > Soil > Wetlands > Permafrost | place: Sweden: Abisko... | reverse complement strand
CGCCAGATTTCTAACTGTACTCTAATGTCCTTTGTGCTCAGCTTGAAGAGTGAGTTCATTATTTGTTTGATTGAAATCATAAACAAACACACTTCCCTTTGCAGCTGCGACAAATAATCGCTGAGATGGCTTATGGAATGCAATCTACAGTCCTAGGTCAGGAAGTTAAATGCTCGCTTTCAAATGAATAACGTAATTCTAAGTGAATCCCCAAATTTTCATTTTTTAGTCATTGCTCGTTGTAGCAAAGCAGTGATCGTTAATTACGGCGAGAGAATTCACAGGTAGCTTATGATCAGTAGCCATCAATGCTCGCTGTTAGATACTGCACATCTATGAACTTATCTTAGGATCTTTTGTGTCATCACCTTAAAGCTTCACAACAATATGTTTCTTGTCACTGCAGTTCAATAATTCAACGATGTCCTCCCCTAAAACAGGAGTCTTTGGAATCGCCTGCAAGTTTAGCCTCTCAAAATCGAGAATGCATCCAGTTTTGACATCAGAGGAGAATTAAGATACCTAGCTAGCTTTGAAGTTCATAGCACTTGCAGATCCTCGCAAGGTCTGTTGTTGTTGCTGCTGCTATTACTTCATTTGAGTCTACTGGAGTTATAATTGTTAAGTGAATTAGCTTCCCGTTAAATTAGCTGGCATTTTATTATTCTTCTTATTATCCCCCTTCGAGGCATTATTTTCAATTCTCAATTATGCTTCCTGTAAAGGCGATTAAAGCGCTTGATAAATGAGTGTCGATAACTCTTTGACTTTGAGTCTTTTATAATATTAATTGTTTTACAAATCGAACTTGAAATTCTCTAGTTCATCTTGTTCTTACTTCACATACGTTTCTACGGCAAACTTATTTGTTTTCTAACGAACAGATTTCATGAATTCGCTGACTTAACATTTGTTAGTCAGATCGAAGTTGTTTGTTAATATCTACTTGAATTCATTCTCAACAGCTTTACCGTCTTTTAAGATACTGTCCATGCTAGCCTTGATCCTATCGTTGAACTCACTCACCTTGCTTTTTTATTCTTTTTCATACTATTCAACTTATTTCAAGAGACATTTCTTGAGCTCCTCGCAGAGAGAAGCCACACTTCCTGTGATTTCTTTGATATCTTCTTCAATTTGATGTCTCATTTCGTCAATCTTATGCTAGACATTCACTTCAACTTCCTTAACTTCCCCTTTCAAAACATCTAGTTTCTCTTACTCTCTTTTCCCAGACAATTACTCTACCTTCTTGGGGACATATTCCTCTAACGAATTCAAATCATTCTTGCAAGAGCACACATGTCGTTCATCTTAAATTATGCACTTCGAGCAAAGTAAAATATCCTAAAACTTACAGAGTTTATTCACACAAATATGATCAAACTCTCTGACGCCATGTTCCCAGCACTTTAAGTGCATAAATCTACTCAATAATTCATGCAACGATTGTGCTATCTCCACAGGCTTTCGAGCATCTTCTTGCTCCTTTACCAATGCTTCTAAAATAACTTTCGACCCTCTCTGCATTGTTGTAGTTGCATCTTCCGCTGGTTATGCCTTCGCACTTGGATTCGGTGCAACCACAACAACTTTGCTCTTTTTATCACCAATTTTCTGTGATACGGACTGTGATGGCTTCATAATATATTTATATTTTTTGTTTTATTTTAAGCGTTTCACTCTTAATATTATTGTATTCTGTTCACTATTATTAATTTATCGTTTTTTTCTTAAATAAAGAGTTATTAAATACATTATCGAATGAAATTAAAAAACAAACCAAAAAACTAAAGACTTATTAATGTTTAGATGGTTTGAAAATTAAATTTTATTCCTAACAAAAGTTCCATTGTTTCTTGTTTTTTCTTCTTTTTGAACGATTCTTAGAAAATACAACCAACTAAGATTGTAATAGTATGATCATCCAGCGTTCAAGGCATCCAGAACGGGATCCATATTCTTAATCTTCATAAATCTGTCCTCTTTGTTTAAATAAGAAAAAGTCATGCACTTTAATGATTTGTCATAATGATAACTGGAAAACGTATTTAAATAAAAGTTCAAAATTATTTTAGTTCTTTTCTTTACCCTTGACTGTTTTCGATAAATCCGATAGATATCTCGCATATGTTTTGATTTAGAAATATTTCCCATCATGTATGAATACATCAACGCCTTGAAATTCCTTGAGCAGTTTGTCCTCGAAATATTTGAATTTATTCTTGTCATTTGAACTCACGAAGTACTCCTACTCGATGCTGCTTCCAATTGAATAAACTTTACAGTTACCAAATTACTAGGTGAAGAAATCTTGCAATGTCTTATTCTGCATGAAATTGTAAAATAACAAATAAATGAGACAAAATATTCCCTAAAAATAATAGAATTACTTGAGGTTCTGTAGTATTCAGTTGCCTGACATAAAACACATCAACGCTTTTATCGTCATTTGAAGCATTTTTATTCTCCTTCAGATCAAATGTTGTCTATAAACTTGAAAGATTGAGACGATTCACAAAGTAGTCGAATTGTTAAGGGAGAATTTGAGGATTCGTTGGAGAAATTAGTCCTAGTAACTGTAAAGATTTGAAAAACACATAACCTGTCATCAAAGCATCGTAACCTGCCTCGTGACTCTTATCACTTTCCTTTAACCCGTTCAATTAGTAATTACTGAACATGCCTTCTTCTTCATTTTGTTTTTTTCCTTCTTCAAGATTATCTTGATTCTTTTTCTCTTCCTGCTGATCAGTTGATTTCTCCTAAGATATTTTTATGCTCGTTTGTATGTCCTTGTATTTCAACATTTTCTCAAAGCAATTCCTCAAATCACTCTAATGACCCACTTCAGTAGATAACTTCTGAGACGATTGAATTACTAATTTGGTGTCTATTATTTATGGAAAAAGAGCATTCATCGATTTCTTGTATTCACAGCAGCCTTCAGGTAAGCTCCAAAAGAACTTATCATACAACTAAAAGCAAAGAAATTAGTTCCAAATCAAAGATGATATGCAACAAACAGGAAGAACTATTATTCTATATTTTTTTTAAGTTTAAGAATTATTTTACATGGAGAATATCAACGAATCCATTGTGGACAATAATAGGAATTTTTCGATTGCTGATTTCTTCGATCACTCCTCTGAAATTAAAATCCATTTTCTCATAAGGCTCGTAGATTACAGGAGCATTAGCAGCAACTACAGAAGACTTATCCTTTGAATCTGCTGACTGAGTTGAATTATCTGATTTTGATTATTTCTGAATCATAATTTTCCTTCTTAAAAATGGTTTTTCTGTATCATATTCTATTTTAAATTCTTAATCTGGATATTTCTTCTCAATCTTGTAGTTCCAAAGAAATCAAAATTAATGTTCATATTTTAGCAACCTCGAATGGGATATCACATCATGGAATGTCAATAACTTTAGCATGCTTTTTTTGTACATGTGTTTAGAAGCTTTTGAAGAACGATGGAAATCTTGTTTCATACAGAGGGAATTCTATTTTTTTCCTTTTTGCGTTTGTCATGAATAGTTCTATCTATTTAAAAGCTGTTTTATCTTTGCAAAACATATCAAAAATGTGCTAATACAGTGGCATCATTGAGAGTCAAGAAATCTTTGAGATGTTGTCCTATGGAATCCTGTGCACTTTTTAAAATATTGTTTCTTGATTCTTGCAGAGTCTTGTAGGATTCCATCTGCTATTGCTATTCCTTAGAGAAGAAATACACTCCTTTTTGATAAAACATATAAATAAACATGTTTATGTGATAGAATGATCTTAGAGACACAAGAAAAACTTGTTAGAGATGAAGAATAAGAAATTCTAGTTACCATTGTTGAAGACTTGATTGAAATTCATCTTGTGCTCTGTTAAGAAATTGATTGCAGAAGACTACACAAATAAAACAAAATATAGATATCAGAACACAAGTAGGCAATCTAACATAGTTTAAATTGCTCTTACACTGTATAAGAAGAGCTTATCTGATCTCCCATTTTCAGTATATTACTACAAATAAATATTGAAGGGGCTAGCTTCAATGCTGCTTTATCAAAAACAATATATTGTGGTCATTTAAAGTATCATTAAAGCAAAGTATTGAAATACTGATCGGAGGAATGAACATGAAACGCACACAATCCTAGTTGAATTGGCTGAAAAACTGAGACACTTTCCTTTGTTTTCCAATATCGCTGCTAAATCTAAAAGTTAAATGAAATGGTTAGCTAACTCGAGCGATTGATTTTTGAAATGAGAATTCAAAGAAAGATATGAATTTTGGAGTTTACAGTATCAAACCCATTATTTCGAAGGAGTTCTGATCGATTCAGGCCAGTCATTTCGAAATCAAGTGCTATGAAATGAGCTTCTTTGATCTTCTTTAATAAGATTGGAGCTGTCTCCATGATGTTAGAGCGAGTTACCTGCATATTAGGAGAAATATTATTCTTTTCAGTGCTGAGTGCAATAACAATAATATCTAAAAATGCTTTTTTAGTTTAGAAACTAGAAATAGAACTTTCGAAGAGGGAGATAATTAAATAATTAATTTTCAGCGCTTATCTTTTTTTGAATGAATCTAATTTAATTAGAATCAAGCCATAAATCAATCACACTTGAATATATTTGAATTGGAAATAGGCTATTTTTTAAAACAATTTTTAGATTTTTAAAGTTTCAGTTTAATCTCTATGAAAATACATTGTGATGATATTTTTAGTAAATATTTTTCTTGAAAATCCAACTTTTTTTATCAGAAAAAGATATTAAAAAATACATTGAAGGATTTGAGAAAAGAAAGAGAGAAAGAGTGGATGACTTAGTTGCATTAACTTCGAGTGAAGGCACTTTTATTATTAATTACCTTAAACCATATTGTTGTTCAGTAAAACCCTAGAAAATTTTAATTAATTGCATTAATAATAGCTTATTCTTAGAGTGGCTTGGAGAGTACAACATCAAAAACTTTATATTCTGCAGAGAGTTATGGATCTAATGCTATTCGATCTGAATCTATCCCAGAGATTCCTATAAAAATAGCTGTATGGCATTTTTAATCCAAAATAGCTTTTCTCATTTTATTAGTAGCTTCTATTCCGTCCATTATCGGCATATTTATATCAGTGATCACCAATACAAATGGCTTTTTTGATTCAGGCTTGTTTCGACGGATAAATTCATTCAATGAATCACTCCCATTAAAGACTTCTTTCGTGATAAATGAGAATTAACCTGATTTTTTTAGCATCATCTTAAGAATCTAAATTGAATACGAATCATCATCTGCAATCAACACCTGAAGCTCTTCTTTTTGAACTTAGATTAAACTACCACTGCAAGAACTAACTCTCCGTGATAAAAAAGGCATTTCTCTTAGATTTCTAGGAATGCTATTTGTATTAGTTTTACTGTTGGTCTTGCTATTATTCAAGATTACTTTATTTATTGATCCACTTTGCATTGATTTCTTCTGACTAGATTAGGTTTACACCATATCTGCAATTTTAAGAAGCGATTACTATTGCTGATTATGATCTTCTATCCCATGTGAAGTGCTCTTTTGATTCACATTAATCGATGATATTTTAGGATTACCAAAGCTATACAAGCTATTATTTGTATTGGAGGAGATTGAACTAATTGGGATTTGATGCGATTACGGTTAAGTTGTTTGCTATGAGACTTAGATTTATTTTGCGGACTAAGTTGAGTTTTGATAATGCGATTAGAAGATTGGTTTTGAGGTAGTTAAGATATTCTTAAACACCATGAATTATGAGTTAGAACCTTGGATGTTCTTGCCAGTTGAGGATACATTGTTAGCAAAGTTGCAAACGTTAGAATCCTAATTTAAAGTTGAATTCACAATCAGACCATCTGTGTTGAATTCAAATGGCTTGTGATCGCCAGGAATATTTTGATTTAATTTATTATTGAAAAACGAATTATTCTACAAAAACAATTTAGTATTTTAATTAGACTACTAACTGTCATTTCTTGCATTTGCATTGGGAGTTTTACAATTCTCGCTATTATTGTTATTATTATGGTTGATTATCTACTAGGAACTGCTATTTTACTAAAAATGATCTTCATTCGTGTATTCTATTCGCTATTTATGTATGATTGTGTGCGTCAAGTGATGAACAGAAATATCAGATAAATCAAGGTTGCTGCTGCTGCTTCTTCTCAGTAAACGTTAATGTACATCTTTTGGTTCATGTGAGTTGAAAGATGGTGGATTCAAAGGATGATCGCTAGGTAATTCTGTAAAGGTTCTTTGAGTTAAATCTATTAATCGATTTGTGTTAAGAACTGTGATTGGAGTCATTTCACCTGTTTATCCATATCTATCTATTAAATTAGAACGTGACATCCCATCGATATGATCTTACTGGTAGTTATATTCATTTTCATCGATATCCGGTAATTACATTACAAGAGAAGTCATATTTAATTCAGAGTTTTAATCATCATCATCGTGCTCTGAATTGATGTCATTGCTTTTTTTGTTCTCATTTCCTTAAAACGATTAGTAACTAAATATATCCTTTTCTTCATGTTCAACGATGCTCATTGCACGCTTTTTTTCAACTACTTCATTTAAGCCACTAAGCTCAAGGGAATAACCATCTTTTTTATCTGTATCCTTCTCTAGTTTGGAGGGAATATTCGCATCCTTAAATGTTTAATTGTTTTCAGGATTATTATTATTAGTATTTGTGTTAATTAAAACAAGATCATTAATATTTTTATCCTTTTCGTGATTCTCTTCATTCGATGTGTCTCTTATTCCAGGTAGTATAGGAGTTCTTACACCTTCATCATCGGAAACCTTTGGAATTTACTTTTTTTTTAAAAACGCATTATGTTAAAATATATATAAGTTAATCGAATCATAATGTTTACTAAAACAGGAGGAGGAAACGAAGCAGTTGGTGGTGTTATTATTTTCTCTTGAGTTGCTGCATTTTTCCTGAACTAATGATAAATGTAGAAGAAAAACTTCGTTCCTTATTGCACTTTCGATTTCACATACAATTTCGGATATGGTCCAAGCAATCCAATGATTGATTTACAAATATGCAAACCTAATCCAATGCCTTCGATATTTAAATTCTAATGATTGAAACTCACATATGGTGCAAATATTTAGTTTAGCTGCTCTTGTGACATTCCACATCCTTAATCCATAACCATGATTTTGATAAGCGACACTTGTTTATCTCGTACTATCTTGTGAACTTTCGTGATTTGTAGAATAATGTATTTATTTGCGGGTGTGAATTTAATTGCATTTGAGATTAAATTCAGAATTATCTACTGAAGTCGCTGCTAATCAGTGAAGATCTAATCGATATTAGCGATGTTTAAGACTCTAAATCGTATCCCTCGTTCTTTAAACGCGAATTCAAACATTTTCTAAGTGAATTAAGTGATCTTCAGCAGGGAACATTTCCCAAAGTTAACTTGAAGTTTGCCTTCTTTTAACTTTGCATGATCGAGTATATCGTTGATTAAGTATTTTAGACTACTTCCTGTGACATCTGCCATTTCTAGCAGTTCCATTAAACTTTATAAGGTTTCTTAGGAATGATCAGAAGCATTTTAACATCTTTAAAGCTAATCTTTTGCTTCGGTTATGGTGTAGTTGAGAGTATTCAGAGGTTGTCTTAGATCATGCGCAACATTGGCTAGAATTAGATCTTTATATTTATCTTAAGAACGATAAACTTATATTTTTTCAGATACACTTATGTCGTCAACACATAAAACTAGCCTTGTTATTCTGCCACGAAATCCACAGACTTTGATCTAAACTGCAATAGCTTCTTCTCCTTATTCTTCTGGTTTTTTACCTGATGTTATTATATCCTTTTTATTACTATTATTACTGTTAATATTGATCTCCCCCTTGAGTTTATCTAATTTTTAATTAATTTTAGAGAATTCCCCTTTATCTTCATGATGACTCTATTCAATCCCAATTTTGATTTGTTCTTTTTCTTCCTGCAAAAGCTTTGGATAATATTTCCCATTGAATTTCCAAATCAAAAACTTATTTTACTCACTAGGTTATTCCTTGGTTCGTTCCCAATCATCGTACATCCATTAGAGTTACTTAAACAATGTAATCTACTAATTGTTTAGATCTGCATTCATGCTCATCGTAGAATGAAATTTAATTGTGTTTATTCCAAGATTATTATCAGTTTATAATTATGAGCTTTTTTCGTTAAGCAAAGGTGTTCCACCTACTGCCATAGTAGTTGCCATTTATTATCCAAGTTCAGCTGCTGAATTTGGCTAAATAATAGCTGCGGAAGAATTACCTTATCCTTATCCTCCTGTAGGATTCAAAAAATATTGAAAATGTTCCGATGAATTATTCACCTTCAACTCTGGAATAGGGAAAGAAAGAGGGATTAAACCTGTAGAAATTGAATTCTTTTTCGAATTCTACTGAGGAATATCTTATGGTAGCACTGGCAACTAATTTTATTTTAAAGATAATTTCCGCTAATTTCCTTATTACCCAGTACTTATTGTCAATGAGTTGTTATTGTTGGTATTATTTGGGTTATTTAAAAAGACATTCGAATTAGGCTTATCTTAGGGGTTATTCAGATTTTAATTAGATTACTGTTGAAATGTTGAATTACTAATTTTACTTAGCTTTTTGTTGACGTTTGTTATATTATTGATCTGCGTTTTGTCTTAAAATACACCTCCTAAACTGAATTAGTTGAACACATCGATATTATCAATTTATTTCTCTGTCTTTACACTTGAATACCTATGGGATTTACTGAAATTCGAAGAATCATTCCTATGAAGTGGATTTAATTCCAGCATAGGTACAATACCTTCATGAACAAGTTCTCGCGTGTCAACTAACACAGAATTAGCAAAGCAAGAAAAGGATATCATATCATTAATTTAATATGCTATTCGACTCTGCTGATTGGCTAGGTTAAGAGTCCAATTGCTCAGAAGATGGGAAGATGAAACTGAAGATGGTTTCTTGAAGTTATTTTGTTAGTTATTATTAGAATTCGTTGAATCATTATTGGTAGTATTATTCGAAATCGAGATGACTGCAGAAGGTAAGACATTCTCTATGACTTCAATCCACTCTTGTGACTGTTACATCGATAAATACAGTATCCTAGTGAATTTATGATGCTAAAATTTCTAGTAGAAAGACAGTAGAATGACACTCCACAGCAATAAGAGTTCAGCAATTCTATCTTTTTCAGCTAATTTAAACGAATGAATGATAAAACTCAATACAAAGCCTAAGCCATCGTAGAGCAGCTAGCTACTGAGCATCAGATTCGAATGCGCGCCAAAGATTATAAACCCGCATAACTGATAGTAGTTATTTAAGGAATTGCTCGAAAATCGATTCTCGTAGCAGAAAATTTCCACACCGAAACCAACATTAATTATTCCAGAAAGGAGATTATAAAACGGAAATTGATTCTTGATAGTCCAAAGCATAAGCAGAACGAGGACTTGGTTGATGATAATTGGGATTAATGCATAGTGCCAGCCTTCATCGAAGGTAATTCGAAAGACCAGACTTAAATTTACAAAAAAGACAACAGCATAAATAATGTACATCATCTATGAATGCTCCTTGAGATAGTAATTGCAGTATCTCGTTTCCTCAGCTGGATTGGGGAACCTGTAGGCAGCACTGAAAATCTTCTCCGAGGAAATTCCCTCGAAGGTATCTTTCATTGTTTAGTACCACTCAACTGCTATTTGTTTTTTTCTTTTCTTCTTCTTTTTTTGTCTGTTTGTATGTACTGCCCTTCCTTACACTCGATTTCGTAGATTTTTAGTCTTATGTTTCTTCAATTAATAACTTCAATAGAAGAATACTCTCTAAGTTCCCAGCTTTTAGCTCCTAATAATATATATCTTAGGGGGCTGTTATTAAATATCAGGTCTCTTTATTAACCTAATGTACTTGGCAAAAATACAAAAAGAAGGAAAATCTAAGTTATTTTTTAAACCTGTTTGTCTGTGGAGAAAAGAGGAGAGGAATTTAATTTTGGGCGACGCAAAAAATATCTCCAAAAAAACACATTTCTTTGCAAAGTTATTTAGCTGGGTTTTATCGAAACTTCAATGAAGTAAAATAACCATTTTTGATTATTCTGAATCTTATCGAGGATACCTAGAGATTTTTATGTTTACGCATTGATAATGTATTCCAAATCTATTTTTTATTACTTCTCCTCATGTGTTGACTGACATTTTTGTTATTATCTTAAAGTAGGCTTTACATATTGTAATTTTTAGAAGTTAATTGCAATGTTTTCCCCTTCAAAACTACAAAATAGAAGAAATTTATTTGCAATTTCATGCCTATTAATTGTTAATATTTTTTATCTCTTCTCCATTTCCAGAAATCCACTAGGAGATTATTCTATTAAATTTTAAATTGTAAATCCAATCAAAATTCATCAAGAAAAGCTGCTTCTGAAGTTTACTAATAATCATAATCCTTTCTCTTTACGTTCGAATTAGCTTTGGTTCTATTTAAAAGATAGAATTCTGGGAGGATGCTTGTACAAATTTAAAAAAAATAAATAACTGATTTGCTGATTAAGAATCTGAATGAGTTCGCATGAAAGTGTTCATAGATTCAATTTGCAGACAAGATAGATTGAGGGAAAGAGACGCAGAGTGTGTTTATTGCTGCTTGAATAAAAATTAGCGATAAAAGAAAAAAAAAGAAACTTTTTCAATTCAATCAAGGAATATTGTTAGATCTTAAGCACAAAGAAGAAACACACGATACAGAGAGAGTAGCTATTCAAATGCATTAGAGCCAAGGGTAAATCCTTAGAAAGAGAATAAAAAACATATAGAAAAAGCAGATAGTTATATTAGATCTTTGCAACATTTAGGAGTCAAAGCAGATACTAAGATTTAACTTTAGTGAAGCTGAGCAAAAGCAGCGTCGAATTCCCTTATATTCCAGATAAATATCTGCATTTTCTCATGACTGTGACTAATGATAGCAACTTTCACATCGCTTATAAGGTAAAGGAATGCTGTGTTGATCTTTTACAACTGAATGCAATAAAAAATCACGAAGCAAACATACAAAATTGTTTAAGACTCATTAATAATAAGCAAAATTGTATTTTGAAAACAATAGTTCAAATCTACAAATCCTCAAAGATACCTTGTGAAACAAGACTAAAACATCATCGAACCACATAAGCAAGCTCTGGTTAACTTCACAATGCATCCAGATGTAAATTATATTATTTTAAATCCATTTTTGACCTAATACTTTTCATATCTTAGCTAATCAAAGACAATCTCAGCACATTCCGCGATAATTTCTAATTGGTCGTTGCGAAAATATCCAACAGTGTAATTTAATCCTTCAATGCGCAATTGGGTTATTATTAGTTATTTGTATCTTTTATTCATTTCATGGATCTTGACATAATAGAAGGAGACGCTGGAAAACATTTTCAAGAAAAACAAAAATGTGATTGAGAGTCAAATGACAAAATTACCAGTGAAGATTATTAATCAAAATGGAGATATTTTGAATAGTCAGATTAGAGGATCTCATTAACCAAATAATTTCTCATCACCTGAGAGAAATAAAGAGGTAAAGTTTAATAATAGAAATATAACAAAAGATAAAAATAGTAAAAAGGCTTTGCATTTATCTACAAAAATAGAAACAAAAATATTTTAAGCAGTAACTTAATTATTACTTAAATTTGTTAGATGTTCGAATCAGGATTTAATCCAAGACTGAGTTAGATTCCAGTCGATTTAAAAGGCACACAGAATCCAAACTCTAAGTACCAGAACATTCATACCAACGCTGATTACTTACAGCAGAAATTACAAGAAAAAGAAGACTAACTTCATAATATTTAAAGAGAAACGGAGAAATTCAATGCAGAAATTTAAACAATCTAGAAAAATACAAGATCGTAGACGCCAGATCAGCCAACACCTGGATAAACACCGCATAAAACTAGTATTATTTATTTTATTATCATCATCTTTCTTTCTTTTGTTATGGAGGTTCATTTCCAAAACAAATATTGAAATGGGAGCTACTTTGCTTGTTTTGAGCAATTTTCTCACTGATAAAAAAATTAAAAGAAGGGAAAGCTATGATTATCAAGGCAGTGGCAGTAGGTGTCGGCATCGGAATTGTGTTCTCATTGATTTAAAGTGTTTTTTCTGGAAGTATTGAAGCAATTAATCCCTTAAATCTTTGAAAGGATTTACCCAAAGGTGAAAGCTGCAATAAGGATAGTTAATGTATCAGCAAAAAAAAAGACTAACAGTATAAATTTGATACTTAAGACTTTCTTTGTAAATATATCTATCAAAGATTCAAAGAATTTTTTCATTGATAATAATAATTCGTGAATATTTGTTTGTAATAAAATGCTGAGGTCAATCCTTCAGCATAGCTATTCTGCTTTCTATGTTTTTGGTATTGTGATTTTTGTTATTGAATTGCTTATTAATAATTGTAAGCTTATTGCATCAGATTATTTGATGTTTTTGTTTTTGTTTTATTTTCATTTGGAGGGAAGTATTCAAGAATCAAAAGACAAGTAAAAACTAATTTTATTTTGAGATATACAGTTAAAATATCTTATTTTTCATTTAAACTGGATTATCTTTTGAATTGTAGATTTTTTTGATGTCAAGAATGATAGAAGTTAAACTTTTACTTATTACTTCTTAGCAATAGTTTAGATTTCTTAGGTTCAGATCTTCCACTTGCATATCAAATCAATTTTTGCTAACTTTTTGGTGAACGATTCTTTTTTTTAATATGCTTTACTTATTATTAGCAAAACATTCTCTAAGTATGAGATATTGATAAAATTAAAAAATATATTATCTATTTTTAGAGCCTATTGTATCAATACACCTACTGAGATTTATCTAATTAAATTGTAATCTCTGAACAAATCTCAGTAAAATTTGACAGACTGAATAAAAGAATATTTTATAATTACTCTCAGAAAAGCTCAAAACCACAAGGTATTGTATCTCAACAGATACATCATCTTCATTCACCAGTAAAAATTAATAATTCAAGATTTAAATAGTCTATTTTCATTAAAATAACAATAACAAAAAACGCGCAAAAATCACTCTTTTTGAAATTGTAATCTTTTCCTGTTTAAGAGTTCATCGAAGTAAAAAGGAGCAGGTAAAGCTACTCATCCCTATCTTTCTCCTCAAAAATAATCAAACTATGAGTGCGATAAATTATTAAACAAAATAAATACAACCCATTAACCTAAAAAAAATAATATGAAAAACATTAATAATGATAAAACTAAAATAACCAATACTTTTTCTAAAAATAATCTGATAACTTAAATACCATCTAAAAATGATCTTGTTCTTAAATTGCTATCTGCATTCTGAAGTCTCACAAAAGAATGGCCATAATGAAAGCTGTCAGAAGGAAACTCTTAAGAAGTTGACTGCTGCTTTTGCTGGTGGTGGTGGTGCTGCTGCTGTTGAGACATTCTTTAAGCTAATTCATATAATCTGCCAACTTAGAATTTGATGTTGGACAAGCTGTTGAAAAGATCCCTATTTCTTAATATGCTGAAATTGTTCCAGCTTATAGATCTTGAACAGCTTTCTAAGCTGTTGCATTTGAATTTAAACAATTATTATTAGTAGTTATTTCAGCATTACAGGTGGTATCACTCGTACAAGCACTAAAAACTGTGGCTAGTTTAGTGGCGCACACGGTTCCTTTAGCATTTTCAGTCGCTTAGTCATAAGCCTGGACAGATATGGCTAATAGGGAAACTAAGAGAATAGCTAAAATAAGAGTTTTCATCTTGATATCTTCAAAATATGATTTTGATTATTGTATGTTTCTTTTTTTCTCTGTTTATTTGTATTTTATAAAATTATTATTTGCCAACTTAGGAAGATACTCTTCGAATTTTAACAGCCTTAATAATTAATTAGCCTTCACTTTTTTTGAAACAGACCAAAAAGAATCATTTGTTTTTGGAAATGAAATTGTTATTAGTGTGTAACTATTGCTTGAGAATATTAAGCTTTATGTGTGATCAAGAATCTGTGGGAAATATTGAAAGCTTACTAATTAATTATTTTTTTAACAATTTTCTTAATATTTTTGCTGATCTTTTCTCTGTTTTAATCTGGTTAATTGTTTGCAAACTCCAAAATAACGACAAAGTAAATTCTGGTAAAATCTTAGTGAGATAAACATGGTTAATTTACATATTCAAATTGTCTCCTTAAGAGTTTAGCTCTTTCCTCAGTAAAATACTATCTGTGTTTAATGGTATCAGCGATTATAAGCCAACAATCAATAGTGGTAGAATCTGCAGTCAGATTGGAACTAAAGGATAAAGCGATTTTGTTTTAAAAGCCATGATTTTTTGATTTTTTAGGAACTGATAGAGACCTTTTTATTTATTCACTTGTTAGAAGTTTTTGTTGAAAAAGTGACAATTTATTTTACGCGATTATGTAGTTTTTGAATAGCAGTTTCCAGAAAATGATTGAAAAATATGGTGAGATAGCTTTATCTTGATTATCTAAGAATTTCTTTGCTAAAGGAGGAGACCATTATTGATTCAATTGAGTGGATATTTGTAAGAATCCAAGATCTATAAATAAAAATGTTAATTTGCCATCCATTAATAATTCATAATAAAAGACAAACAGTTGATTTTATATTTTATTATTTTCATTGTATTTTTTAAATAATTTTTTTCTTGGTGCTTTAATAACAATCATAAGCCATATTGATTCAATGAAAAGTCAAGAAAACTCTTAAAACAATAGATAGGTAGGTTTTATTTAGTATTATCAACTGAAAAAGTTTTCAAATATTGCTTGAAGCTTTTCGAGAAATTAAGAAGGCTCAAACAACTCTATTTCATCTAAAACGAGCACAACTACAAGTTACTCTTCCAAGAAAAGCTAGATAAAACTTATTCAATATACACCACAGTTCTCCTTCAAAATGAATATTTTTAATTGAACAATGCTCCTTATTCCCTCCTCTCGTTTACTAATCCCCATTCTTTTTTAAGCTCACTAGATTTTTTTGCTTCGAAAACATAAATATTTAAATGAATGCAACCTATTTTTTATTTGAACTCCTGCTGAGTTTGATCTCATTTACATTGTAATCTCTTGACCTAACTTTTAACTCAAATTAATCTGAAGAATTTAATTTAATATCTTTATCATATTAACTCTCAGAAGATGTCAGCACCACGAAATCTACAATCTTATCTCATCCACCATTCTCATTAATAAATCACATGAGCTTATTTTTAATAATCTATGATTCTTAATTCTATTTTATTCTTAAAAATAATAATAAAAAAATTCCTAATACATTATTCTTCATAAGCTGCAATCTTTTTCAGTTTTGAGAGACCAATGAAAGTATCCCCACAAAAGATCATCTGCCTTCTTGAAGTCTCAGATACTTTCCTATTTTATCAGCTTCTGTTAAATTATTCTATCAAACTGAAAAACAGTAATAATTTTATTTAAGTTACAATCTCCTCAGGAATAGAGTATCCTAGGTGAAAGCTGCAATAAGGATAGTTAATATGTCAGCAGAAAAAGTACTAACAGTAGAAATTTGATACTTTTAGCATCTTTATAAAAAAATCTATCAAAGATTCAAAGAATTTATTCTATGAAACAACAATTCGTGATATTTGTTTGTAATCAAATGTTGAGGTAAATCCATCAGCATAGCCATTCTATTTTCTTGATTTTGGTTTGTGATTTTTGTTTTGAATTGCTGATTCATAATTGTAAGCTTGTTGCATCAAGATGATTTGAGGTTTTTGTTTTGTTTTCATTTGGGGATAGTATTCAAGAATCAAAAGATAGTAACAATTATATTTATTTTGAGAGATAAAGTTAAAATATCTTATTTTTCATTTAAGCTAGATTATCCTTTGAATGATAGATTATTTTAAGTCAAGAATGATAGAAGTTAAATTTTTACTTATCACATTTTAGAGCTAATTATTTAGATTTCTTGGTTTAGATCTTCCACTTGCTTGTCAAATCAATATTATTACAAGTTTCTTGTGATTTTGAAATTGTTTTCTAGTATGTTTTACTTATTATTAGTAAAATATTCTCTTTCTCTGTATGTTTCACTACCTTTAAATATTCTTATATTAAAATACTAAGTCAAAGATATTGATAAGTCTAAAAATTATATTATCCATATTTAGAAGCCTATTGTGTTGATGCTCCTGATGAGATTTTCCTAATTTCAATTGTAATCTCTGATCAACATCTCAGTAAACTTTGATGGAATGAATAAAATAAAGTATGTGCAACTACTCTTAGAAAAGCTCAAAACAACAAGGTTTTGTATCTTAACTAAACTCATCATCTTCATTCATTTGTAAAAAGTAATAATTCAAGTTATTAATAAGCTATTTTCATAAAAATAACAATAACAAAAAATATGCAAATAATACTCTTTTGGAATTTGTAATCTTTTCTTGTTTAAGAGTTGATTGATATCATCTCCACTACCTGCATTCTGAAGTCTCACAAAAGAATGACCATAATGAAAGCTATCAGAAGGGAACTCTTAAGAAGTTGACTGCTGCTTTTGCTGGTGGTGCTGCTGCTGTTGAGACATTCTTTAAACTAATTAAGATAATCTGCCAACTTAGAATTTGATGGTGGACAAGCTGTTATAATGATCTCAATGTCTTAATATGCTGAAATTATTCCAGCTTTTAGATCTTCAGCAGCTTTCTAAACAGTTGCATTTGACTCTTAACAAGTACTATTAGCCATCATAACATCCTTACAGGTGGAATCATTCGTACAAACACTCATAACTGACTATAGTTTAGTAGCGCATGCTGTTCCTTTAGCACTTTCAGTCTCATAGTCATAAGCCTGGACAGATATTCCTAATATGGAAACGAAGAGAATAGCTGAAATAAGAGTTTTCATCTTGATATCTTCAACAAAAAATTTAGATTTTGGTATTTTTCTTTTTTTCTCTGATTATTTGTTTTTTATTAAATAATATTTGCCAACTTAGGAAGACACTCTTCGAATTTTAACAGCCATTTTTATTAAATTAGTCTTCACTTTTTTTGAAACAGTCAACAAAAAATCTGCTGTTTTTGGAACTGAAATTGTTATTAGTGTGTAACTATTGCTTGAGAATATTAAGCTTTATGTGTGATCAAGAATCTGTGGGGAATATTGAAAGCTTACTAATTAATTAGTATATTTAACTATTTTTCTTATATTTTTGCTCCTCTTTTCTCTGTTTTAATCTGGTTAATTGTTTGCAAACTCCAAAATAAAGACAATGTAAAAACTGGTAAAATCTTAGTGAGATAAACATAGTTAATTTACAAATTCAAATTGTCTCCTTAAGAGTTTAGCTCTTTCCTCAGTAAAAGACTATTTGGGTTTAATGGTATCAGCAATTATTAGCCAACAATCAATAGAGACCTTTTTATTTATTCACTTGTTAGAAGTTTTTGTTGAAAAAGCAATAATTTATTTTACGCGATTATGTAGTTTTTGAATACCAGTTTCCAAAAAATGATTGAAAAATATACTGAGATAACTTTATCTTGATTATCTAAGAATTGCTTTGTTAAAAGAGGAGACCATTATTGATTCAATTGAGTGGATATTTGTAAGAATCCAAGATCTACAAATAAATTTTTTAATTTACCATCCATTAATAATTCATAATAAAAGGCAAACAGTTGATTTTATATTGTGTTAAATTTCTAGTAAAAGAACAGACTAATAGAAGAGATAAAAGAATATATCATTAAATGTCGTTTCATTAAAGTAAACATTGGTTGAACATATTTTAACTATTACAGACAATGATGAATAGATAAGGGAATAAAAATGAAATCAGGTAATGTTTATGACTATTTATTTGATTAATAGGGAGAATTTTTGGTTTTATAATAATGATCCTCAATCAATTACCATCCTTATTTTTCGATAACAATAAAATTTGATTGCAAATTGTCTTTTATTTTTGATGGGTTTAAAGAAAGATTATTTATTAATTTGGTAATTTAGATTACAGCTCGAAAGATTCATAATTACCCATGAGTTAATCAAGAATTTAAAGTTCTAAGAATTTTATGTATTGACTATTTTTTCAAAAGATTTGATAAGCATTTGTATTCGATTAGTATTATTATTATTCGAAAAGCGTTTGTATTCGATAAACATTATTTTAATGTAAAAGATCAAAAGAACCACTACCAAAGGTAGGATTCATAGAATAGTGTAAAACATTAATTCTGAGTTAAGCTTCTCTGTGGGGATTAATAAAATTGTAGATAGTTGAGTATTAATAAGTCCTAAGTAGGATTTGCAAATAATTATTGAAAAGGATAAATCATTATTTTTCAATAGCAATAATATTAGATTAGAAATTGTCTTTTGTTGTTTGTGGGGTTTTTAAAAAGATTAATTTGTATTACGAACCTAAGGATACATAATGAACCATAAGATAATCAAGTATTTAAAGTCAAAGGTAATCGTTAATTGATTGATGAATTCAGCATAAATTTGAGAAGAGCAGTGTTGACAAAAAACTAGAAATAAGCTTTCTATCATTTGAACAAGGAAAATCGTAAAATATTCAGTAAACAACTAAAAACTAGAAATTATTACAAAAAAATAAATTCAATCAATCATAATAATTCGATAAGCATAATTCGATAATCATATTAATTTGATCAGCATTTTAATTCGATAGGTATTTGCATTCAATAATCATTTGTATTTGATAAGCTTTCGTAATCAACAAGCATTTGTATTCGACAAGCATTTATTTTAGATATGCATTTGTATTCGATAAGATTTTTTTATGTAAAAGATCGAAAGAATTATTACCAAAGCATCACAGCTAGGTAGGATTCGTTGAATAGAGTTTTTAAGTAATTCTGCATTAAACTTCTCAGTGGTGATTCATAGAATTATAGGTAGTTCAGTTTTGATCGGTCCTGAGTAGGATTTGCGAAAAATTATGGAAAATGGTAAATCTAAAAAGTAAAATAAAAAAAAGAGTAAAAGATAAGTTAAACGCAACTTTCGTTATGCTAGCGGTATTGAAAAACTTGTCTAAAGTGCTTGGGTAACTGGCACAACAGTCTTATTAAACTAAGAGTTTGTCTTGATGGGTAGATAATTCTTTGCAAAAACATAAGTGAAAAGGTAATTGTAAATATAATAATTCAGAAGCCGTTATGAAACAAATTTGGAAAAAGGCAGGTATTAATTATCACCTGAGAAAAAGTTATCTGATCAAAAACTTTTTTAGAGATTAGTTTGACAACGATCATAGTTATTTATATTATATGGTAAACAATTAACTAGATTAAAACAGAGAAAAGAGGAGTAAAAATATTAAGAAAAATAGTTAAATATACTAATTAATTAGTAAGCTTTAAATATTCCCCACAGATTCTTGATAACACATAAAGCATAGTATTCTCAAGCAATAGTTACACACTAATAACAATTTCATTTCTAAAAACAGCAGATTTTTGTTGACTGTTTCAAAAAAAGTGAAAGCTAATTAATTATTAAGGCTGTTAAAATTCGAAGAGTGTCTTCCTAAGTTGGCAAATTATTAAATAATAAAAACAAATAAACAGTGAAAAAAGAAACATACAAAAATCTAAAATATATTTTTAGTAATATCAAGATGAAAATTCTTATTTCAGCTATTCTCTTAGTTTCCATATTAGTAATATCTGTCCAGGCTTATGACTATGCGACTGAAAGTGCTAAAATAACTGCGTGCAATACTAAACTAACCACAGTTTATAATGATTGTCAGAGTGATACCGCCTGTAAAGCTGACACAACTGCTAATAATACTTGTTTAGATTTAAATACAGCAAGTTAGGCAGCTATTCATGATCTAATAGTTGGAACAATTTCAGCATATTAAAAAATAGTATCTTTTTAACAGCTTGTCCACCATCAAATTCTAAGTTGGCAGATTATATTAATTAGCTTAAAGAATGTCTCAACAGCAGCAGCACGACTACCACTACTACCACCAGCAAAAGCAGCAGTCAACTTCTTAAGAGTTCCCTTTTGATAGCTTTCATTATGGTCATTCTTTTGTGAGACTTCAGAATGCAGTTATTTCAGCTATTCTTTTAGTTTCTTTGTTAGTAATATCTGTCCAGACTTATGATTATGCGACTGAAAATGATAAAGTAACAATATGACATACTAAACTAGCCACAAGAATTAAAGGCTTTTTAGAGTGATATCACTTGTAATATTGCAATAACTTCTTCTTTTTCTTGTACAAGTTTAAATGTAACAGCTATTCAAGAGATGGTAGTGAGATGCTATCAATCAACTCTTAAACAGGAAAATATTACAAATTCCAAAAGAGAGTGAAATGCATGTTCTTTGTTTTGCTAATTTAATAAAAAAAACTGTAATATCTTGAATTATTATTTTTTACTAATGAATGAAGATGATGTGTTTGTTGAGATACATTTTCTTGTGGTTTTGAGATTTTCTGAGAGTAATTGTGCATATTTTCTTTATTCATTCTGTCAAATTTTTGAATTGCCTAAGCAGTTATCTTCTTAAGAGTTCCCTACTCGTAGCAATATCATTGGCCATTCTCATCTGAGACGTTCAAGAAGGCAGATGGCTTTTATGAGGGATTCTTTCATTGTTCTCTCAAAACTGAAAAATATTGCAACTTATGAAAAATGTTGTATTAACTATTATTGATTATTATTTTTAAGAGAAAAATAGAATTAAGAATTATAAATTATTGAAAATATGTTAATGTTATTTATTAATATGAATGGTGTGTGAGATGAGATTGAAGATCTCGCGTAGTTGATATCTTCTGAGAGTTAATATGAAAGGATATTTAATTAAATTCTTCAGATCAATTTGAATAAAAGAAGACCATGTCAGACATCATAATCTAAATTAGATAAAACTCAGAAGGATTTTTTTAAAAACAATAAGGTCTCTCATACACACAAAATATTTAAATTTTTCGAAGCAAATAAAAACCATTTATTTTGAAGGGATATTAAAATATGTCATGAATGAGCTTTATTCAGCTTTTCTTGGAAGAGAACTACAAGTAGTTTTATGCATTTTTAGATGAAATAAAAGTATTTGAACCTTCTCTCAAAAAGTTTAAAGCAAACTTTGAAAGCTTTTAAACGATCCTTCTTGATAACAATAAAGAAACATAAAAACATCTTCATCTTTCAATTGTATTTTTATCTGCATTCTGAAGTCTCACAAAAGAATGGCCATAATGAAAGCGGTCAGAAGGGAACTCTTAAGAAGTTGACTGCTGCATTTGCTGGTGGTGGTGGTGCTGCTGCTGCTGTTGAGACATTCTTTAAACTAATTAATATAATCTGCCAACTTAGAATTTGATGTTGGACAAGCTGTTTAAAAGATCCCTATTTCTTAATATGCTGAAATTGTTCCAGCTTATAGATCTTGAACAGCTTTCTAAGCTGTTGCATTTGAATCTAAACAATTATTATTAGTAGTTATTTCATCATTACAGGTGGTATCACTCGTACAAACACTATAAACTGTGGCTAGTTTAGTAGCACACACGGTTCCTTTAGCATTTTCAGTCGCTTAGTCATAAGCCTGGACAGATATTACTAATATGGAAACGAAGAGAATAGCTGAAATAAGAGTTTTCATCTTGATATCTTCAACAAAAAATTTAGATTTTGGTATGTTTCTTTTTTCTCTGTTTATTTGTTTTTTATTAAATAATATTTGCCAACTTAGGAAGACACTCTTCGAATTTTAACAGCCTTAATAATTAATTAGCCTTCACTTTTTTTGAAACATCCAACAAAAAATCTGCGGTTTTTAGAAATGAAATTGTTATTAGTGTGTAACTATTGCTTGAGAATACTATGCTTTATGTGTGCTCAAGAATTTGTGGGGAATATTGAAAGCTTACTACTTAGTTAGTATATTTAACTATTTTCTTAATAT
>Ga0302285_10000482_pt1 | contig 22161 bp, 10 predicted proteins | sample III_Fen_E2_2_FD_200455 | JGI IMG/M metagenome (GOLD analysis project Ga0302285, IMG submission 200455) | Peat permafrost microbial communities from Stordalen Mire near Abisko, Sweden - III_Fen_E2_2 | ecosystem: Environmental > Terrestrial > Soil > Wetlands > Permafrost | place: Sweden: Abisko... | reverse complement strand
ATAGAAGATTCAATTAAACTCCTTTTTGACACATGTTAATTTCCTTTGTCTTGGAAGAGCAGAAAATGAAGTGGTATCTGATATGTTCGCGTTCAATTCTGATAAAATTAAAACAACATTTTGGTGACTCATGTCTATGTAATTTTTAAAAGCTTAACAAAAGTGAATAGAATTACACATCATTTTGAAATAAGCTGTGCTTGGTAGGTTTAAAAAAAAAATTATTATTCTTAACTATGGTTGAAATATCTCCTCAAATAACGATTCACAATAGTAAGTAATACAAAAATAATGACATGTTCTTACATCTACTTTTAGTCTAATTTATTGAAACAAATTATGAACTCGAAAATATTAGTTGCAAAGAATATTCAAAGCAGAGATAAAATATCAAAGTTTATTTAACTTAATACTGGAAAGAATTCTAAACTTTTATGAGAATAAAAGAAACAATTTGTTTTTTTTGAAGGTTTGCAATTTTTCTTTTTTTCCATCAAAATATATCAATTAAACCAAAAAATTTAAACCTTGATTTGAAGAGTAGTAAAATAAGAAATAAGATTGAATACAATGTAATCTTTTCAGATTTAGTAGCTCAAAAATTGATTGATTTATCAGCAAAGAGGGAGGATAATAAATAAGATTGAAGGGCTCTGAAAATTACTTTACTTTTCTAATTATTTAGAAAGCCCTTGGGAGCAAAAAATTTCCATGAAATCATCTGGTTTTGGTTTTTGTTTTGTATGTTTAGAGAATAGTTGTGAAGCAACATAAATGTTGTTAAGGTACAAGAAAGTTGTTGATTAGAAATACCAAATGGAGTATGAATTAAAGATTCACTTTATTGACACACATGAAGTCATATTTTCAAACAATTTGGTTCATTTTTTATAACTAAAGATATTCTCTTTTTCATGGAAGAAATAAGAAAAACAAATCAGTTTAACTCTCATCATATTGTGTTGTATGTGCCAGGAGCTGCTCCCTCAGCAGATCCTTATCCCTTTGCCTTGAAATATCTAAGAGCTGCAGTCATCTAAAGAAGTGTAAAACGGAATCCATCGTTTACAAGATTTGGAATATTTGTCCAGAAAGCATGATGCGGTAAAGACTCGATTCCAGTGAGTCCATATTTCCTCGTGTTGATTTGAGATCCTCCAATAAAATACACAGCTGCAACAACGATAACAAATAGGAGAATCTTGAATGAAATGTATCTCGAACTGGAAGCTCCGATGCATCCACGTGGGCTTGTCATTTTCAAAGTGATATGGCAATTCACAGAAGCGTCAACTGTGAAGGTTTCAGAACCATCTTCAGAGCAGAAGATTTAAAATGTTGAAGAATGGATTTCATTAGATTAGACTGGTGTGGTGACAAGATTATTCTAGTCATCATATGAAATCTTGGGGGGAAGAGTGCACTGAGCACCTGAGGAAATAATCATTAAAACAAAATGATTTTGAGTTAACTTGCTAGTTCATTGTTACCTGAGAATTACCACTAGACTCCAATTGCTGGTTGGTCTGGGTTGATGTAGGAGTAACTAGGAGAGTTTGCAACTGTGAGGACATCACAATTTGAGGTGACTTTTCCAAGAATTTCGAGCCCTTAGAATAAACTCACATCTGTGTTCTAACATGAAACAGATTCGCAAACATTCGTGACATAAATCAAGTCAAACATGCCCATAGTGCTTGAAGTGTCCTTGATTTAATAGCTTTTGGAAAAAAGAATAAGAGTTTCAGTAAATTCAATATTTCATTGACTTTTTACAATAATGAATTTACCCTCCATCTTTTTTTAGTGCCGAAAAATCATAGAATTCACCACTTGGAGATGTCCATGAGCATTCCAATGGCTTAGATATTGTCCCCGCAATCAGTAAGCCAAATATAAATAGAATTATGTTTCTGCTAGCTTTGTTCATGTCGTTTTTTTTCCTCCTTTTTTTTTCCTAATTTTTTTGATGATTAATTGTTTAAAAAAGAATCTTTTTCTTAATCACTGGAATTAATAAATAAGCTAAGAAATTTAAAAAACGCATAGATCATCATTATTAATTTGTTAGTTCCTTTACTGGAATCGAACAAAAATATCCTCCCAATTGGAAAGATATCATTATCTTCATTTTCCCCTTTTGTTTTCTTCTAATAATTTTCAAAAATGGAAGGATTTCATAATACAATTTCTCAATTTTTAGCAATTATGTATGCAATTTATCTTTTCAAACTTGTGATTGAAAATCATTTGATCTAAGAATTAAAAAATTCAATCTTTAGCAGAAAAATTATTGATATTTTCAAGACACACCTAATAAAGCAGGCTACAAAATGTTAGAAGAATTCAATGATATGCCGATCAATCCGCCACCATTGAGAGTACAGCAATACGCATTGAAAACATTTTGAGGAATCATTTTTCTTTTTCCAGCTATTATTAGACACTGTATCGGATTTTCATCTGCACGAAGACAATTCAACAAGATCTATGACTAGATCGATTTCTTCATTGCTATTAGAAGGATCAGCATTGAAAAACATGTCAATAACGTTTGACAATCCATTAATCGAATCTGCAAGAAATCAATATAAAAATAACATTGGAATATCTCATTCGTTATAAAATACGCATAGTGAAAAAGAAGAACATTCAGTTCCATAACTCAAACTTATCAATAAAGTTGGACATTTTGAAGTCTTCAGCGATTTGGAGTTACCAAAATATAGCCGCACATTTGCAAGAGAAACGCATGTTACTATTAGAAATATGCCTGTGCTTGTTAAGAAGATTAAGAAAAGAGTTAGAGTTGATTAGCTAAGAGAATAGTTTTACCTGGAGAGATCTAGAAGAAATCTCCAAGCCTGGTTGTATGAATAAATGAAGCCACAAATCTAAGAAGATAGAGCAGCATATGGGAAAGAAAATGTTCATGGAAAATAGAAACTTAAAAGGGATATTTTAGGTATTTAGCATGGTGATAAAAAAGGCAGATAGAGTTACTAAGATGCTTCCAAAGTAACTTACAGCCATATTTTCAATGTCTAATCGTTCATAGACATGCAATAGTCGTTATTTCCACCAAGAAAGAGTCACATGATAAGACTATACTATCCACTTAGAGACAATGTTTGTCCCGAAAGCTTCATACCAACTCCCCCTCCAACAAATAAAACAATGATAGTTCGAATGAAACCGAAGAGAATTTAAGGATTTGAGGAAGATCTTGCACTTGGGAAGACATACGTAATAAAATTTAGACATCTGCTTGATTTCTTCTATGTTTCAACATAGAAGGGGTCGGATTATTATTACATCGCTAACTAAATGAACATGGACTACTTTTAAGCTAAAGTTCTTTATGATTATCTGAGTAAAGTCTTCTAATTCTCCAAGATACACAAAGAACAACGCAAGAAGAGCTTCCAAAGACGAGATAGAATTATTACAAAGGTTCAGGAGCTTAAGGCGCTATTAAAGGAGATTTTTAAAGATATAAATAAGGATACTTAAGGGATAGAGACATTATTTAATCAAGAGGAGACATTCATTTCATATGGCGATATTTAAAAGACAATAAACGCATATTTTCATCCCGAATAAACTGAAACTTCAGAAAAATAAGAAAGAAGCAAAGTATTGGATAAATTATTATCAAAAAAAGAAGACGACGTAATAGAAGAAGAAATATCCACAGGAAGAGCTAAAAAGCGCACACATAAGCATTACGATCGCAGAACAAATGCATCAAGTTCTTTTATTTATTCTTGAGAAAATTGTAAAAAAGCAATTCTCATAAGATTTATTTTGGAGAGCATAATTTGGATTTGTGTTAGTGGAGGAATTCGATAATTAATAAGGTAAAAATGCAAAGGAATATTTATCTCGTTTCCCTTCCCATTTGTTAAGGATAAAAAATAAAATAGAAAAGTAGTTCTCCTTGCTTTTAACAAAAATATGTATCTTTTTTGGGAGTGAAGAGTAAAATTATCAAAATTTAAAAAGAGATTTGATTAAAAATCTTATGAGATGAAGGGTAAAAAATTGACTTATGTTAAATTAGTCTGAATAAATGTATATCTCAATCTTTCTCTCTCTCTGTTGGGATTAGGATTCTAAAGGAAAGCAGGAGAAAAAAGAAATTAAGAAATAAAACAACGAAAAAAAAGAGCAAATATCTTTTTGGATTAGAATTGTTAGAAATATTAGAAAATATCAAAGTATCAGAAAATGTTAAAAGGAGCAGTTGATTCACTCGATAGCAAGCAAACCACGCTTTTCAAGGGTTTAGTCGTAAAGATGTTTTGTCTAAAATCATTATTATTTGTTGCAATGATTTCATTGAAGAATCTTCATTTGTTATTATTTCTACATGCTCTAGAAATTCTATGAATCGAAGCAATACAAGAAAGGACTCAAATAAGCTGAAAAATTGCTTGAACAAATCCCTAATCATGCTGGTAATTTAGATGTTTTGTTTTTGCAAGAATTAAATGGTTTTTGATTTAAAGAGAGTATGGCTATGAAGGCACTTTTCCTTTACTTCACTGGATCAAAAACTGAAGGATTTGACTTGTCTAAGAAGGTATGGAAAAAATGAACACACATATGACTAACCTTTTTTTTACTGTTGTTTTAAATACAAATATCTAGGCTCTGATGAAAAATCTCAAAAGTGATATCGCTTGGCATATTTATGGCATCATAAATCGCTCGAACCATAATTACCAGGAAGCAATTAACTGCTACAAAAAAGCACTTGATATTTCTCCAGATAATGTGTAGATTCTCAGAGATTTGTCTCTACTTCAAGTGTAGATTAGAGATGTGGAGGGACTTTGCGAAACAAGAAGAAAGTTACTTATGAACAAAGATTCGTTGACTATTAACTGGGTAGGATATGCATTCTCTCTTCATCTGAAAGGATCCATTGATGAGGCTCTGAAGGTTATTGACTCAATTAACAATATTACTAAAAATAACCCATTAAAAGGAGTCGAGAAATCAGAGGTAAGGAATAAAATGAAAGGGAATAATTAGTTTGAGTTGAGTGAAGGAATTAATCTCTGTTTGTTTTGTAATTGTTTAGTTTTCACTTTATCATGCTCAAGTTTATGCTGATGGTGGGAATTACGAAATGTAGCTAAAGTTACTGGAAACTAATGAAGAACATATCACAGATAAAGCTTCTTTATATGAAATGAAAGCATTTGCTTTGACAAAACTTGGTTAGACTGAGGCAGCCATTGCTTAGATTGAGTAAACAAATCAAATGAGCATTCTTTTGAAAACACATAATTTTTACCTAAAAAAACAGAAAGTTAATTGAGTTCAATCCTTACAATAAACAATCATACAATCTGCTGAGGGAAGTTAAAGGAGTCCCTGCAGTGGTCTAGTAAGAAGAGGAAAGAGGGAAAGTTGTTGCATTTTTTGATGAAGCTGCAGCTAAATACAAGGTAAACATTAAAATGACAAATTTAAATGGTTAAATAATAATATTTTAATTCAATTTTTAGACTAGCATTGTCTCGTACATGGGGTTAGAGTATTCAACAGGAGCTGATTTTGAGAAGAAAATTATGAACTATATTCTACCTTATTACAGAAAAGGAATCCCTTCATTGTTTTTCGAACTGAAGCATCTCTACAATTAAGTTGATAAGGTGTAAATTATTGAAAAACTACTCCTTTCCAATCAGACAACCTTAGAAACTACTTCTAAATTCGCTGGCTTGGAAGTAGAAGAAAGTCCATGCTGTCTTCTTTGGAACTTGATGTTGCTCGCATAACATTTTGATCGAGTCGGTGAACTTGATAAGGCACTTGAATATGTCAATAGAGCTATTGCACATACTCCCACGTTGATTGAGCTTTATCTTGTCAAAGCAAAGATCCTCAAACACAAATTTGACCATGTTACAGCTTTTGAGTTAACTGAGAAAGTAATAAAATGTTCCTCATTTATTTTTTGGATTTAATTTCATAAAAACTAATGATTTTTTATCTTATTTTAACAGGCTAGAACTATGGATTTGGCTGATAGATACTTAAATAACAAAGCAATCAAATACGCTTTGCGTTGTGGAAGAGTTGAGTAAGCAAATGAGCTGCTTAGACTATTTTTGAAGGATCCAAGTGAAGGCAATCCATATGAACTCCAAGCTCTGTGGTTTGAGATCGCTCAAGGAGAGATTTTCTTGGCAAGAGGAGAATACCCTAAAGCAATGAGAATGTTCAAATTTGTTCAAAAAGCATTTATGGACATCTACGAAGATCAATTTGATTTCCATACTTATTGCCTGCGAAGATATTCACTCAACACATACACTCGTCTTCTAAATTATGAAAATGGAGTGTATAATCAAAAACCATTTGTGAAAGCATGCACTCTTCTTATCCGCAGTTTGATGGAGTACACTTCAGTCAGATTAGTTGAGGTAAAGGAGTGTTTGACAAATCAGAAATCTTTTTTATTAAACTCTTTTTATGTTTCGAAAAGCTCAAGAAGAAGGAAGCAGAAGATTTACGAATTAAGAATTTCAGTTAAGTGGAGAAAAAGAAATGGAAAAAGTAATAGGAACTAGATGCAGCTCAAGCGGTTAAGGATCCTTACACTGAATTCCGCAAGAAAAATGATCTTGATGGAGATGACTTCAGAGCAAGTCAACCTCTTGTTGAAGCAAACACTGTTGCAAAACAACTCGTTCATACTTCGATTCCAAACACACTTCTTTCCTACAAGGGTGCTCAAGTTCTTGTGGATTTCTACATCGAAACTAGTACTTTATTTGATGAATATTGACTTTTTAAATATTGCAACTTTTTTTTTATTTCTTCACACAGACAGACCATTGCTTCTGATAAAATCACTGAACAAAGTGATCAAATCAAACTAATGTTAAAATGGCATTCACCAATGCAAGCTCAAGACTGCTCTCTATTGTAAAAATATTTGCTTTTGTTGCTTTAAATTGAAAATGTTTCTGAATTTATTTTCTATTTGTTGTCAATAGTGTAGAAGTACCTCACTGGTGAAAAGTTAAACGAAGTTGTAAAACAATTTTCTTAGGAAGCTCTCAAAGGAATTCTTGGTGATTTAACCATCGCTGAATTCAACTCCTAATTCCATGCTAAAAACGCTTAAACTGGATACAGAAATCCACTTCACAAAATCAAGAGTGATATCACACTTGGATAAGCAACCAACGCTGATCTTCAGGCTTTCTATGAGAAGCAATTAAGTTCCCCTGAGAATTTAAACTTGAAGGATGCAGTGCGTCTCTATGATGACTACGTTAAACTCAACGATTTCAATGAAAATCCTGCTATTTCTGTAATCCATCTTTTTAATTTAAACATCTCAACACAATTTACTTTTGTTATTTTCAGGCAAAACTCCAGGAAAGATTCCCAGGTAGTCAATATTACTTCTCTCTCAAACGTTTTGAAGAAATTCCTTAGCAGATTCAGCCAGTAAATGCAGATAAAGAAGCCAAAAAATGAGGCATCAAATGGTTTTTATGAGATATCAAAATGGATGATAAATTTGAATCTCTTTGTTGCAAAAAATGCATTTTGTTTTTTACACATAAAAATATCTTGTTTCTATTTATATCATTAATTCTTTTCAAGTTAATATAAGTTAATTGGGACTTCGCATGTGATTCCTTCGTACTTAGCAAAGATAGAGTGAGTGTTTCCATCGATTATCCATTGCTTGAAAGTTGTGAAGTCAATGAACTGCGTTTAAAACAAAGAGTTTTTAGTTTAGTTTTCAAAAAAAGATTTTTATTTTATAATTTTTTCAATTTATTACTCCTTTTTAGTTAGCATCCAGCCTCGAGAATATCTGACCTACTTCCTTAGAAAGTTACTACATATTCTGTTAAGCCCACATGTTAAGCTTCTGGACATTAATTGGGTTATTTGGCTATTGTTTATTAACAGAATCTCCTAGGATAATGAAAGCTGCTTTCCAAGAATCTTCGATGAACTCGGTGAATTCTTTTCGGGAAATCTTTTTATCGCCATCTCGATCATAAGCCTTGAATGTGTCTATTATAGGTTATTCAATTCAAAAAGGGAAAGCGTTGTTTGGATGACATTAACTTCATCTCAAATGGAAAAGATTGAGTGAATATTTTCAAACATTAAACTACTTAAACCGCAAATATATAATCGTCTTACACTGTATGCGCATGTCTTTGTCTTTGATGAGAGAGTTAAGCCCTTGAAGGAATTCTTATTCGCTGATGAAATTAGTTTTTTGCTGATTGAGAAAATCAACAATTCAACGTGTTTTGAAACGATTTTAGTGAATTCTAAAATAAGAATAATTTTTTACCTAATCGAAAATCCCAAATAGACGTTCTCCTAAAGGTGTATATCTCAACCGCTTGATATTGAAGTTCTCCAGCACAGCAAGGGCATCATTGAATTTGTCTTTGTAAAGTTTTCCATTTTATGCACCATTCGTGAAGGCTTATTTGATGAAGTTTTCGAAGTTTGAATCGATTTAGTTTTGGTTCTGGAGAACAACTTAGCCAGCATCTAAGATGAATATCAATAAGTGTTAAACTCTAGTCGCAGTTGTTAATAAGAATAATTACTCATTTTTTTTGGAGGATTGTTTCCCATTTGTATTCTGTTTTGTCTGAAATGTTCCTGCCTTTTGGTTTTTCTTTTGATCTCTTATTCTTTAGTAATACAATAATTCGCTTGTTTTCAATTATCAATTAATTGATCTTGCTTGTATCTTAAATGATCTGATGAGAATAAATTATTTTTTCCTTAACTAGGAGAAGTATCTCTCTCTCTGTCTCTTTGTCTCTTCCCTTTTCAAATAGACATTAAATAAACACTAAAACAGAAATCATAAGATTATTTGAAGCAAAAAAAACCAAGTTTTTCTCTATTAATTTCATTCGAAGAGATTAATATGAAATCATTTTTAAAATTATAATGGCAACACGAATCCAGCTATGCACAAAGAAAAAAATAAGTAGTATTTTCTAAATTAATATCAATAGCTCAATTCTAGTTTGGAAAGTTATCTTCCTCAGCAATTTCATTCTCCGAAAAATATCGAAACTTCTACTCGAGCATCTTTATTTCTTCCAACTCAGCGAGATTCGATAGTCCTTCTTGTGGAGCATTTCCAGGTTAGTTGTAAAGATTAAAATAATACATGCGCTTTTTCCCTGCATAGTTGTGTCGAGGAACCATAGATTCTTCAGTTATCCTTTCTCTTCTCATTTTTTTCAATTTCTTGTCTCCTAGAACTAAACTATCTTCTTCGCTGATAAGACTAGATGCTCCTGATTGAAATTCTGCTTGATAATGTGGTTTTCTTTTCTTCTTTTTCTTTATTTCAGGGTTGATTATTTCTTTCGAGAAAATATCATTCAAAGAAGCGCCATTTTAATTTTAAGTATTTGTTCCTTAACCATCGTAATATTGATTGTTCTTGTTGCTACTATTCGCATAAGGCTACAATTATTCAGCATCTTTTTGCTATTAAACTTTGAGTTATTTTTGTTCAATATCTTGCTCTTATTAAACGATATTTTCATTAAGATGATATGAATAAGTCTCAGAATCACCACTTTCCGAACTACTACTGCTCGATCCATGGTCAATTTTACAACTATGCTCAAGTCTATACAAAAATCTATCACTTATTTCATTTACATCTAACTAAGTTCCTTTAGATTTAGATTCAATTTATTCTTTAGATTCCTGCTATTGTACCTAAGAAGATGCTTTCATTTAATTAATTTCTTACTTAAACTTCAATACAGATTCCGTCACTTGCTAGGAACTATTGAACTTTTCCATTATTGAATAATAATCGCTTGTGTTGTTCAAGTTACGCCAATCAATATTGTGATTGCTTTAGCGCAACAGAATCTCATGTAGCATATCGAAAGCTTCCTTTGGAGAATATCCATCTGCAATATAATGTTTTCGCATTTTTTAAATTTATTTCTGCAGATGTCTGAATGCTGGAGAGCTTTAGAGGATTGTGAAATCTACGGAGGGATTTTCGCATGATGGAAGGTTATTCCTTGAATGATGTTCCATTCGGCGATAAGCGATGGGAGCACAAAGTTAGGCACTACAAAAAGTTATCGCACTGCCAACTTTTAGTTGCTTCTGAAAATCTCTTTTGATTGGTTTCTTATTATTGTCTCGCTTGGGACTAGAGATGAAAAGCAATTTATTATTATTATTTCTAATTATCTTTCAGATCACTTTTGCATTTCCTCTTTTTCAAAAGAAGGAATATTCTTCTTCAATATCAAATTTTTTGAATCTTGACACTACCTGTTAGATAACATCAGACAATATTAACCAAACGGAGCAATTCTCATATAAAACAGAAAGATTAACCAAAGAGTGTTAAATTTCCAGGTAAATTATGAAGAAAAACCTTTTTTGCTAGACAAATCCAGTATAAAATAATTATTTCCATTATTTCATAATAATAAAGAGATATATTAACCGAATCTTAAAAATCTATCTTTTTTGAATTTAAATACCCATTTTAACTTACATTTTTAAGTACCGTCAAGACAATAATCATTTAACAAATATCAAAATCTGCATTCCTTTTTTGGCGGATTGTCCAAAATAAAGTTTAATAAAATTCCATTGGTTAGGAGCGAATAAAAAATCTGGAATTTCTGCTTGCTAACCTCGATCCAAACAAAAAAGCAAGCCAATCCTCTTTCCTTTGTAATACACTAAGACAACCATTTAAACAAAAGCCTAAGCAGACTAAGAGGTCCAACTCTAAAATGTTTTCTTCCCCCATGAAAAAATTCAAGAGTTTGGTGAACTAAAAACCGAAGGAGTGTAATTCTGCTGACAAAAAGAAGACTTCTTTGATTGAAATACTAGAATGCTAAATAGAGCAAGATAACAAAGATATTTTCGAATAGTATCCTCACATCAGGCAGAGAATGATAGCCTTATTGGAGTAATTTACGCAGGTCCATTAATTGAAAGAAGATAATTTTCATTTCTTACAATAAAAACTCCAGCGAGAGATAACATTTTAACTCAACAAATTGCGCAACAATAACAAAATATCGCTACTCGATAATCTCTATCACAAGTCAACTTAAAGTCCAATTAAATCCCCTATTCGGAGTATCCGTCTGACAGAAGGAAGAGGATTATCTCCTTTATTTTAGCGAAAAAGAGCTTAAAGTGGCATGGTTGAAAAGGATTTTTAGCCATAAGAAAAAAACGAAAGACCAAAAAGCAGCTTCCCAAAGAAGATTGAAAACTCTCCAGCTAAAGTATTGGAAGTTTTAGAAGCCGAAGAAGGAAAAGAAGAATTAACAGCGAATTTTTTATAAACAAAATTAGCTGAAGAGGAAGAAATGAATGGGAATAATTCTAGCCTTCCATATAGTTTTTTAAAGATGATGATTCCAGAAACAGAAAATCAAAGTAAAGATAACGAATTCTATGAGGAAATAAAGAAACTTCTTGGATAAGAAGAGGAATATGAAAAAGCAAGAGTAAGAGAATTGTAGAAATTAGAGAGATAAGCAAATGAAGAAGTCAGCAATTAATGGCAGGAATAGATAGAATTGAAGAAAAAAGAGGAATAAATCCAAAAGGAACATAGCAAAGAAATGAGAAAGAATATTGATTATGTTGTATAAAATGAACTATTACGTGAAAGAGAGAGTTTAAGCAAGAAGAGACGATAGGCAATTGAGGAAAGAATCAGAGCATGGGATGAATACAATCAAGAAAAAAGAAAAGCAAAGTTACTCAAAATGGAACAAATAAATAAAGAAAGAAGAGAATTAGAGCTAAGTATGATTGTAAGTTAGCAAGTAGCGTAAACAAATAGATCAGATTTACTTAATAAATAAATGACATAACAAAAACTACTTGCAGATTACTCTAATCTTGCGTACAGGATCAAACAAAGTCAACAGAAATAATTAAAAGATCAATAACTCAAAATAGTCAAAGATGGAATTGCAATGCAGCATGAAAGAGATTCGAGATAGTTTTAAGAAAGATATTCTTTGCTGAATAGGGGCAAAAAATATTACCCATTAAGATAATCTGTATCGCCGATGAAAAATATTTGATAGAAATAATTCAGGAATTATGTGACAATTTTAACAAATATTATAAGGGCATTTACAGCATTAATTAAGCTAAAGAAAGAGCCTTTAGAGTGTAGTATGAGAGCAATCTTTGGTTGAGTAAATTTTAATTTCTTTTTTTTTTCTTTTTCTGAAATTCTTTGACTCACCTCAGATTCTAGGAAGTATGTCAATGAACTCATTGAGTGTATGAAAATCTTGTGTTAACTAGATATAAGTTATCATTTTCTGGGTAAAAGACACGGAGAGTATCATAATTAATAGAGATATTTTCATCGATACATAAGTATTCGTGGTAGTATTTTTTCTATGTTGAATTGTTAGTTTGATTTTTGAGCATCTTGGGAAAGTTCTGCCTCGTATTCCTTATGGATTCTTCATTTTTAGTTGATAGATCCCGCTTATTTATCATAATTTTAATTGCTGCCTTTTTTGGTTTTTTGCTCATCAGTTAAGATATCCAAGTCTTTTTCACATCGAAAATAGGATTATCCTCCTTAGGAGGAAGTCTATTTATTGTAAAACAGTGAGTTTGAGGTTCAGACTCTGTAAATGTGACTCGTTTATGTTATCTTGGAAATTCAGAAACTTCACTTGATTCACAAATATAAGAGGGAGATATTGAGCTTGCTGACATTTCTTCTAAACCAGGATGATCAGCAAACCATTCGCTATGCCGATCTTCTTCAAATTGTTGATTTCCACTGTTTATGCGTTGTAAAATATATTGTCTTCTCTCTTCTGCTAGTTGAAGATTTAATCGCTATAATTTTGTGAGCTTAGTTATGGTCTTTTTCATATTTTCTTTGGCTTTCTTTTCAGTGATTACACTTTCATTTGCTTCTTTAGACTTTTTCTTATGATCTAATTTGACTTATTTTCTTGGAGTCTATCCTGTATTCTTATTCTTCTCCTAAGGAGATGTGTTGCTATTGTTGATTTAAACTTTCTTTGTTTTTTTTGCTGATTTTTTGGGTTAAGCTACCATTGATATTGTTGTAATGCTCTTTTTTTATTTGATTTGAATAAATAATTTGTATCTTGATTACTGTTAATTTAGCGAATGATGCGTTCTTGAACTATCTTAGGGTAGGATAATAATGTAAATGGTTCGTATTTTGTATTTTGAAAGAGTGAAAAGTGAAAATACAAGTATCATTTGCCATATATAACATTCATGTTCAAAATAGACTATGTGTTTGACCTACTGAAAGTTAAACAAAATGGAGTTGATTCTCTATTATGTAAATAGTGTGCTAAATTTGAATTTGAATTCAGTGCAATTATTGGTGAAAATTTGCAAAAAATAAAAAAAATATCTATTGAAAATCAATTTTATTTCCCTCCTCCCCATTTTCATATCAAAAGATCCAAAGCCCTCGGCACACAAAATATTCAGCAATATTTTTTATTTAAGTGGTCATTTTAACTTGAATGGAAAGATAAAAGGAGATAGAAAGAGAGAGGGAGAGGGGGATAGATGGGAGCTCTTTTATTTTCAAATCAAAATCCCCCCAACTAAGATGATTAATTCCAAGCCATATTCACAGAATAAAAAACTTGCAACGAAGATTGAAACAAATATTCGCTGGAATTTAAAAAATAACAGAGATAAAGGATTTTACAAGAGGCACTTAGAAGAGATTACAAAAAAAAATCAAACTTAAAAATCTTCATTTTAATGGAAAAAAGAAGCATTCCTAATCAGCCTGTCTCTTGGCAGCAACCCTTTGTGGATGTCTTTAAGAAATTCAGTGTGTTTGATTCCTCGACAAAAGCGAAAAAAGGTTCAGTTGCTGAAGGATAAGTAATCGATTTGATGGATAGTCATTTGATTTGTTTTTAAGATAAATTTTGCTATTTATTTAGGACTCTAGTATCGGAAGACGTGTTGTGAAGATCTAAGGATCCGTTTCAGCATCAAACTATGTGAATATCCCTGATCCCTAATCAGGTGCGAAAGCTCTGCAACTCATCGGGCGATATGTAATTGAAATTATAAGCTGAACAATTACATTATTGACTCTTTATTTTGTTCGTTTTTGTTTAGATCTACCTTGAGTTGTTGCCAACTGCTGGAAAGTTCTTTATTATCCATTTAGATTTTAATATCCAAGGCAGAGACACTATTACTCGCTTATCGTTGTCAAATATGTTCGATCAGTACAAGGTTGTTGGTGGTAACTGCTTGTAAATTCCATACCCAAGTGATGCTCCTCTCAAATGGACTGTGCTCGTACTCGATGTGACTTATCATCTGGAGAACTTCGGTCTCTTTGAGCATTCAGATATTCTAGACTTTTCGAATATTCACTCATTAAGAACAATCTAAATATGCTCGACCATTGTTATCAGAGGAATTTACACTTCCGACATATGCTACACAACTCATGTAATTCAAAAGTCTTTAATAGTTTCAAATTTTGATTTTGATTTTTCCTTAAAAATTAGACACTTCCGAAGGAATTAGACTTCAAACCACCTAAAGATAAGTAATGGAGTGGAAGCTATTAGATTGTGTATTATCCAAGCGAATCTGATCCAGATTGCTAATAAAATGAAAATGCACCATAGCCAACACCAATAAGTGAAGAAAAGGAAAACTAACAAGATGTTAATAACCAAGGAGGGAGTGTAGATGGATAAAATAGTGTTGATCCTCTGTTAAGGCAAAGTTAAAAATCCTTCCTTTCCAATAAGAGCTCAATGTCATAGAAGCAGTAATAGTCTGTTTAGCAGTCCTCTGAATAGTAGCCTCAGCAATCGTTATGCGAAGTTGTGCCTCCTGTTTCTCAGCTGGCGAGCAATCAAAGAGTGCTCTAAACCTCAGCTATGAATACTTCCTAAAAGAATTTCCATCCAGAAAATCTTGTGAAACGATCCCAAGTTTCGAAAAAAGGATCTTCTTCCACAGAGGTAAGATAATTTAATAACAATTTCTTCTTCTTTCCCCCATTTTTGAAATGACTGATTATTTATTTTCTTTAACTTAGCCTCAAAATAGCTTACAGCCTTATCCAATCTGCAAGCTCAATTAAACGTTAGGATTTAGTGGTAATTCTTGTCCAGACATCAAATGGTCGAGAAGCCTTGAAAAGCCTGATGAACTCATTTACGCATCTGGTTCAATTCTTATTTCTAGCGAAATTGGTACCTCCAAGCAGCGATTCTTCTAAGGTCATTCCAGTGCTATTTCTTGTATGGATATATCTCGTGATGGTAAATGGATAGTCTCAGGACAAGAAGGAAAGAACAGCATCATCAGAATATGGGATTTCTTATCAGGTGATTGCATAATTGATTTTGTCGCTCCTCATCACAATGCAAAGTGTGTATCGTTCTCTTGCAACAATAAAAGTCTCGCAACAGTTGGTCTTGACAATCAACAAAGGTAAAATAATATCTTTAACACACATACGTCCTTTCTGATTTTATTTGAATTTTTCAAAAGAGAAGTGATAATTATCTGGGATCTTGAGAATATCGTAGCAAGGAAGGAACCTGAGATCATCACAAAACAAATCAGTGACTTCAATATCCTTTGCTTGAAGTTCTCTCCAGTCGACAAAGATCAACTTGTTTCATGTGGAAAAGAAAATATCCGATTCTGGAGAGTTAAAAACTAATATCTTCGTGGTACACCTGTAGTTCTCAATCATCAAGCACGCAATACTGTCTTCACAGTTCTTGATTTTGAATTTGCATTCGATGATCCATCTGCTGCTCTCTAGTTTGGCTAGATTAAGCGAGTCTTCGTTGGATCAAAGCAAGGCATGATTTTTTAAATTAATTATGCAACAAAACAAAAATAGAATGTCTATTATTGCCATGAAGGAGCCATCACATCTCTTAGCGTCAGTGCTGGGTTCTGTGTTACAGGAAGTGAGGATCTCTACATGAGAGTTTGGCCTTTAGATTTAAGTGAATCTCTTATCGAAGCGAAACACGAGGGAGTACTAATTTCCCTTGATGTCTCAGCTGATGCCCTTAGAGTTGCTTGTGGTACTTCTAATGGAGGACTTGGAGTGTTAGACCTCTCAAATAATAAGTACGATACTCTCCTTAGATCACACACAGAGGAAATCATCGAAATGCATGTTCATCCGTTCTGCAATTACTTAGTCACACTCTCCACTGATTTTTCCATTCGTCTTTGGGATATGGAGAAATATGAGTAAGTCTATGAATTTCCTTACCCACCTGAAGACAGATGCACGACGATATCTTGCTGCAGCAATTCGATGACATTTACAGCTGGATATTCGACAGGAGTGTTTAGAGTTTTTGATATCGAAAAAACTGACTCAATCTTTGAGGGAAGATATCATGAGAAGAGCATTACGCATATTTAATATTCCCCTGATAGCAAACATCTGATAGTAGCAGATGAAAACAGCTTCTATTGTCTCTACGATGTTGCTAGAAATTATCAGCCTGTTAAGACATTTGAAAGTAAGTTAACAAAATTATTTTTAAATTTCAATTTATCTGTGACACCTGTGTTTTTATTTCAAAGGGGAAATTGGTAGTAAATACTAATTCAGTGCCTTCAGCCCAGACAGTGACCTGCTCGCTTTCATTGGCGACAGTGGAACGCACATCAATATTGTTGACACTTATACCTTAGGGACAATTCTAAAAATATTTACTGCAAATACCTCCTTTAGAAAGCTGTTATGGTCATCAAACAACACAGAACTATTTGCCTTGACAGATGACTGCAAAGTAAAAGTCTTCGGAATCGACAAAACTGATCCCTAACACAACGAGGCTTTCCTTTTACGAGAAGTTAGCTGCACTCATCGTAATTCTCTTGAAGATGTAGCCCTCAGCAATAATTGTCGCTACATGGCATCAGTTGGAGGTGATAATTTACTGAAAGTATGGGATTATGAGTTTGCTCTTAGTGGTCCTGGCAGCAATCAAGTCTTCCTTAGTCATGTGTCGAAAATCAATTGTATCGCTTTTTCTCCTGACAACTCTAAGATCTTCACTGCAGGAGGGTTTGAAGGAATCTACGAGTGGAGTTTCTTAGGAGATCTTTCCAAGTAAGAGCGCACCGTTGATTTCTCAGAATATGCTCCAGTGAATGTCAAAAAAATACCCTTAACATCGTCTACATATCAAGCAAATCCTGTAAAACGTATTCAAAATGCAGCTGATTAGTAGCCTCTCACTTTTGACGAAGAAGGAGGTTCTCCAAACCCTACACCTCTTCATTCTAATGATGAATATGCAGATATTAGATAAGTTCTAAATGCGTAAAAAGGTTTTGAATAAGAGACTGGTATGTAACCTTTCAAAATCGATAGAGTTGTCAGCGATATAAATGATATTCACTAGAATCTAAACCTTTAAGTTCCTCTCTTTGAAGTATCTAACTCTGAACAAAGCCACCCTGTTAGAGGTTACAATAACAACCTCAACAACATCTAAAGTGTGCACCCTCCAGAGGAACAATCTTAAGCAGATTCTGATGGTATTTTGTTATAAATCTTAATAAATGAGTTATAATAACTGTTTTATTATTGATCTAGCTGAAGAAGTTGTTGGCCCATTGGCATAGTTGATGTCTTAATAGAAGAATTTACTTGGAGGACTTCAAAGCAAGAAAGGTAATTCGGTGTTGACTGCTACTTCAAGTGCTCCTCGCTTTGTTCCAACAAGGTAACCAATCAAAGAAGTTATCTTATTTTTTAATGCATTTATCGTTTGTTTTAAATAAAATAGAGTTGAGCCAGTTAAGGCAGAGGAAATTGAATTCCATAAGCAGAAGAAGAAAAGAGACAAAAGGAACAACCCTTTCAGATATGCTCCGAATCAAATCCGCAAAGAGAATAATCTACCTTTCCGCCATTACTATCTCCCAAACTCAAGAAGTGAAGCTGTAGAAGAAAAAAATCTGAAGCTTCGAGAGTAATTTTACAAAAACTTTCATAAGTTATTTAGAATTATTAGATTAATAATTTAAATTGATTTTTTCTTTTTAGCAATAAGGAAGAATTCTAAACTGAATGCATTGTTAGTTTCAACAACGATTCACATGATAACGTTGTCTGGAACTACATTCAAGGATGGTTTGCGTATAGCACATCGAATATTGTGATTGTGGAGACACTCTCGAAGACTAGAAATTAAAAGATCGTGAATCTTCCTGATTAAATAAGCTGCATGAATATTTCTAAAGATTTCAAGTTCTTAGTCGTTGGATCAGCTTCGTATAACTAAAAAGAGCTCTCAAATATCTATGTTATTGACTGTAAGACCTTTGAAATTGTAAAGACCCTCAGTTTCCACACTAGAGGAGTCCAAAGTATTGCTTTCAGTGCTTCAAGAAAACACATCGTAAGTATTGGAAACTGCAAAGAATGCACAATCGCTATCTGGGAGTGGCCTTCAGGAAAGCTGTTGACTTCTTCGTACACTCTTGACCGAATCAACGATCTTAAAATCTCTGAAATTGTTCACTCATAAGATAACATTCTTGAATTCTGCACAGTGGGGAGAGATACGATTTAATTCTGGGCTCTTGATAAATCTGAGACTCTGAAATACTTTGATGTATTTGTTCCAAAACAAGAATTCCCAGGGGAGAAAAATGCTTAAGGATAGTCTCAACCAGTCCTTAGAGCTCCTGAGATTATCGCAGTTGATTATATTGTTTTTGGCACCAAGCAGTAAAATTATTTTTGGTTTTTTTTATGGATAAACCACAAAACTTTATTTATTTTTAGATACGCTGTAGCTGGTCTGTCTACTGGAGAGATCATCTTTGTTGACAATGAAGAATTTGAAATCGTTTATAGAACATAAGTATCCTTAAACGACTAGCCTATCCTTGATGTGCGTGTTTCAAACATTGCTCATAGGTTGATTGTGACTGCTTTAGATGAAAACATACACTATTGGGATTTTGAGCGTCAAATCATGGAATCTAAACCGTTTGATAATCAAAATTTTTTCATAACTTGGGCGAGACTTAAGATCTCTTCATCAGCTACTTCCTTCTTTCTTGATCCAAGTTTCAACGAAGGGCTTTGTGGTAAGAAAAAATAATTAATTTGTTTTCCCCAGTGTTCTGAAGATCTATTTGTTCAGGTTTATACAGCGGTGGTGTATGCTATGTGAATCTCTCAAGCAAATATCGCACGACTCTTGCTGGAACCATAGGTAATTTTAATTGATTTTTGTTGTTTCAATTTGGATATTTTGTGAGTGATTTAACTTTTTCTCTGCAGACAATAAATTCTCTTATGACAGCTACTTGCTTAACGATAAGCTGCTTGCGACAGCTCACTCTGATGGGAAGATGAAGTTATGGAATGTTACAACAGGGGAGGAAGTTATGGAATACAAATTCTAGAGTGCTGTGAAGACGGTTTTATTTGATGATAAAACAGCAAAATTATTCTGTTTCTTTGAGAATAATAACGAAGTAAAGATAATCAACTCTATTAAGTTCTACTAAGCTGAGACATATGTCATCGACGACACAAAACCTTCGGAAAAAACAAGCACTGACTATCCGATAAATGCATTGGACACAATCGTTGGTGGTCGCAGTAGCAAATTCTTGATTATGAAAAATGGCAGTATTTTCACTCTAGAGCAGCTTATGAAAGACAAGAGATAGATTCTAAGGCTACAGAAAGTGCTGAAAATCGATGGAATAAATGATGTTGTACCATATCCTGAACGATCTCTTTTCTTTATTTCCAATAATCATGGGAAAGTAATGGTGTTCATGATTGACTATGAGGCTGACAGGAGCATTCCGTTTGGATTCACTCTGCTTGACGAATGTGATTTCCTTGAAAATCCACATGGATCTCTGATCGATTCTTCTCAAGAACAAAGAGCGATCACATAATCTCTTTACGCTGAAACAGTAAGAAAATTTGATAAAATTTCATTTTGAATAATTAATTTTTTTACTGCTATTACTAGATAACTTCCACAAAAATAGCAGTATCAAAATTCAGCGATAACACATATTGTACCATCATAAGCTCATTGCAGTACGTCTTTGTGAGAAATTACTAAAAAAGACAGATACTTCAGAGAGTCAATCTATTTGATTTCCCCACTTCAATTTCGTTAATGGAGTCGAAAAACAACTTGAAAATACTCGTCGGACTCAACAGTAACAATGAAATTAGTAGTTTCAATTAAATTACCTTATTTTGTTTGAAAATTATTAGATGGATGCGTGGAAAGAATTAACCTGGAGTAAAAAGAAGAAAGAGAGATTTACACAGGCATGCTAGATGGTGCAATCAAATCTTTGTTTGCAATAAAATCAAACAATCCCATTACGAACACTATCAATGACAAGATAATTGCGTCTTCTAAGGAAGGAATTGCTTTTTATTCTCTTCAGAAAACCTAGAAAGTATGAGAGATAAAAAGATATTTCAAGAAGAAAATATTATTCTGTACTTCGCAATTTTTTTTATTTTTTGTTGATTTTTGTAAGATAAAACAACTTTTTTTGTTATTATTTAGCTTTAAAGTTCTTGATTTATCTCTTTTTATGTCTTTTGGTTGCAAAATGAATTGAATTTTCTTTTTCTTTTTTTTCAACCAATAAAAGTAATAAAAGTAATAAAAGTGTGCACTTTTTGGTTTAAGATAAAAAAAAAAGAGTTTAGGGATTTTGAAAATATCTTAAGATAAAAAGTTGCTTTACAATACTTAGGATTAAAATAAAGCTATTAGAGGTTTAATTGAAAGAATAGTGAAGGCCCATTTAAAATGCTTGAGGGTGCTTATAAAAGACGAAAAATTACTAAACTAACTGATTAAATAGCATGATAGTTTGCTACTGAAGTATCCTAAAGAGAAGTCAGGAGGGAGTGTGAGAGAGAAATATATGAAAATCCAATACTTTGCTTTCACTTCAGAACAATAATCAACAGAATATGATTTCAAATAATGAACAAATCCACGGAAGTGATCACCACAAGTGAATAATTTCGTGCTTAAAATAGGAAAAATAAATTTAGAATCATTCTGTTAAAGGCTTCGAAGAAACAGATGATGATCTAGAGATTAACATGGATAACTTTTAGAAGAAAAAGATTACTTCAAACTGCTGAGGCAAAATGAAACTGAGAACAAATAATAATTGAATTCTGATAATTAACAATAAGACAAGGACACTAACTAAAAATGTTGAGGAAATAACTTTTATTCTGTTGTTATTTAATAGTCAGTTAGTGAAAATAGCGGAAGAAGAAGAAGATAATTGAAGATGCAAAAACACTAAATATTATCACTATTATTAGATGAATTTATGGATGAAATATTTATTAATTTCAAAGAAATAATTGTTACTTGTTAATAATTTTCTATGGTGATGATTTAATTAAGGCAAGATCAAATATTTTCCCCTTTCTTTCTCCCCTTTCATTCTTGTAAGCTTTGAGTTCAAGTAAACTAACTAAATTTAGTTCTAAAACAACTGAAATAAATCCAATAAAATAATTACTACTTTTTTCATCAACTATCATCCTTACTTTTGTAAATAATTACAATATTTCTTCTCTTTATCTGCTTAAAAACTTGATTGAATTATTTTCAAATATTCTTGAATCTTTATTTGATTGATTTATGCAAAACTCAAAAAAAAGAGAATAAAAACGAACCACAAAAATCAATCACTCCTGTGTCGGAAAGAAATCTAATTAATAAAATAATAGACAAGGAAATACATAAACATTAAGGTAGTTTAGCCCAGCAAAATGGAAGCAAATTTCGAAGACAGGATAAATGGTAGATTGAAATATATGCTCTATCCATGGAAGGAAAAGGGATAATTCATGCATATTTACTTGAAATGCTAATAGCTTTAAGGATTATCAAAAGGGGATGAGTACTGTGTGAGAATGAGTTCTGTTGAACATCCTGTGGGAGTTCCTGATCCAGTTGGAAGCTCATTTTATAAGCTGCTATAAACTGAATGGACAACAGAAGCTACTCATGCTTTCACAACTCCTCTCAAGATGTTCAAGTTCTATGA
>Ga0302285_10000481_pt1 | contig 22194 bp, 24 predicted proteins | sample III_Fen_E2_2_FD_200455 | JGI IMG/M metagenome (GOLD analysis project Ga0302285, IMG submission 200455) | Peat permafrost microbial communities from Stordalen Mire near Abisko, Sweden - III_Fen_E2_2 | ecosystem: Environmental > Terrestrial > Soil > Wetlands > Permafrost | place: Sweden: Abisko... | reverse complement strand
ACCTTCTGCGTTCACTATGCCGAAGATAACGTAATATAAAAAGTATCCGCTGATTATATTATTGAATGACTGGCGATACACGTAAGAAGATCTGTTTGCTGTTCCATCGATTGCGAGATATTTAGATAAAGCGTTTATTCTATCGATGCCATTTTTCTAACCATAATTGAATTCTAAAGATCTGCACTAACTTATCATAGATGAAGTTAAGGAAATGCTCAAAAATGAATAGCAAGCGATTGAGTTCTATGCGATTGTTGGATTGGGAGCGACAGGGTAACTTGCAGCTGAAATTGCGCTTAACTAAGCAGATGAGAGGAGACACTGGGAAGCAAGATTTTTGATAACGATTGGTATATCGGAGAAGAACTTTGCTGTGTTTATTACCTAAGAAAATAGACTTTTTGAGGAATCTATTAAGAGCAAAGACACATACTTCCAGGTATGCAAAGCAAACAAAACATTGGGGGATTATTTATTTTAGAATTATGAAGAAATATGTGTGTTGAAATGTTTGTTTTAATTGTTCTTTTTTGGTTTAAACAGGACAGACAATTCTGCAGGCTAGAAAGTAGATAGAAGCAGATAGCATCGATTGCATTGGAAGAGCCCGAATCGCTGAATACTCCACTCAAGAAACTTGATTTTTATGTCAAGAAATCGTTCGACGAGATATTCCATCATTATGAAGCCAAAAAGCTGTCAATTAATACGTTCTGATGAAAATAGAGATATTGCAAGAGAGAAAGAGAGAGAAACAGACGCACATACAATCTTATTGGAAGAGTAGTAATAACCTTTAAACTTTGCTGAATAAAATTATAAAATACATGTACATTCCAATGATAACTTGTAACACACAAACTGCACATTTATATGTTGTATGCATGTTTCTCTTTCAGAAATCAACCAAAGCCTTCAATTCTCCTTCTTCTAATCAAGCTTATTTTGATCTTGATTTAGGTCTCTTTCTGTCAGGGTCAATCTTTTTTCCTGCATCTATCTCCGCTTTGAGTGAGACAATGAGTTATTTTTACTATTATCTGATGAACTCCGATTTTTCAAATGACTACATAAGCTTCTTGTAATCTTCATCTATCGCTGTTGTTTTATCAATTTAATTCGCCATTCTTTTCATTTTCCTATTCAACCTATCCACTTCTTCCTGCAATTCATTACTCCGCAGCCTCTCTTTGATTAGATTCTCCCTGTCAATATCTTACTGTTTCTTCATTTGCATAAGTTTCTTATTCAATATCTGCACTTCATTATGATGATTGCTAGCATTATTCTATCCAACAATCGTTCCATTATTTCCATTATGTATCCCATCTGTACTATTATTATTCCCTAGACTATTCTTCCTAATATTTCCTGAACTACTTCGTTAACTATGCACCCCTCCTCCATTAGCTGAATTATTCCTACTACTATTTGTCTTCTTGAGTGAACTCTTAGAGCTATTCAATCGTCCTTCAGCTTATTCTATTTTCCTCTCCAAGGAATATTTATTTATACTATTACTACTGTGATGATGTTTCTCTAATGTTGTTTATCCTTTTGCAGCTGATGATGATGATCTCCCTCTCTTTAACGAAGCTGATTATCTTTTAATTTATTATTCTCTCTGTTGTTAGACTTGCTCATTATGAGACATTTCAGTATGAAACATCCTTAAATCACTGTGATCATCATCAGTCTCAGTATGTCTCTTCGCATTTCGCTTCTTGTTACTTTCATAGTATTTCTACTTCAAAGGTGTATCGTCTTCATCTCCTCTTTCTTATGTGTCTTGAGTATAGCATATCTTACTCTTCATTTAATGAATATCCTAACCAACAACACCTGCATCATCTGCATCTACATTCTCCTCGTTATCTCTAAGTGTACTGAAAGTCTCATAATTATTATTTTGATGATTTGCTGTATCTTCTTCTAATTACTTTTTATCTTTACCCCTATGATTATCTCTGTCATGCCCTTCAAAGCTTCGCGCATTACCTGCAAATGCATTTTCCTTATCGTCATTGAGTTATTATCCTGCATTGATATGCACGATCTTCTTCTCGAGTTTCATTATTTTATTCTACAATTCTTGCAAATCAGAACTTATCCTTGCACTTCTTTCACCTGACTCATTATGCGATTTGAACAAATTCTATTGGTGTTGTTACTGCTACTGCTGCTATTCGGTTTATTGCTACTTATACTGCATCATGCCTTTAGCTTGGAATGTCATTTCTGAATTCAAATCCTCAGGGAAAGTATTATCGTTTGTTTATCTGAATTTCTATGAAAAATAAGAGTTATTATTATCTTTAGACGACGTCATGCTATCTGATCGCTAGTGCAGGATAGAAACATTCAACGAACTCTCAAGGATAGAAGATGCTCCACCAGCTTGAAGGTGATGATCATTCAAGATATTATTATTATTGTTGTTGTTGTTGTTGCTATTTCCTGTTGATTGCAAGCGACTTCTTAGCGGTGCTTCAGAATGACTAATAATCGGATGACTGCGCATTTCACTGTTCGAAAGAGAGCTGTCCTTCAAGCCTTCTAGTTCTTTGTCGAGCAATTAATGGAGAAAATTGAGTTTCTCTGATGTTAAACTCTGATCCATCGAGCTTTGAAAAGAATGGCACAAAGATAAATACTAACAATGATCCTACAATCTTTTGTTTTGTGTGTTCCCACTTTTGATGATATTTAGATCTTGTTTTGTTTTTGAATTCTAAGAAGAATTCACTCCCTCTCTCTTTCTCTCAAAATCTAATTAATCAAATTTGAACGAGCTGTGGTAAATAGTTGATGTGCTTGATTAGTTTCCTCACACGGAGAATGTCCAGTGGATTCCTTGGAAATAACCAAAAACAGCAACACATTTATCTCTTTCAGTCTAAATTTGATTTTGAAGACACAGCATTTGGAAGTAAAACAACTACACATGCAGAGAGCAATAGTTGCAACATTTAATTCTTCAAAAACATAATCGCTCCGTAGATATGTTAAAATACATTCCTATTATGGCTTGTCTTATTACAAATGATTCCATTCTTTAAAAAGCCAATTTTTGTTAGCTAAAAGAATGAAATTCCTCTAATTTTTGATGATGCTTTATGCATCAAAAGAGCGCAGATTTGGCTTCTTTTTCGTTGATGAGCTGGAGATACTCGCTTATGTTTGAGTTCAGCCATTGCGAATAAAACAACTAGCCCTTGAGTTGCTTGGATGTTGTGAACAGTCTGTCTTCAAAATTTGGTCCTAAAGTGAGGGGAATAACCACAAAATTTATTTATGAATCTCATTGGAATATCCTCTTTAGTTGTTGTTATTTTTACCCTTATCAAGATACTTCACAGCTGCAATGCCAATATTCCCGATGTTCGCTGATTTCATTTGGTCAAAATAAAGTTGTTTGAGGATTTTAGTATGGTTATGAAGACAAATTCAAGAGAGAGAGAGAGAGTATTATTTCCCTTACCTATGATTTTGCCAATTTCATTTGATTTCTTATCGAATAGGGATTCTCCTTCTAGAACATCCTTGAATTCAGGGTTAACTGCAGGAAACGCTGAAGGATTGAATACTGCAAACATAAAACGGATTCAATGTTTAACAAGTAGATTTGTCATTTGATTTGATAAAGAAATATGAACATATTTGATCATAGAATTAATCTTACAATCATCTTGATACAGTTCAAGTGGCGACTCTGAAATTATGAACGGAACTACTCTGCGTCTCACGATCTTCAAATCAACACAAAATTACCTTCATTTATACAATAACTAACCCCAACTGCAGCAGCAGCAATGTGAAAATCCATACTCCTGTGTGGTATGTCCTTGCTGTGAGTTCTTGTCCGACATAGCAGCCTAAACAATAAGCAGATAAATATTGCTTAACTCATTTCTTGTGTTGTAATTTCTCCTTAATCTACCTTTGTTGAATGCGACTCCTTTCATGAAATCGACATTTACCTGAAACGACAAGCAGAGTTTAGATCTTAGTTACACTTCTTAGTCTTAATTCATAACAAGATCATTCAGAGCATACCGTAAAAGGGAGGCGATCGACGACTTCAAGGCCCTGACTCAAACAGTTTTTAAAAGAGAATTCCAAGCAAACACACACACATAAACAGAGAAAATAATAAAAGTACTTGTGGAATTCCAAGAATTAGTCTCTTCTAGTTGTACTATTCCTCAGTTGTCTCCGTGATTGCCTAGTCAATCGTCAGAGAATCTAAGGCGCAACAGCAACAAATGGTAATTTAACTCAGTCTACTCAAGTAACTACTACTACCTTGTGTTGGGATGATGCAGCGTATTCCAAGATGTGAAGTTCTAGGATCGACATATGAAACCTAAGTGTACACTTCTTTATCTGTATTTTCATATGTCGACTGATCAAGCTAACTCCAATAATCACCTTGCTTATCCTCCTTAGGTAGCACTAAGTCGCTCTTGTTAGAATACCAAATCATCATTATTTGGCATATTTATTATCAAGTAGCATTCCCTCCAAGCACATTACATAGATCGTAGTGACGGAGACTTCCTTGGAGTAATCATTGACTTGCACTCGCTTTCTGAGACAATATTTTTTGACATGGCGCATCAAATCGGCAGCTTATTTCTAGTCGACATCGATCCAAAACTCATTTTCCTTACACTTCACTTGTCCATTCACTACACTGCGTGGATTCAAAACAGAAGAAAGTAACATATCTCTAGCTTGTTGATTTGAGATCGGATAATATCTGCATTCATTCATTCTTTCTGTACATTTGTGGACGAATGATGATGGCGTCGTTGATAATTCTGCCTTGAGGGTTTAAGAATTATGAATATAAAGCACATTTTGTGTCATTTCCCAGGAAAGTATTCATGTCGTTCGTCTGCAATCCCTGCAGAACACTAACCAATTCAATTCAGTAGATGGCCAGCTTGAATAATATATTGTATCTGGTGAGGAATATTTTACTTCTTGGAATCTTTCCCGTTGACACTGATGATGCGCCTGCCCTTGAGCTTAGAGAAATATGATATCCCAAAAGAGACACTCTAAGAAGATGTTAAGGACATCTAGAAGGAGTTCTTTCCTAACAATCGCGAGGACCTTTACATCATTTTTTGTGTAATTTTTAACTTGTGTCTCTTTCTGTTTAATATGTTTACTTCTTGTTGTGAAAGTGTTTCTTAAACCTTCTGTAAATCTTTCTTTTTTGGGGAGAGAATCTGATCCTTAGAGATGGATTCTTTGATCTTATTAATGCTGTCATTTTCTATCAGAAACTAAATGAATACAGGAATCGATGAAAAATCCTAAACTGAAAAACGATCATTCCAAATTCATAAATGTACAACAAAATGGGTGAATTGTCATTCTTCTATTCATTGAAATATTTATTTTTCAATAAAGATTTCAATTATATTTTCAAATATGAGGTAGTTTATTTGTACAATTGCCACTATTCCCTCTTTAATATGCGGGTGTGTTCTCTGTCATTTAATGAATAAGGAGCAAGCCAACAGATTGATTCTATTTGAGTTGATATAGTCTATGATCATAATTGTTTGTTTCTCTTCTTTTTTTGAAACTCACACATTTTGATATCTCAAAAATTACTGTGATTCATTATCTATCTCCAGAGAAATTAAAAAAAGCATTCTTATTTAATTAAAAGTTCGAAACTCACAGAATAGTAATAATAATAAACTCAAGTACATTGTTGTTGGTTGGTATCAGGAGAAAGAGAGAGACATAAAGTAGCTGACTACTCAAAGATAGATCGCATGAATAATGATGGAAAAGATACCAGTATGAAGGTATGCAATCAGAATATAACTAACCAAAATGAATATATTACAAGGGAATTAAAGTATTAAATTTGTTGTTTTGTTTGATAAAGCTGCCTAGACTGAACAGCAAACCGAACTCAGCAGTAAATCATTGAAATATTTTCATATGTTGTTCATAACAATTCTCGCTTCAAAGAGTCTAATTTATTGGTTTATCTTTGAAGGCTTCTAGGCTTCGCAGTGAGATTGGAAATCCCTACAAAAGCGATACAAATTAGGTTCGGCAAGGAGATGATCAAGCTAGTCCTTTTAAGTTAGTTGGTGATGAAGATCTGTTGATGTATGGGAATTCAAATTTGCATAAGAGGGATATTTAAAGTGCTTCAGCTGGTGGACATAAGATATGGGAGAAACACACTGCCAGCACAAGATAACCACTCAAGCATTACAAGGATTTTCAAGCTGAAATAGATGATAAATATACAGCTAAAATACAATACAATAACGATCAGAAATCTGCTCTCGCTGAAGCTTAGTAGATTATCAGGGAGAGACAAAAAAACAGAAATGAAGGCGCTTTCAGAAGAGAATCAGCCGTGGAAGTCAAAGAGTAAAAGAAAGAGATGTTTCTAGTATCCATGGCACATGGCATCATCTAAAAGGAAGTAATCAATAGGGGATTAAGGGATTAGGGGCAAGAGAATTATATTGGATTTTGAAAGAATCAAAATAGTATTTAAAAATATGGGTTCAAATGATATTTTGAATGTAACAATATGGATGATTGTTAGATTGAGAGACTGAAGACCAAAGCTTAAGACAAGGACTAAGCACTGGTTCAAAGTGAGAAACAGCTGAAATAGGACCACGAGAACTTCACAAAGTACTTAGAATAGAATAAGTAACAAAAGCAAGATGCAGAATTTCGAGCAGACACTGTCATGAAAGAAAAGAAAACAAAAGAGGGAGAACACAAGCAGTTGAATCTCAAACTAGCAACGATGAAATCAGAGAAGATTCGCATGGAAGAGCAGCTCTAGACTTACAAGGAACACAAGGAGTTTATTGAGAAAATCACCCCAAAAGAATAGAGTGAAGCAAAGGAAAAATAGAGACAAGTACTCATCGAACAGACCAAAAAAGATTGGATAAATGCTAAACTAAGTAATTAAGATGGGCTAAAGCAGAGGGGAAAAGATAGGAGTGTAATGAAATTGTGTTGAATTTGTGCAGATGAATCATAGGATGCGAGACTTGGTAATAAGAAGGGCTCAAAAGGAGGGAAGGTTGTGCTGACAGAGAAAGAAAAAGTTACTCTAGACGAACAATTCTCCTCCAAACTAGAAAAGGGAGAAATCGACTCTGTTGAGTGTAATAGATTAGATCATTTTTGGGAAACTTATTGTAATTTTCAATATGAATAATATGGTGTAATTTCTTAGAATTTGAGGATTCCTATCCAATGTTCTTCACAAATCCAGGACAATTAGTGACGATATTCGATAACCTTGAACAAAAGAATCTGTTCTTGATCTAGCTCAAGCAAGAAGATCAACAGGATGTTGAAGAAGTCAATCTCTAGCTCAAAAGGGAAAGAGAGGTAATATAACAAGAATTGTTGTAATATCTGCAAAGATTCACTGCGAATATTTAAATACCTCCCTTAACTTGTTGTTTGTGTTGATTTTTAGGACTACAACGCACGATCGAAGGTCCTCAAAGAGCAGAAGGATTTTTTGCAAAGACAAATCGACGACCAAATCAATCAGATCAAGTAATTGCAACACAAAAGCGATGACAACAAAATCAGCATTAAAAATGATCATCCTGAACTCAGGAAAAAGGTAACCAAAACAACTCTATAAATAGTAGAATTCTCAAGATAATTGGTTTGCTTATGATAATATCTTTGGGATGTGTAGATATTGGATTTATACTCTGAGTTCAGCAACGAGATTAATCTGCACGATGTAGACTCTAAGTTTACTTTGGATGTGCTCGCGCAAGTGGAGATCTTTTTGGAAAGATAATTTGATAAAATAACGAACATCCCTATTCTGCTGGTGGAGACGAAGAGGAAATAAGCAGAGAAAGTCAGAAAGAATGCATAAAAAGACTACAAAAAGCTAGAAAAACAAATCGAACAGGATAAAAAAACAGAAAAAAATATGCTTAAAATGACACAGCCATCCAAGAAAAAGTACATTAGTTTGAAGGGATTAGATGGCTTAAGGGTATTGTTGTATTGATTGTGATGTTGAATTGATTAAAAGGGAAGGAAGACTAGATATGATGAGAAGTGCTCCCTTGATCAGACAGAAAAAGAAAGAAGAAACCAAGAAAAATACAGACGAAGAAGAAGAAAAGAAATATTTCATGGAAAACTACCAATTGCTTTGAACAAATAAAATACCCAAGCAACAGGGGTAGTAGCAGGGATGAGAGCAGAAATACTGTGGGAATTATCACTACTGTAATAATTAATTTGTATCTTAAGTGTTATGATGGATGTTTGTTGTTTCCCTTTGCAACTCTCTTTACTACTGTTCTTTTAGGGGGGCTGTCAAAAAAATATCATTTTAAACTTTGAATTAACATGATTCATTTTGAATGCTGTACGTTGCCTTTAAAAACAAAATATTGAAAAAGAGAGTAGTAATTGAATTTGAAAGTGTCCTTGAGACTTGCAATCTCCCTCCCCAAAGAAATAAATAGATCTCTCTGTGGGATAGCAGAAAATAAAACGATCTTTGATTTTTTTAAGAGAAAAGAAAGAATAATAACAATAATCAAGTAGTCAATTTAACCAACCAAAAGCACACAAGTCTTTTTCAGCTATGCACAACTACAATGTCGACAGGAAATACCTCTTCAACACTCGCATAGGCAATTGGAGTGAAGAGTGGGAACTCGATGAGTACAAGTAAACAGAAAATTAGATTACATTGGAGTGGCTGTGATCAGGAAGATACAGAAAAACATGGGATTATTGGCTGATTGAATAATATATTGGAGCTTATGTGCTTTATTATTGTTTAGGATGAAGGAGTACTTGAAGAAGAAAGAGGACCAACGGTTAGTCTGCGTGGACAAGGAAGATAAGCTCAAATCAAGTCTTGCAAGAGTAAGCAACACACTTATGAGAAGCACGAGGGATAACTGCTTTAGATAATAATTTAAATAGCCATCATAAAGCGCCTATTATCAGTTGATAAATGAAACTTATTTGACAGGTTGAGTTGACTTACGCTGACGAAGGGGTGCTGAAGTACGGCTATAGAGTTCAACTCCAAAGTGATTTCATGGATGCAATTGTCTGTAAGAACAAAACCATGTTTTCAAGGGAATAAATTGAATGATTTGATATTTCGACAGCAACCATTCCATCTGAATCGATCGCAGGAATAGACGAAGCTTATGCAGTCGCTGCTTCTTAATTCAAAGAATCAGTCGCAAGAAATGTCTTCCAGATTATCAGGTACAATGATTAAGGGGAATCGATGTTAAAAGAAGATGGCTGACCTATCCTTGTAATACTTAATAGGTATGAAAAGGACATCCTTCACAACGATGATCTACTCCGTTACGGCTAGAATTTCAGAATCGCAATTACCAGCAATCCAGATAAGACTGTATGCCCAAATTAAAACAAAATCATATCTTCTAAACCCTTATTATCTCTTCATCTCTAATGATCATCTTGTTAGTTGTATCTCAGCAGCACAGCGATATCCCCATAGAAATGTGCTAAATTCTCCCGCAAACAAGAAGTCTGCTTATCTATCAACAATTCGATTAACTCTGTCTGGTGTGTCGAATACAGTGATCCTAAACTGCGTTATGAAATGAAGGGAGAGCCTGTTCGCGCAGGTGAGCCATTACTTATCAAGCACGTTCCAACAAGTCAATGGCTTGCTAGTGATAATATTCTCTACAACAATGAATTCGGCAGAGAATTCGAAGTATTCTGTCATTCTTTCACAACACACAACAAGACATAGAATCTGATTGCTGAGAAAGTTGGAAGGAAAACCATCGAGACACCTATGCGAAACTAATATAACTAGAATACATTCAGAATCATCACAGCAATTGATCCCTCAACAGCTGCGCAATCAACTATCGTATCTGGTACAGCCACTGCATCAGGATTTACATCAACAATCCGTCGAGGAGGAGCAAGTCTTACCAAAACGGATCTCTTGCACAAAGTTAGAAGACAATTGATGAACAAAAGTGGACCTTATGCGCTGAGATATTTCGGAAACTAGCTTGCATCGTACGATCCTTAGAATACTGGAGTAATATCCTCGCAATCGTTCAAACAAGCATTCTAACTCTTCGGATTGACACTCATCGAATTAGTCAGATATTATTGTTCATTAATATCTTTTAATAGAAGTTTTAACTGAATTGTTTATTTCTTTTAGGACATTCAAGACTTAGAAGGACATTACAGAGCAGATGGACAAGCCTAGCTTGTTAACTACGTCAAATTGCTTGAAGAAATCAAAGTAAAAAGAACTTATTCATTTTATGGATTGAAACAATTATTTCTTAGCATTACGCTTATTACTCTCCTAACGTGCTTTCTTCTCATAGGGTACTCTCCTTGGTGAAAGGAGCAGTCTAGTTGATCAAGCATATGCTATATTATCAGCTAAACTCGGTGGAAATGTGACTCTAAATGGTGTTTTGAATTCATTTAAGAAAATAAAGCATCCAGATGTCATCAAGAGATACTGCACTGACAAAGAAGCATTCAATGATTTCGCACTCAGCTGGGGCAAAACTAACCCTCATCAAAAGATCTCCAAAGAGATATTCAAGTCATATTACACCGTAATAATTAGAAATTATTTAGAGATGTATCTTTAATACAAAATGATGTGTGATGATGATGATGATGATGATGATGATGATGATGATGATGATGATGATGATATTCAATGAATTTGGTGTTTAAATATCAACAACAGGATTTCAGTGCTTGCGTCGATAAGGATGATTATTTCGAAGCAGTTGTCAAGAACATCTGGGATATTCCTGCTTGAGAGATGGAGATTTAATTACAATATTTGTGTAGTTTTGCATAACAGTGATGTTCATTGGATATTGATTCAGCTAAAATGCTATTATTTCCTAAAAATTCAGGAACTTTATCTTTTTTGTTGTATCATTCAAGAGGGTTTATTGATTATATTTTACGAACTGAATTGCTTCTTTGCTTCCCTGAAAATCTACCAATTAATACTAGCAGAAAATAGAATGATAATCTTATCAACAAGTTGTATTTGACAGCCCAAAGACATAATTTGGTTAGTTTCTTTGTTATTTTTGGATATTTCTTGTCCCGAATGACTCCTTACTTTTACACATACATTCATCTGATATTGAACAAAAAGACAATTTAAAAAAAGCAGATTATTTCAAAGACATTTCTTTGGTTGAGTTCATTTGCTTTTTCACGGACGAGTAAGAAGGAAGTTGAAGACTTAGAGCACAAGAGGGATGAAACTCTACGATTTGGATTTACATGTCACCTTCGATGAAGATTGCGAGATTTAAGTGACTTCAATGCAGAATGTCGAATCCATCAGGGATTTGCTGGAAAAGAAGAACGCATCTAAAAAGAAGGAAAAAAAGAGAGATTTTACAGGGGGAATTCTAATTAATTTTTTAAATTGTTGCTCATTATTATTATTATTATTACTCATGCCGTTTGGAGATTATCTAGTAGCGACGTGAAAGAAGTTATTCGCTTTGAGGTGAGATTTTATGTTGTCTTCAATGAAAAATTTTGAGTTCAGGTTGTTCTTGATTTCAAAAGAAAGCTCTGGATTCTCAGTCCAAGCCTTCTTAAACTCTTCTTTCGTTATTTCACCATCAGGTTGCTAAAAAAGAGAAAACCAAAAAAGTTATAAGGTAATTAAGGTGAATGTGACATCAACGTTATTAAGGTTTGATTATTTCGTGTTTGCAATAATTTACCATGAAAATATGGAAAAGACATGGGACTTAGAATAAAAAGACGTCCAGAGAGCATTTCAATCCAACAGTGAACATCAGAGGTACTGATGGAAGATTCTGATCTTTGTTACCTGTTGTTGACAATCTCACACGGATGTTCTAAGATGAAGCAGGCTAGACAGTCAGAGAAGCAGGAATGCTCTCAGGTTTGAGTCCGAAGAAATTCTGCTTGATTTGAAGAAGGAAATTAGATATTGGGACTAGTGTTGAGTTTGCCAAGGTTAATTGGAGGTAAAGAGAGTTATCTTCGTTTCCAAAACTAGCAAGGACAGACAGACCACCAGATCCACCATTCCCTTTGGAGTCAGATTTTAAGACTTCCTTTGGGGATTTCAGGGAAAATAAAATAATATTTATGGATGAAACTCTAGTTTTAATCCAGAAAATGAATACAAAAATATTATGTTTTTGTTACTTCAGGCGGTACTTCTGTGAATTTAGGGTTTAACTATGGATGGTTCTGAGGTTAATCGATTGGGTCACCAAACATATCTACTTAAACGATCTAAGTTTATTATGGAACGCTAGCAGGTGCTGTGAAAGCAGAACTAATGGGATTATTAATCTGCTCCTATTGCTAAACTTATGTGTTTTGTTAAGGACTTGCGTGGCTATCCGCAAGATCATATAAATCTATCCCAGAAGTTACAACAGGCTGAACATGCACTGAAGGTTCATCTATTAAGTCAATGATAGCTGTGGCTTATTGCTTTTGAGGAGAAGCAGTAGCTGGAATATGAGGTAAATCACCGATATCGAGAAGATCGATGTTCCCAGCAGAAGTAGGAGGCTTAACATCTGTGCTTTTTTCAGATGAGTTGCTAGTTTGTTCTTGCTTATCGCCTTCTGCTTTTGTCATCTACGAGAAATCTATCTTAATAGGCCTGAAGAAAGCAAAAACAAACCAAACAACAAATAAAATTTAATACTTCCAAAATATCTAACATTTTACTTCCTTCTCATAATATTCTCATGCTTAAAGAGTTCCTCCGGTAGTCGCGAGAACACTGAGCTCACACATCCCAGGGTTATGATCATCTTCTCAATAAATTCTGGATCGCTGATGGCCTTTTGTTCTTCAATTTTGGGTTTATTGCAGAGTACTGTATCTTATGTTTTCTTGGGATCAGTAGCAAGCATTCTCCAGTACATGTAAGCTCTAATTCATAACAAAAACACACACAGCTGTTAATCTCAACGAGCATTCCCTAAAATTCCTTAATTCTGGATTACCTATCTCTCACATCAGGGCTTTAGCTTTCTTCAGCTGCGACCTAAAGAAGACTAATGATCAGACTTTACGAATCCTAAGGGTATTTCACAAATATCTTCACTGCTGCTGTCAGTATTTCCAGTTGCACAAGTCTCTCCTCCTGAGAAAAGCTGCGAAATTGTTTAGACAGGAAGAACTACAACATTTTTATTGAATATTTACTTTTCTGCCTTGACTTGAATGAGCTAAAGTGAGTCATCAATGTACTCAGCATATTCACCAACAATCCAAGCAGCTGAAGCTTTTGACTGTGTGTCGTAAGCCTCACTCATGATGGATGTGATGAGTTTCATTGTCTCTCTGTTTTTGGGAGTAATCACTCGATGTTTCCTGAAGATCTTCTAGAGTGTAATGAGTATTTCCCTGATTTATTCTTAGCAAGACGAGAGATTCGAAGTGTTTTGAATGTTTTTAATCAACTCCATTAAGATCGAAAAGGCCCTAAAGCACAAAGTAACAATAATATTAGTATTTAGATTCCCTCCCAATAGCTAAAAATATCTTAAATCTCATATGAATAATCTACTTCTCGCATGCTTTATCGAATCTCACAGCAATGCTGCCAAGTGCTCTGATTGATTTCTTAACGAATTCTGTATCCGATTCTGTAACATACGTAGCCAGCTCTGCTAGGAGATCATCGAAGTTCTTTTCATTGCAAATTCGCACAAGCACATCAAGCTTCTCGTTCTTCACGTAGTACGGCTCGTTGAAGTTGCAAAAGAACGATTTCAGTTTCGATTCCATAATGTTAGGTTTTCTTTGCAGAATGTGCAAGATCGACTTCAAAATCACGAACTTCACTTCAGGCTTATCCCAATTTAATAAGGAGACTAAACAAGAATCAAAAGTGTAAACCAGCAGTCAGATCTCCTATGATCATATGTTTTAACAAAAATAAAAAGAAAACCTAAAGAAGGTGTTAGTTTCTTCATGATCGTGTCAATTAGCGAGGTATTCGATATGCAAACTAAGAACTTCAGCACAACCTTCACTGCACTCAGCACCACTGCTGGGTTTATGTGGTTCAATCGCGGGAGAACTCTCTCAATTATTCTTCACAAAAAAGCAGCTCAACATAACTAAAAACCCCCTTAACAAGTCATAGGAATGTGTTATGATTTACTGTTCAGCTTCTTCTAAGGTAGCTGTGTAATCTGCAAGCTGATCAAGTAAAAAGATCTATCCCCATTCGGAGCATTCGTTGATCGCAATCAGCAGCTTCTTTAGATTCTATGAGTTTATCGTTGGAAGCAGTTCGCCCCTTGAAAGAGTAAAAAATATATTGAAAAAACCAGGAAAACACATTAGAGAATCGTTTTTTTTTGTTTTACTTGATAAAGGATATTTCTTGTAAAGCAAGGAGCAGATTAGCTAAGACTAACCCGTTGGTTTCCGTGCCAAGCAGCGCTTGCATCATTTAGATTAACCCAGCTTCTTCGACTAGTTTAGGTGATACTTCGTATACCTTTGAAACACAAAGTGCTGCTGTTTTGCGCACATATGGTTCTTCGTCTTCGAGGCAATTCTTGAGTGGTGGAACGAGATATTCATTTAGTTTGTGGACACGCAGACATCCAATAGTTCGAACTGCTAATGCCCTTAGCATTGGGTTGGCTGTTTTTCGAATACAAATTATTTTGCTAAAAATCATAAACCCAAAAGCGCCCAAATGAAAGTTAATTGTGAGTTGTTGATTGTACCTTTATTTTCCATATCTTTGCGGAATAGATTGACAACCATGATGGAGTCATCTGGTTTGTCTCTCGAATAGTTAATAATGTAGAGATACACCAGCTTTTTGAGTTGCATATCAGGATATTGCAGACATTTCAAGACAGACTAAAACAGCGGTGAAACATCCTTCCCGACTGTCATATTTGCAATGATTTTCTTGACTGCGTAGAGTTTGACTTCAAATTCATCTGAACTTAGTTCTTGCTCCAAGTCGAATAGTTCTCCCTTTGAAGTTTGAGTATCGAAGAATGCCATATCTAGAAATTATTGATTGATTGATTGATCTGTGTGAATGTGTGTGTGTAAAAAGCAATTAATTGTAAATAAGGAAAGCTCTAGGAATCTTGATTTTTATTATTTAAGCCTTGTTTGTTGTTTCTTTTCTCTTTTTTTAGATAGAATGATAGATCTTCTTTGGGAGTCTATTCTTTTCTGCCAACGATTGATTTCAATTCGAAATGCAAAGATGAATGAATCACTGTGGAGGATCTGAAAATTCATTCAGAATTCGCTAAAATAATCAATGAAAAAAAATGAAGAAATTTATTCAAATTCAAGAGTTTAGCAAATAGGGAAATGTCCAGATATTTTTAACAAGAAAGTTTAAAGAAATGCTCAATTGGAATGCTTTGGAGCTTTAATATGAATCATTTATGCTGATTAATGGTGTGGATATCAAGAATGTTAGAAATTAATGGAATAAAGCTAAATCATCTTTTCAAGCTAGAAAATTAAATTGATTTGTTTGATTGTATCTTCGTATGATTTCTGAAGATATTCTGAAAGACTTAAGCAAGATTGAAGTAGTGATTTCGCGGGAGAGAATAGCTTGAAAAGGCAGCTGACTATCTTTTGAATTCAAAAATAATCAAAAACTCAAACAATTCTCATCGTAAAATTTCGTAAAAAATTAAAAAACAATTGAAATCTCAATCTTTCGTGCTTTCATTATGAGTCCAAACAACAGAAAGACAACTTCCAAGCCTAATCCTAAGAATGCTCAGCCTGTTCAACCATAAAGCGCATTCTTTTTGTACAGATCGTCTGTTCTCGATGACCTTAAAAAGAAAAACCCTGAAGAGACCCAGACAGCGCTGTCGGAGAGAGCTACTAAAGCCTGGGAGACGCTGGATTCCGATTAGAAAAAGGAATTTGAACTCTTACATGAAAAGGAGAGAAAGTAGTATGAACTCGACATCGAAGCTTGGAAGAAGAAACATCCTCATGATACTTTCGAGGAGAAAACTCATTCTGATGTTGAGGAAGATCACGGTTCTAAAACCCCTAGCAAAACTGGAGCTAAGAAATCTAAAGTTGCAGCTGAGAGATCTCATGTTAAAGCATCCTTACGGAAGAACAGTGTGAGTGCGTAGCATAGCCAGAAGTCCACGAAGAAGGGAGGTATTGAAGAAAGAACAATGGAAACGGAGGAAAGTGTAAAGAGAACAAAATCCAAAGACAGCAAGGCTAAGGATGTTGAGAATGGAGAAGAACCACAGCTGCGATAGAGAAAGAACAGCTCAGTTGAAAGGTCTAAGGACTCGAAATAAAAAAGAGGACATTCTAGTAAGAATAAAGAACATATTGAAGAGCCATAGGTTTCTAGTTCTAAGAATAAGGGTAAGACTTCCCAATCCAGAGAAAGAAAGGCTTCGGGAACTGCTCAAAAGGAAAATTCTCATGGTTAATCTTCTTCAACTAGAAACAGATCGGGTAGTAATAAGCCTTCCAAAGAAACTAAAGCACTGAGCAGAAAGGAATCTACTTCAAATGGTAAGTCACTTGGAAAAGAGGAGGAAGTAGGTAAAAGTTCTAAAAAGGACTAATCGAAGACAGAATCTAAGGGTAAATCTTCTGCAAGAAATGCTACTCCTTCGAAAACTGAATCGAAAGCTTCTAAGAAATTAATTACAGTTAAAGACACAAAGAATGATGTTTCACCTACTCCAGCTGAGAGAGTGAATCATCACGCTTCTTCGAAAGGCAAGACATCCAGAAAAGACTCCGAGAGCCAAGATAAATCCGTCGGAAGTCAAAAGTCTCACAGAAAAGTTAGTGCTTCTGGAAAAAGTTCAAAGAAAGTGAACGAAAAGGATATTGATTCAAAGGCAATGACCAGATCAAACTCAAGACCATAATCTAAATCCAAATCGAATTCTGAGTCAACGTCTAAAGATACAAAAGCAGCTCAGAATGCTACTACTTCAAGAAGCACCAGTTCAAAATCTAAATCAAAGGAATAAACAACTACCTCGAATAAAGGTTCTAAACATAAAGGCGATGAACCCGCAACAGACAGCATCAGTAGCTCTAAGAAATGAAGCTCATCTCAGCTCCAAAATAGGCTAAGACTTCTATGAACAATGTGCAAGTACTCTCCTTCACTCCCTACATAGCCTTAATCAGTGCAACCACATGCCTACCTGCCGATTAAACACCTACAGTTTCTTTTTTTCCTTTTTTTCCCATTGTTCTCCACTGTCTGTGTATGTGTGTGTGAGTTGTTTCCTTCCAACTGCTTGAGTACCTTCTATTTCTATTGAAATTCACGAAAGATAGAAAATACAACCTATTAATAAGTTCAAATTGAACTAATTGTTTCCTAATCAAACCTTTTAATTCCTTTAATTAACTTTGAAGTTTCCATTCAAAACCTTCACTTATTTCTCTAAATAAAACAATAATTACAGGCTCTATATTTTTGATCGGCTCATTGCGAAGGAATATTACAAAAAAACAAGATCAAACTTTTCGGCTGCTTGATCACTTCTCTTTAATTACACTTGTCTTATAATTCTGAATGCACTCGCTGAATAAAAACAATCAGGAAAACTAAGAATCATAAAATGGGCTAATTCAACGAACGCCTATGTAAAGTAACACTCTCACATTCGACTAACTCAACGTCAAGATCATCAATGGGTCAGCTATAACCAACGTAGAAAAACTCGATTATCAAGGCATCGAATGGTAGGAAATCTCTCATACTTCTCGATCTTAATTTCGAGTTAAACGCTTGAAATCCTACAAACCCCACAAGTAATACGAGCTAATCACGAATCGTCGTTATCCTCCTGTCAAGCGCACCAAAGACTAAGCATACTTCATCGTTGACAAGTTTTTCAAAGGATTGAAGCCTTAAAGCACTCATGTTTAGCTTCCAGATACTGTTAAAGCAGTATCTCGAAACGATATTTATTATCTCAGTTAAGACCATCTCAAACACTGCTCGACAATCAGGAAAACTGTGAATGAATTTGAGCACAACGTGAGTGAATAAGAGAACGTTAATTTCCGACCAGTTTGCATGGCAGTGAATTAGAACTGCTTTGTTCTTGGCGGATTCGAAGGAGGGCTATTTTATTAAGACATACTAACTTCACGTAGCGTGCATATTAAGAATGTGACTACCAATTTGACTTAAAAAGAAGGTGATATCATAAACTAAGTGGATATTTATAAATCAGGTAACTCTTCTTTACATCTTCTCACTGCTCAAAATGATAAGTACGTGTAAATGTTCGATCTCGAGCAATTTCAAAGAAAACCAAAAATGCGTGTGTTATGTAATTCTCAAGTGAATGTTGCTAAGTTTTCACCGAATAATTAGAATATCATAGCGGTTTTCTGTGACAAAGTTGATGCTGAAATTATGGATGTAAGGACATGGGAGACCGTCCAGTAACTCAAAGTAAGAACAAAATAAATTTTAAAAATGCAAAAGAGTTTTTTTTGTAAAATCTGGTGATTTGGATGTTAATACTACTTACTTGTGCAGGGCCATACTGACTACGGTTTAACATTGGATTGGCATCCGAATGGGAGGAACATAGCGACAGGGAATTAAGATGGCACTACAAGAATCTGGGATATTCGCAACACAGCAACTTCTGTGCATGTGCTTCCTTGCTAGATGGGTAACTCCTACAATGTGAAGTATAACCAATCTGGAGATTTCTTGGCTGTGTTAGAATGCAGTGATTACTTGAATATTTATAGCGCAACTAACGATTATTCCCATCATTAAGTGTAAGATTTCCTTGGGCAATCAACAGGGCTAGCGTTTTATGAAGACAGGATATTTGTGGGGGTTAATATGAATTAATATGATGGCATTCTGCAAATGTCACAGAGGTTCTCAGTTGCTGCGAAATATGAGTCCAAAATGGCTGAATACTCCATATGAGAAGAAGAAGAAGAAGAAGAAGAAGAAGTTATGGCAATATGTATGTATATATTACATGTAAATTTCACGAAATGCTATTTATTTAATTAGTTTATTAGATTTCCCAAGGAATTAATTAGAGTTTAAAATTAGTTTTTTTAATTAAAACATGAATAACTAAAGATGAATTAGGCTGATTATAGCCCCTTTCAAAATTAACTCACTTTAGCCATGGTTTGGAGCGATTAGATACTGCCTTGAAGATCTTAGGTTGTTGAATATCACCTGAGAATACCGTTGAGCTTGTTTGCATTGCAGAGGACAAGGGGGTGCTAATATTATTGGGTTCAACTCCTGCTGATATAGCTGATGGCTGAGATGCTTAGAGACTCTGATTTTGGAATTCAAAAGGAGGAGTCTGCAGATTGAGATCAGTCTGAGGGTAGCTTTGTCCAGAGAAGAAATTATACTACTGAGATAGTGGTTGCACAGCTGAAGTAGCAGCGGGTATTATGTCATTTTCGAATATTTAAGCAGGTTATTGTGCTTGTACTGTTGCTGATGCTGCTGTTACTGTTGCCTGTTCTTCAACAATATTGACAGTTGAAGAGTTTTCTGGCGATTGTGGTTATTCATGTTTCCAAAACTCTTCAGATCTGACTTGATTGCTTTGGACGTATGTTTTCTCTTGGGTCATGATATTGTCGAATGCCTCGTCTAATGGTTTTACAGCGGATGATAGCTAGAAGAACAAAAACACATAAATCAATCAGATCAGATCATGTATCTTCTTCTTGTTGTGTTGTTCTCTTTTTTTAAATAAATTGAATAAAATAATACATCTTCAGTAGATGCTACTTTGTCAGCTTTAGTCTCTTCCAGATTATCTTAAGCTGAACTATCTGCAACATTAATATCGCTTTTCTCTTCTTCTTTAGCTGCTTCCACTGTTGCTTCTACTTTTTTAGCTGGTTCCACTATAGCTTCTACTTCTTTAGCTACTTCCACTGTTGCCTCTTCTTCTTGAGCAACTTTAATAATATTCTCCTCACTTTCTAGAGCTTCTTCTCCTTTAGCTTCAGTTTGATTGTGTTCTTTTTCTACTGCTGCAGCTGTTTCTAAGTTCGCTTGTTCTTCTATTTCCTTAGCATTATCGACTTCAGTTTATTCACAACCAATAGCATCAATGTCAGCTCTTTCAGCATCTAACTTAATACTAATTTAATCAATATCTTCCTCTTTATCTTCTAAATTCTCAGCTGATTCAATTTAGCTCTTTCTTTCGTCCTCTAGCTCCTCCTCCATCAACCCATTCATTTATTCTTCTACTTCTTCAACTTCAGCTTCTTCACAGTTCATATCTACTGTGTTAACATCCTCAATCTCCTTTCTTTCTTCTATAACAGCTTCGTTATTATCAAAAATAATCGGTCCTAATGTGTTATCAAAGTTCCTAATATTCTCATTATTCTTCTCAATCTCCCTCATTCTCTTAGTCAATCTATGATGCATGAAGTACATTCCCAAGAAAGCTATTCAAAACAAAACAATTCCTCAGTTTTATTCTTTTCCCCCATTATTAAAATCTCTTACCCAATCCTGAAAGTACTCTGACAACAAGGAATAGTTTTCCAACAACTTTCTTCCCAAGTCCAGCTTTTTCTGCATGCGACACACGATGCATAGACTTAAGCAAATCCCGCTGCACTTCTGAGCTCATCAACCAGCGGATTACTCTCTTCATAAATGCAATCCCTAAGATCCTGTAAGCAATATTTGTGAATCCCTTTGCTACACTAACAATCGCGTTCTTCGTGAAATGAACAAATGTGCCTCCGAAGCTAACCATTCCTACAGCTGCACCCATGATATTCATCAACGAATTGAATCCCATGAGGACTCCTTAGTACTCATCACGGAATTACCCAGGTTACCCAAGCACAGGAGGATTCATATTTCCATTCATACCTCCCATTCCCATTCCCATGCCTCCACCGTACATGCTGCTTCCACCATACATGCTACTTCCACCATACATACCACTTCCACCGTACATTCCACTGTTTCCATACATTGAACTACCATACATGGAGTTTCCCATTGCCGATGTTGACCCCATACCATTTTGTGCCATACTATTCATTCCTGGGAGGAGATTGCTATTTAATCCATTATTAAGATTCGTCGAAGAGTTGATTGTAGCCAACGCTGAATTCTAAGGAGCAGTGGTTGCCAATTCTATGTCAAAAAACAAAGCAATTTCAAAGGTAAAATCACAATATTTAAATGAATAAAATGTTGCTCTTAGGGGCAGCAAAGAAATAAATGAAATGATATGTATCTTCCATTCCTTTTTGATTGATCTAATTACGCTAATTCTGACCCGAGACATCCAAGCTAGATTGGAGTGTATCCGATGTAGGCAGCTATTGGAGCCTTCTTGAAGAAGGATCTTCTTTGTTCATTGTTTATAAGTAATAGCTCTGATTATTTATTGATCAAACAGCACCTTGAGTTCTTCTAACGCAGATAGCAAAATAAGAATACTAAATAAAAGTGTTTCGATTTCTCTCTGAGTTGTGCTTGTTTTGTGAAAATCAATCAGATATATCAATGACTCTTCTTCTTTGCTAGCCAAGCACAGAACAATATTCCTCTTCCTAAAAGTCTGTTCTTTTTCTAGTATTCTGAAAATTGATTGTTTTTCTTGAGCTAAATTACAATATTCAATGTTTCTTCTCCCTCCTCTGCAGCTTCTTTTTTTCTTCTAATTTTTATTCTGAAAACCAAAGGGAGGAAAAGCCATCAAAGAGTGATTTTAAATGAATGAGTAAGATAGAGGAGCAAAACGAGGATGAATAGTATTGGGTGGGTAGAATAGACTGTAATTACCTGCGTGCGTCCGTGTGGGGTGTATTTCGACATCTGATAGTTAAAAATAAATATCTCCAAACAATATTAACTAACTAAAAATAACATACAAAATAATAATTTCAATCCCACGGACTTTTGTGACATATGACAGATTTCAGTGAGGATATATTAAGCCTTTAAGTGTAAATACCATTCATAGAGAAACACAGTTGAAATGGCAAAGAATAATTGTGGGTGAAATCACACAGATAGAAAAAAAAGAACTATTCTCTATGAAAAAATTTATTTATTTGTGATGTACGCTCTTA
>Ga0302285_10000480_pt1 | contig 22218 bp, 13 predicted proteins | sample III_Fen_E2_2_FD_200455 | JGI IMG/M metagenome (GOLD analysis project Ga0302285, IMG submission 200455) | Peat permafrost microbial communities from Stordalen Mire near Abisko, Sweden - III_Fen_E2_2 | ecosystem: Environmental > Terrestrial > Soil > Wetlands > Permafrost | place: Sweden: Abisko... | reverse complement strand
AAAGTATCACTGCCTTAGCTCACTTGAAAGCTTGCATTCTCTTCTTCGTTGATATTTCTGAGCAGTGCAGTTATAGCATTGCTTAGCAAGTTAGTCTGTTCAACTCTATTAAGCCCCTCTTCAAAAACAAACCATTGTGCATTGTGATGTCTAAGAGCGACCTTAAGAGCTTTGACGATCTCTCAGAAGAGAATAAACAGCTTCTCAATGAGCTCTCAAAAGAACAATCTGTTAAGTTGATCTCAATGTCCAACAAAACTGGTGATGGAATAGAAACTGTCAAGGTTGAAGCTTGTGAGACACTCCTCAAACACAGAGACGGATAGAAGGTTGACAGTCTTGCTGGTGGTAATGCCAATCTAAAAAGAGAAGAAGAAATTCTTAGAGGATTGCATGTTTCTCAACCCACGAAAAAAAGAGAAAGCACTGTTGAAAGAGCAGTGTTTATCCCTGAGAGTGTTAAACAAGGAGTCAAAAACGATAAGCCAACTTTAAGATAAGTTTAAGAAGAGCATGGTGGTGCAGGTGTGTTCAATTTCCCTTTGTAGGAGCACTTCTAACTTGATAATCCTGACTGGAAATATGATTTGATTCCAGAGATTATGGATGGAAAGAATATTGCTGATTACGTTGATCCAGATATCTTAGAGAAGCTTGAAGAACTAGAGAGAGAGGAAGAAATGCTCGAGAAAGCTAGATAAAACGAAGAAATGAGTGATGAAGAAGAGGAAGATTTACCTTAAGAGTTTTATGATGCCCATAAGATTGTTACTGCCAAAAAGACTCTCGTGAGAATGGATCATAAACTCAAGAGACGCACAACTGCTCATGTTCACAATGAACCTCTTTCTGAAGTCAAGAAAGATCTGGAATCTAAAGGTAACAGCAATTTCTTATTTTTTTCCTATTTTTAATAATCTAATTTTCAATTTAATCTTAGGAATCGATTCTAAGAAATTAGAAGAAAGAGTAAATGCTAAAAGATAGCCAAGAAGATTGCTCGATCAAATTAAAAACTAAGAGAAGGCTGAAGATGACGATGAAGATGTTATGGAAGATGAGGGCCAAAAAGACAGAAATGCAATTTAAAAGAAACTCACCACTAAACAAAGATCTGCTTCTAGATCAAGATCAAAAGGAATGAATCCCAATCCTGTTCTTACCCCTGCAGATAAGGTAACAATCAGATTAGTTTTATATTCGTCGAATAATCAAAATTTTCTTAAAAATGTAGGCAATGCAAAGACTCAGATTTAAGATCGAAAAATCATGGTCAGGTATGGCAGGAGAGGCAGATAGAAGTATCGCAGAAAAGAAACCCAAACATCTTTTCTCAGGGAAGAGAGGGTTTGCTGCAGACAGAAGATGATTAAGAAAGCATTAGTAGAAGAAAAAAAATAATGCTCAAAAAGATTATCTTATCCCCCGTTTTTTGTGTCCAGCAAATTATTGTAGTTATTTTTTATCACTCACACTCTTATTTGTGCAATAAACAACAACACTGTTCATAAGGATTTTGTGTAGACAAATATTATATTCACATTTCTCTTGTCTTTTTAGTTCAAATAATCAATACTTTATTTTAGATTGTCATTCAGGTGGAAAAAATCTTCTGCTTTTTGTTATTTTGTCACCAAAAACCAAGAATAATATGAAACGATTCAAAAAAAGAATAGTAATAAAATGAAAGAAATTTTTTTTCGTTCTTTCTTTAAAATGGATCAGAGAGAAAGAAGGGATTAATTGTTTCAATGGAGAATCGTACTTGTTTTATTTTTTAACCTACTCTTTCAATGAAAAACAGTTTTAGAAAAATCAAAGTAGAACATGAAAACAAAAGAGTGAAAAGCTATGCAAAGAGTCAATGCTATTCTAAATTTTAGAAACCCAACTGATTAATAAAGAATCTCAAGCACAATAAGAAGCAAAACAACCTGAAAAGTAAAGAACTTCTTTTACATAATCAAGTAAAAGTCAATTCAGCTTCTGCCGTCATTTGCTGATCGTCAAACTTGCAAAATAAACTGAGAAATGAGTGAGGAAGATAAAAATCATGAGAGAAGTGAGATGCGGAATACGCGTGTGAGTTAAATGGGGTAGTCTTAGTACTCGGAGCGCTCAACATTCCTAGGTAATGATATTGAATCTTAGAAAAGACGATCCATAAAGAAAATACTTCTTATGAGCTCTATGGATAAGGAAACCATGAAAATACTGTTGAAGACACTCTAATCCGGACTAAAAGGGGTTCAACCTGATATGAAGGAGAAACTAAAGAAGAACGCATCGAATATCTTGGATAAGGATAGATAAAAAGAACTTGAAACGCTTCTGGATCGACTTGAGCAAGGCGATGACTCCAGTGATAACTTTTTAGTAAGAAAGAAGATGAAAGGAATAAGGAAAATGGGTGAGATATTGGGATTGATGATTGTTTTTTTTTTGGTAGTAAATAATTAAGTATTATGTGTTATCACCAGTTGAAAAGCAGTACATCACGAAGATCGAGCAAGAATTGCAGAAAAGCGTAAGTTATCTTATTTCCTTTAATCAACAAAAATTGAATTAAAATGAGGGAAAAATAAATATGGTGCAAAAGTGATAAAACATAATAAGTTTAACTTATTTTTCTGTTGCATACTCTCAGCAACATTTAGATGAAGAGATCAAGAAGGTGTAGGAGAGTATCAACGAAGAAAAATCGAAGAAACTCGAGAGATACAAGGAAGAAAAAGAAGGCAAGGCTAAAGTGAATAATAAAGAAACATGTGAAGCTTTATTAAAAGAAGTGAGTGTCCACGAGAATAAGCTTGAAAAAGCGAATTAAAAGCTCAACGAGATTGTAGCGAGAAACAACCATCTCAGAGACAAAATTAATGTTCTCAGAAAAGAAAAAAATGTCATTGAGGAGTAAATAATTCAACATTTTAGCCAATAATTCCATAATAACAGCTGTTTGCTTTCTGCAGTATTTACAATAAATTGAAGAAAGAACTAGAGGACAAGAAAAAGAATGTCGAGAAGACAATCAAAAGTGCGGGAGAGGCATACTACAATAGAAATCGAGCTGAGGAAGAACTGAAAGCGCTTTAGGAGAAAGCGGAGCAACAGAAATAGAACTTTGAAAATGAATACAAGAATCTCAATGAGAATATCCAATATGACAGACGATTCAAGCAGTTTATTAAGTCCAAGCAGAAAGAAAAAGAAGTATTGGAGAACTTGGAGAAATAAATCTAAAAGAATCAAGAAATCATTGCGGAAAAGAAAGCATCAAATGAGATGTAAGTTAGTTGAAATTGGGAGAGAGATCTCTCAGAATAGGTAGTTATTTCTTTGTTTAATCCTTTTGTAAACACAGGATCGATAACGAGTACATGCTGTCCGCGAAGAAGGAAGAAGAAATTAAAAAGGCATTTGAGAGAATTAAGAAAGAAACAGGTATCAACGAGACAAAAGACAAAGAGAGCAAGGAGCTACTGAATGTGTTCATCAATCTTTATTAGAAGAACACGATCATGAAGAAGTTCGTGGAGGAGTTGAGTAAAGAAGTTGAAGAATTAGAGAGACAGATTGAAGAGAAAAAGAAGGAAATACAAATGTACAGTACAAAAGGAGCAACTAATGATAACAAAAGAAGGGAGATGAAGATTGTAAGGGATTTGAGATTGTGGTGTAAATAGGGGAGTGATTGTAAATTTGTTGTTGTTGTTGCTGCTGTTTGTAGGCCTTGACGAATAAGATCTAATAGGAGGAGAAGAAAAAGTTGATTTTGAAGGATCAATATGAGAAATCGATTGAGACTATTAATCTCATTAAACAATACTTGGAGAAGGTATTTACCGCTATAGATGTCGAACCAGAGACCATTGAAAAACTAAGTAAGAAAAGGGAATTAAGTGATTCAGATTATTTACTTTTTTATGTCTGTTTGTTTTTCGCAGGGAGTGCCGCAATAACCGAAGAGAATATGGTACACTTCTTGGGTATTCTAGAGTAGAAAGGACTTGATGCTATTTCTGAATACTCTAGGCTCATCGCAGAGGTATATTAAGAGACTCTTTTTGGGGAGAAACATATCAATTATTTGCGACATTTTCCATTAAATCTTCTTAGATTTTTCGTTGATTATTTATTTGACTGATGTTGTTATTTCTGCTTATTTATAGTAATTGAAGCTGGAGAAAGGTGACATGCCTGGACTAACTCAGAACATTGATGACCTGAATAACATCATCGCATACGAGAATGCTAATATCATGAACTTCTATTCATCTGCTGGATAAGGCAAATAAGATTGTCCAGGTAAAAAACAACAAATTCAACAGAAATCGAATCAAAATAATGAATGGTTTTTTTGTTTTTTCCTAGATGATCTGCTGTAGGTCTAGAACGAAGACGGAGAGGAAGACACAAAAGCACAAGCATAGCAAGTTGGATAGAAAGGAGACAAATTCTTTAATCAGGAGGAACTCAGGAAATAAGCATTAGATGTAAGAAGAAAAGAAAGAACATTATGCTTTTTCTTAACCCTAATCATTTTCTTTTTCTTGAAGGTTATCACAAAGAAATTCACTCAGACCAACCCTGGTAAAGCGAACCCCTCTGGAGCTAAAGCAAAATAACGCACAGCGAAGCAATACAAAACACAGAAGGCATGATTAACTTTTTACCTTTCTTTGCAGAATTGTCTGCGCAGATAATTAACTGCATATGTATGCTTATTATGTTTGTTTGCTTGTAGATTCATGCAAATATTTAGGCTATTTTAATGTTGATTTAGCTGAACAAAAATAAGTGAATAACTAAGAATATTAGGATTCTTCTTTTGTGTGGCTGTTTTTTGCTTTAAATTTGTTCAGTAGTGGAATTCGAAAAATCAAATTAATATCAGGTATAACTGTGGATCGAATTATTAACATGAGTAAGATAATCGAAGGAAATGGCGTATTGCGTTGTAATGTGTATTCCCATGAGACACAGATCTTAGATCAAGTATGCATTGAAGAAACTTGTGTGAATAGAGGACTCCAATGTGAGAGATGCTTAAGATAAACTAATAATAGCCATTACAACCACCATGTTCTTTCACTACCTGCGTTGATTGAGTAATGCAAGAAGAGCACATCTCTGAGTAACTACACTGAGGAGTTATCTACAGAGTAAAAGCAGCTGTAAACTGCATAGAATGATATCAAGATGCATTTACAAATTCTCTTGAAAACATTGTAATAACATGTGCAATCAACGATAGAAAAGTTGAATATCCAATTCGAAAGCGATCTAGTAGCATTCAACGCACTAATCTAAGCTGAGCATATATACAATATGATTCTAGCTGATCTTGAGAAGAAGAACTACATAAATGCAGATGATGCTAAGAAGAAAGTTCATGATCTACTGCAAAAACTTACATGGAATGAACAGAAACAATTAGTGATTATGAGTGAAGCAAGTGAAAAAGCCAAATAAGCACTGAACGTTACACTGTCTGCGAAAGACAATGTAGCGCAGGAGACATAGAATATAGCGAACGATGTGTAGGCGTATCTAGATGGATTGTTTAGATATGTCAGTGCGGCTAAAGTGAATAATAATAGCGAGATTGGTAGTTCTAAAATGAATAACAGTGGGAATCAAGAAAAAAGGAATTTTAACATGAATTGTAGAAATAATGTTCAGCTGCAGCAATCAAGTTTCAATTACGGTCCAACATTCGGTGCGAAAAGCATGAACAACAGTAATATTCATCCAAATATCTTCGAGGATCATAACAAAGCATCGATAAGGTCTGCTCTTCGTGCTTCATCAATTAACCAGCGTTCGAATGCCTTTAGCACCTTAAGATTATCCCAGTAAATGGACAACAACAACAACAACAATCCTTTTCTGACCTTACATGAATTTGAGCGCACCAATGAGAATCTCTATTCGAAGTCTATTCCTGCAAACTCCAACAATCTTAGAAATGCTACTACTTCTGCTTCACCTTTTAAAGAAGAAAGCAAAATAGTCTCAGCAGCTTCCAGAGTGAATACCCATAATCCTGCAGTGTAGAGCTATTTCTTAGGGAATAATAATAACAATACCAATAAAACCAGCAACAATAGCTACAGCAATAATAACAGTAATTGCTAGGATGCAAACGATTCTTCGTTTATCCCGCAAGAAGGTAAAGTTGAAAGGAGTTACTCTTTAACAAATAATATCAGCAAAGCGAACTTAAAAAGCATGAGTTCTTCTCATTTGTAGTATTTCTAAGATTCACAAGCATAACAGTCAATGAGAAACAACAACAATTCACAGCTGTATTTGAGAAACACAGCAATCGGACCTATGATGGCTGTTTCAAGTGGGATCTATTGTAATAACAACTTAAACAACAATAGCCTTCCCAATATGAGCCAAATGAATTAACCAAGCAACAGCAGTTCTCTCTTAAATGGAAGGCTAATTTAGTCAAATATTAATTTTTTACTGAGAGATGGCAGCATGAATCAAATGCTAGGTTAGAATACTGTGAGGACGAATGGGAATAGAGTATGGTGGTAGGCTCATGATGGTCCTGTGAGAGATATCGTATTCATCGACGGGGACAAAATAGCTTCAGGAGGGGATGATGGTCGAGTTAAAATTTGGGAAAGGATTGAGGGGAAACTGCTGATTAGTCTTCTTGGTCATTCTCGAGGGATAACTTGTTTGGCTTATCACAGTGGAGCACGCAGTTTAGTTAGTGGTAGTGAAGACAAAACGATTAGAGTATGGCGTCCAGTTCCAACTTGGCAGTGTGTGAGCACCTTAAAAGGAAACGGAGATGCTATCAGTGCATTACGATTTTTGAATGAAACTCTTGTTGTTAGTGGCTGCTTCGATGGAAAGATTTGTGTGTATGATTTAGAAAAAGGTGAAATATGCAAATACTTGGATCATGGTGATAGCAGTAAAGTGACATGCTTGCTTATCCTTGGAAATAATAGACTTCTTGCAGGATAGAATACACGGATTTGTGTATGGGATACAGTAGCAGCTTCGATTGTCAAGAAACAAGAAGCCCATTCTGGTGAAATTGTCAGTTTATTGCTAGTAAAAGGTCGTCGAAGTGATTAGTAATTACTCATATCTTGCAGTAAGGACGCTCAAGTAAAATTATGGGAAGCTTCTACTTTGATTCTCCTTAAATCATTTGTTGAAATATTTCCAATTGTCGACATTGCTTATGTCTCTGAAATTGATGCTCTAGCTGTGAGTCTCATGCCTGCCAAGTAAAATCAAGCATACATATCCCTTTGGAGTCTCAGTACACTTAAGAAGGTTTTTTAGCTTGCTGAGAATAATTCAGTGGCAAATAAGCTGCTGTATGATAATTCTCTGAAGTTGTTCTATTCTGCTCATGATGACTAAGTCATTTAATACACGAAAATTGCACAGTGAAAAGGAGCTTGAAATATAATTGGTGTTTTTTAGTTTTAGCAAAGAAAATATATGAGCAAAGTTGAATTCATTAGATTGAGCTATGTCATTTTTAAAGTTGTAAATTGTAGATCTCAAAGAAAAGGCTGACAGACATATCGAAGCATCTACAAATTCTAAAATAAGAAATCATGCTGCTTTTAGCATGTCTGCCTATTATGGTTCCAGAAGATTGAATTCGAAGAGATTAAGTTAAAATAATTCTAATTAATCCCTCAATAAATTCAAGTTTCTAATGTTTAGATAAAAATCAACAAAAATCTCGCAGGTAGTACCAACATAAACCATAATATTGTAAAGTTTCTTATTTATTTTTGTATTATTAATTATCGAATTCCATTTCTTTTTCTTTATGGTTTAATCACCTTAAATATGAATATTTGCTTGAACTCTGAATTCCAAAACTTAGTTTCGTTAAAAAGAATATTTTTTCTCTTTGAAATATTCGAATTGAAACTATCCTATTTCATTGAATTGAAGGATTTGAAGAAAACCATAAGAAAACTTTAGAATCACAGTTTTTTTCAGAGAAATTTTTGAGGAAAACAAAAAACAGAATTAATTTTAAAGTGGCATATGGGAAACAAGTGCTGCAGCAAGCCCCCTACTTCGGAGGATTCTTTCTACAAAATTTACTCCCAAAGATTCATCAAGGACTCCTCAGGCTTAGACATAATCACTCAAACTCAGGTTCAATAACAAATAGAGATGATTTGAAAGAATATTTCCTCCGTTTTCTTGATTTCTTCGTATAGAATGGTTGGATTTTATTAACTTTTTTTTTGATAAAAAATAGGGCAGATATACTGTTCAGTGTGGTCCTAAACAAGTAGCTGTGCTAGAAGATAACAATCTAATTGCCTAAAAGAGTGTTTATGAAGTACTTTGCATTATTAATGAAGTGCTTAGCAACTAGTAAGACCTTAATCATCGTCATTTCGCGACAGAAAATCTGATGAGCTTTTTTCGCATAAATCTACATCTAATCACAAGCAGCCTTATCGCAGAAAGTCTTCTAGAGCTTCTTAATGACCCAATAACTAATCCTCCTCTTATTGATCTTCTCCAAGTAACATTTTTAGTTCACAAATCAAAATATTATTCATTTTAACATTTTCCATTAGAAACAAATAAATGACCCCTATTCAGAATTCTCTCATGCTTAAATGGGTAATATCAACGATGAAAAGGTATAAGATGGTAATCATGATAGATGGCGTGGTTAAAACGAAGACTACAACAACATTGAAGAGAGTAAAATCTAATAAATCCAAATTCCGGCTCACTAACCTTAGGACTCCTAAATCATATCAAATTAGCACATTCCTGATGACTCCTAAGTAAGAAGTCCTCCTCCTGCCAGTGTTAATCAGAGCACACAGTAATTCAATGAAGTTTATTAAGAAAGTGAAGTTAAGAATTACAAGTAAAAAGTCACTAGCAATGCTAACGCAATCTACAAATCATCTATGCAAGCTAATTAAATTGATGGATCTGCTCAACCGATTCCTACTCAAGATGATCCTGCTAAATAGCAGCTTATCAGTAAACTCATAAAAGATAGCTAAGGAATTGTTTAGCCAGATGACATCGTCATGTAGGAAATGAATTTCGCAGCAGAACATATGGGTGGGAACCAAGTGGAATTGATAAATCACCATGAATAATGCTAGATTTGGAGGGTATTCGATGCATTCACTGGAAATATGAATTACTAAAAAAAGCAAAACTTTAATAATTTTGGAAAAAATGCTGTGAAACGATTCCTCAAGGAGGTCATCATCCTGAGGAATTTATAATCAATAAAACCTCCTATTACGACTGCTTTGTAGAACATTGTTCACAATAAAGCTGAGATTCAATTTGAAGGAGGGGCATCCACACTTTGGGAGGCTCATATTGAGATGGCAAGATCACAGTCTGCGTGGCATGAAAACGATTTAATATATTTGCTTCTTGAATTAACTTAAGCTGTGAATACTCTCAAGAAGATTGGCATTTATCACAATAACATCTGCCCAAGAAATGTCGTGCTGGTTTAAACTGCCAGCTCAAAATATCAAGCGAGATTGATAAATTTCGAAAATGCCTCACTGCAAGAAACGAAAAGGAAATCCACTGGAGCAAATAATCCTGGAGATATTGCAGGAAATAAGCTTAACACCATCAATAATATTAATAATCCTAATAACTTGAATAACTTTGGTGGATATAATGGAATGAACAACATAAACAACATGAATGGGATGAACAACATCAACAACATGAATGGGTATTCATAATATAACAATTTAAATGGATCCTTTAACTTTTACAATTATAACAGCTACGGTAACTTTAATTAGGGCAACGGTTTCCAGAACAATTATTACCTCGATAATAGCATGAATCCCATGAATTTCAATTTCAATAATATGAATATGAATATGAATAATCAGAACTATCTAAATAGGTTTAATAACATCTAAAATAATTTCAATAAATTCGGTGTCAAGAATAATATCTAATAGAATCGACCTGGGAATTCGACTTTAAAGTTATGGGAATAAGATCCTAGAATGAAGACATACACAGAAGCATTTGTTGATTTGTCTCTGAGATTCAAATAGAACTCCGAACTTATGTCATCAGAGCTTTATTCGATAGGAAGGACGATTCTTGCATTGTTGATATCACCTAACGCTACACAATAAGCGATTCTTTAAAGGTTTTTGACTAATCTTTATTTTTTTAGCTTTTGATGAAAAAAATTAAATATTTCAAGCAAAATTGAATTTGTTTTCTTTGCTGTTTTTGCAGGAAAAACAACCCAATAGTATACTAGAACATCCTTTAGAATGTCCAGCCAAATTACCCAAAATTAGTTCCGATTCTTCAAAAACTTCTAAGAATTTCCCCTTCATAATTCCAACTTAAAACTCAACCACTTTTACAATCTAGCAACTCTAATCTCTCCTTATCCCTATCATTAACCACTAGCATCAACGAAATCGATGCCGATTTACAAGAATACAGAGATAAAGCACAAAATGGAACAATTCCTAATTTTATTTTAGATCAAAAGGGTATTATCAATCAAATCAGGTAGAGAAGAGCAGACGCAGGTGCATGGATTGAGGATATGGACATAGCTGTATTTAAGAAAGAAATCATGCACTCTTTGACTATGAGCAAATTCGAGCGTGGATGTGATTTATGCAATTATATTCTAGGGTACTTTCCTTAAAAAACCTACTCAACACACCTTATCACTAAGGCAGCCACACCTAATAACCCCTCTGATGTTTCATTTTAAGTAACAAATATTTGCGCATATGGCTAGTTGCGTATTTGATATTTAAGTTAATCTTTAAATATCTTTTTCTTTTAGAAATAGATAGATCCATTGGCGAGTTAGAATACTGCTGTTGGATAACCTCAAGTAATTTTACCTGAATTAAGAAGAGCGAGGAAGCAAAGAAGCTTGCCGTTCAGGAGAGACGACAAGAAATATGTGAGCATAGAGCATGAGTTTTATGTAAAAGCTGAAACTGTCTGCAAGGAATTGTATTCAGGAAATCAGCTGAATGATATTATAAAATTGTATTTTGAGGTTAAAGAGCGTCTGAGTTTATACTTCTAACGAGTTGGGCTTTTAGTGGAAGGAGCGAGTGTCTGCGAGTAGCTAATCATGGAAAAGAATAGCTTAGCAGCTTCAGAGCAGGCCTCACTTGCGAATACATATATTACACTAGCTAATCTGTATCTTTAGTAAGAATACCTTCCTTAGGCTGAAAAGCAAGCATTCACAGCTTTGGGATTGCTCCATTAAGTTTATCCTGACTCTATGCATCTTGACGTTGCTAAGGCACTTGTTATGCTAGCTAAAATCAGCTCCAAACGAGAATCTCATAAATAAGCTGTGCAAGCAGCTAATTTAGCTTCGATCATAGCAAGCACTGTAGCTCCTGATACACTCGATCTGGCTAGCATTGCTGAGGCATTCGGAGAAATTTATATGAAAGCCTCTGATGATCCTGGCAGAGCAGTTGCTCAAATGGAGTTAGCTGTGAAGATTAAAATGGATTGCTTCGCCGATTCTTTCTTGAATCCATCTCTGGATGAGGACATCTTACGTTTAGCATCTTTATATGAACAACTCAGGAACTACTAATTAGCGTTTTATTATTACAACAAGCTCCTTGAGATTCGACAGACTCGCTTACTTGAACCTGGAAATTAAAAATAACTTCAAATAAATGAAATCGCATAAGCACACACGCTGCTTGCATTTTCACTGGAAAAACTAAATGACAATGATAACGCTCTAATACATCACGAAAAAGTACCAAACAACATTATCATTATTCATAATTTTTAATAAAATATTTATTTATTTTTTAGGCCAAAGCACTGAGGAAAGAGTTCTTAGGGGAGAACAATATTGATGTTGCAAACAGCTTGATCAACGTTTCTGTTGTTTAGATGCGAAAAGGTAGATTCCAAGAAGCCTTGATTGCTTAGAATCAAGCACTTAACATTAAGTAAAAAATCGTCCCTGAAAGTGCAGACACAGCTTAGTCCATGAATAATCTCGGGATTATCTATGAGACAGTTGGGAATTTCCAAGAAGCCATAGCCTGTCATGAAGGTGCTCTCAACATAAAACTTAGAATCTATGGAGAGAAAAGCAACCCTGTAACTACTAGTTACAATAATCTCGCTTTAACATACAAGAACAGCGGAAAGCCTGGTAAGGCTCTGGAAATGGCACTTAAGGCACTTGCAATTAGGAGGGAACTAAATGCACCACCGGAAGAATTAGTCCCAATACTCACGAATATCACCGCGATTTAGACAGATATTGGCAATATTTAAGAAATTGCAGCAGCTAGAGAAGAATTACGGCAGGCAAGTTTCTTAGTTGCTCAGAAGTAACAATCTTAAAAGTAGCAGCAAGCGATTCAAGAGGAGATGCTCTTTAGATCTGCTAATCCAACAGGGTCGTTGCTGGCGTATAATAAAACTAAAAACTCTGTTGTCAATCCAAATTTTAACAATATTAACAACCTTAATATTAGCAATAACCGACTTGGATAGATGTAACAAATGAATCCATAAGCATTCTAAACTCCAACATATGCTAATTCTGTGATAATGTGAGGATTAAACACTCATTGCTAATCTAGTCCAACTTATGTTTATTTTTTGCCAACATCTGAACAGAACTTTTTCCAAATAGTTGGCAAGTTTATTTAGGTTTATGTTTTACCCTTTTTTGTTAGTATTCTCATTTATTTTTGTATTATTTGTTTTTGAAATAAGGATAAAATTGAACTATTTTAAAAACTCTCTTGGGGGATTATTGTTCCAATTGAAAATTTTGATGATTAGTTGAGACAAACATAATTTTATAGAGGAATCTGCTTTTGGAACTGTGAAATAGAGAGAGAATGAAAGAGTAGTTGGGATATGTATGTGAATTTAGTTTGAGAAAAGAAATCGAGCAGAAATACGATCAGAGAGAAAAAAGCAAATTGATTAGCAGTGTAAATGTGGAAGTATTTATTGACTCCGCTGGTGATGTCGCTCATCGCTTTCTCTGTGTTTCCAGCAATAAATTCGGATTTTAGAACTGCTAAGGAATCATAAGCTTTTTTTAAGGTAAAAATATGCAAATGGAGAATCAATTTATGAGCCACAATATGCGCATCTATTTAGATTTATTCATTATTACTAATCAGATAATGTCATGATCATCTTAACTTTGTTTGCACTTTTAGGAAAAGAAGATTTCATCTACAAATCTAATTTTGCAGCAATAATCACAACTTTAATAAGTTATCAGCCTACCTAGCACATATGATCAAGAAATCTATCAAGGAACATGGACAGGTGCAGCAGGTACAGTAAGGAATTTTTTTTAGAGATAAATAAAAGAAATTTGCTGAGAATACTACTTAGAATAAATAAATTTTTTTTTAAAATATCAGAAACAATTCAATTTCTTCAATGGAGAAACTGGTATCATTTTAACTGAAATGACGTACAGCGATAATAACTACGATACACTCTACATGGTGCTACTTGATCCTCAATATGATGATGAAAAAAAGACCTTCATTACAGTGCAGAATCTTGAAACCTGTGTTACAGGGCAAAACTTCATGTAACAAACAAATAAATTCTTTCATAAAAAATATCGAAAAGTGTCTAATAAAATGAATTTCATTCAATTGACTCTTTTTTGATAATAAAGTTGGCAGTGTTTGACAACAATTTAAGCATAAACTTACTATAAGCGATCATTGTAATCAACATTAAACATCATGGTGACATTCTCTATGAATGCATAAAATATACCTGGAGATCAAACTGCGCTGACTGCTCAAAACACTTAATTCAATCTAAGCATAGTCAGTGTTGCAAATAGTTCATTTAAGGTGAATCTATCTGGTGTGCTAACTTATTAAGACAGTAACTTTGGTCTTTATGCTATACTGTACAATCTTTTTGTCTCAGCATTCGGGTTTTAACAAGTGCTGTCGATGGTATACCTCACAAAATTTCTCTAAGAAACAAATGAGATCTACTCTACTAAATTGTCGATGCTCACAGTTGGGTTTATCACAATCTATGATGCCTATGTATCGCTTGCTCATCTCTACATGGCACTAGAATATTCTGTAAATATTTAGTTTTCTCACTTATCTAATGGAATACCTTGATCTAATTCTGTTTCTTTTTCGCAAATTAAATAGGACTATTTCTATTATTTCCTATTACCTACACTCATTTACTTTATTCTCACTACAATTCTGGACATGAAACTTCTCATAATCATCTGGAAGAATCGATGCTACGTTCATTTTAGCACTCCTTAGGAAGTTAGAAAAGGGTTCGCTGTGTTCTATGCAAAGTTTTGTAAAATTTCCATTTATTCTATCTAAAATACCTTTATTCATTGCTCTTTCTGACATGTTTTTTGCTCTAGACATGTCACTGATCGTATTCTTCACTTTGACTTACTTCTTCTATCTCTACAATGCGTACATTTTGACCTTCCCACTTTTTATAGTCCCTTAAATAGTCCACAATTACATGAAAGGCAACTAGCCTTTGTTCATCTACAATTATGCAATAGGCAGTATCCTTTCTAGAGCTATCTTACCAGTAAAATATATCATCTTTTTGCTGTGGCCTACAATGCATTTGAATTATGTGATATTATTTTTTTGTAACTTAGATTTACTACAGAGGATGTCCTGATAATATCCGAAATTTAGCTCCAAGTCTTTCTTTTTCTATCATATTCCCACTTCTGTTCGTCTTCTTTGTAACATCATTCATATCATTCCTCTTGCTAAAATTCTAAAATTCTAAAAAAACAAATTGGTTTCTTTGTAGATTCTTATTATGTTCCTGCAACATAAAATCGGGCCTAGATTCTTTGTTCCTCGCAGATTCAAAGGTGGATTTGATTACTACAAGACTCACTCAACTGCTGAAGCTCTAATGGTAAGATAAAAAGATGAATTAGAATATTTGATACTTTTGTTTCCTAGTTTTTCCAAAGATAAATTCTTCTTCTTTTTGTTCCCTTGGATTATCGTTATTACTTCAAAATATCCAACAACATTCTTAATTGTTTTCCTTAAAAAGCAAGATGATTGCCCAATTTGCATGACGAAATTATCAGAAGAACCTGAAGATGACGAGGAGCTTGAACAATAAAGTGATGGGACGAATAATGATGTTAACAGTAATGTCTAATAGAAACTGATTAAAAAGAAAAAAATAATTGTGACACCCTGCAATCACATGTATCACGTCAGCTGCTTTAGGGCATGGATAAACGTTAAGCTAGAATGTCCATCCTGCAGAAATGCTCTGAAGCCTTTGATAGATTGATTCAAACATAATTTTTTTCTTCATTTTCTTAAATCTTTTTGTAATATCTATCTATTTCGCCTCTAGTTTCATATTGCGAGATGTCGTTAGCATCTTTATTTGGAACATTAAATCTTTTAACTAAATGGAGATTAAATACAATGGGACTCTGAGGAGATACAATTGGAATTATTAAAGTAAAAATATTTGTTAAAAAGGGTTTGGTTCTTGTTTTAACTAAAATGAGCAGAAGGTTTAGTAACATCTTGATTTTAAACTTTAAAAAGAAGGGTTTAGCAAATCAATATTCCAAAAAAAGTTAATCATTTGTAGCTCTCTGTTGAATGAGTTGAACTCCATTCATTTTTTGAGAAATTGTAGCTGAGTTGAGATTTTAAAAATACTAATGATCCTGCAGAGCTCATGCTGAATAATTCACCCTTTTGTAGCACATCTTCAGGATATTAAAAATAGTTTTTTTCTCTTAAATTACTGAAGAAATTTAATTTTAAATTGCTAATTGAAAAAGAATCTCTTCCTTAAAATATCAAAGGTTCATCATGTATTGTGTCTGATTTAATATGTCCATGTTCATTAGAGTGAATGATTTCAACTGATTTGATAGCACTAAGACTAGTTCCATCAGTTGAAAAGCAATCTAATTGCAGTTCATAATCACTGTATCCTTCTTTCTAGAATCGCAAACTCAGTTCTCTGAAAAAAACAACCCAATATTTTCAGAATTTATTTCACTTGGTCTTAGATCTTCAATTTTTATCTAATATCTTACCTTGTTAGCTTGAATGGATCGACTGTCAAGTGCAGTAGCATTAGTAATTTATCAAATACTTAATCCGTAAAGCTTCCAAGTCTTAAAACAGATTTATCATCGAAACTTGTTTTTTGAAGGTTCACGATCACAATCGGAATCTGTTTCTTTTCAGCAATCCAGACTAACCTCGCAGCTGACTAAACTGTCAGACTAGTACCAAGCACAATTAAAAGATCTGCTTTTTCCACTTCTTCTTAGGCTTGTTATTTGATATCAGTTTCCACAGATTCTCCAAAAAATACCAACGTATCATGTAAACTACCTCCACAACGATTGGAAATGCATATTCTTCCTGTGTCGTGAGGATCACCCCATTTGAGATGACGCTATCTTGTATAAATATCTCTAAAGTATATTTTCCCACATTTTGAGCATTTTTCTGCAATGATATTTCCATGCAATTCGCATATTGTTTTTCGAGGTACACCGCTCATGTGATGAAGATTATCAACGTTTTATGTGACAATAAATTTTATCAAACCTGCTTTGAACAGTTTATCCATTGCCAAGTGGGAGAACGAAGGAAACGCATTTAGAGCGTGAATCACTTAAGGCTTTCCATTTGAAGCAGCGTATTTTGCTTTGTTCTATTCTAACTCCCATTTACCTGGACCAGTAGGTAGAACTGTATTTACACCACTTCGGTAATCAGGTATCCCTGAGCTGGTGCTCAATCCTGCACCAGTTAAACATACAGCATACTTACTCTTCTTTAAAAGTCTAGACAATTAGATAACTTTCTCATCTAGCTCAAGGGAATTGTCGATTATTTCTGAAGTATTACTCAGTCTTGGATTAAATAAGAATTTATCTTTTTAATGGTAGACTGAGTTCTTCGCAAAGTATTTGCTGTATTCACTATTTGCAAAGCTAAAGCAAGCTCTCAAACATTTGTGTTAAGCTAGCATTATGATAGATAGAGGGAGTTCCAATAAATCAAGAAGTATGTGTTTGTGTTGTTTGAATTAGTTTTTCTTTCTAGATCAATTATTAATAATTTGCGGTGATAACACAGCAACTCAGATAATTGATGTTCTGTCACTTTGAACTCCAGAAACAGACTAAAATATGATTTAGAAGTAACCAATCATAGTGATATTATTTTCTTGCATTTTGCATTGACACTGATCATACATTATTCATAGTAAACTTAATTGTTCAATATTTGTTGAAAAAATAGAAGAAGTTTTTTTGTTGGGAAGTTGAAACCATAATTGCACAAATCAATTTACATGCAAATTAAATAAGTATTTTGAAGGTTTTGGTATGACTTCGTTTGAATTCGAAGAGAGTTATTGAACTAATAATAAATCATAATGATTCCTTTTGGAACTTTTCTATCGTTCAATTGTAGATCACATAATCTTTTCGCCAAAATACAATATGAGATACATATGTTTGCACAAATATTTGCTAATTGTATTAAATTTCAATATGATTTATTTCCCTTCTCTTCGTTGTCATCTTCTTTGGAATCTTCTTTCTTGTCTTCCTTTTCTTCTTCCTTAGACTCTTTTTTCTTTTCTTCTTTTGTTTCTTCAGCCTTCTCTTATTTACTTTGTTCTTCTTTCTTCTCTTCTTTTGATTCCTTCTCCTTTTCATTTTTATCTTCTTCCTCTTTCTTTTTCTCTTCTTCTTTCTTCTTCTCTTCCTCTTTTTTTTTCTCTTCTTCTTTCTTCTTCTCTTCCTCCTTCTTCTTTTCTTCTTCCTCCTTCTTCTTCTCTTCTTCTTTCTTTTTTTCTTCCTCCTTCTTTTCCTCTTCTTTCTTCTTCTCATCCTCTTTCTCTTTTTCTTATTATTTTTTATCTTTTTCACTAATTTCTTCATCTTTTTTCTCATCCTTTTCTCCTTTATCTTTAGAATCCCCTTCTTTCTCAGATTCAGGGATGTCATGAGAAATATCCTCAGCTGCTTTTCCCTTATTCCAATCTACTGAATCATCTTCTCTATCAACTTTGTTGCTCTTTGTTGAATTTAAACATCCAGTTTGATCATCACTCAATTCATATCCATCGAGACAGTTTCCACATGTGATTTAATTCAGATAATACTAGCAGTTTTCTATAGCTCCTTCTATGCATTCATCGTTATCTTCTGAAGAATAGTATCCTTCTTTGCATACTAAACATTTCTCTGGATCATCAAATACCAAACAATTAGGTACATTTTCGATTGTGCCTTCTTAGATAAGCATCAGTTTTTGAGTAGGCATCTGATGGAACATCTTATTTTTTAAAAACCCAGATTGCATGGTTTTCTAACTGTCATGTCTAATACTGTTAATCTTAGCAGAGCTTGCAATTGTAAGAAAAAGAATGAAAGTGACAGCAATGGAACATTGCATCTTTTTAGTATTTGTTATCATCTTCAGAGTCGTATGCTTTGAATCAACTGTTCAATTCGACTGTTTTTGATATTTTTTTTTTCGAAAGAAACACAAAAAAACGGGGATAATAATAAAAAGCATACTTATCCCTCAATTTACTTTAAAAACCAATTATAACAAACAAAACGTTTCCTAAATTTTCAATAATGGAACCATCATATTAAACAGAATGCTACTAATGTATTTAACTTAAAATTTAGAAATGTCGTTAAATAATATTTCTCATTCTTCAAATCACTATTGTATTACTCAGCTGATGATTTTATCATATTTTTTATGTTATTTCCCTTGAATTTTAAAATAACAGTACTATTTCAAAAGGCTAAATGATTTTGACTTGGATCTATTAAACTGAAGTCATTTGTTCAAACCCTTAAAGAGTATTTCAAATTATTTTTAGAAATGATTAAGAAAGGCTTAAACACCTTTAGATTTATTTGGAAAACAATTTTAGAAAATGCAAATTTATTTATTATTTCAGTCAAAATTAGAGTCTTTTTGAAATTAGAATGTGCTTTTTGGGGGATTGACACTTGAAAGATATACCCAAGGATGAAATGCTTCAATTATTCCTTTCTTTGGATAAAGAAAATGATTGAAGACAAATTCATTTACAATTATCTTGTCTGAAATATTCCTCTTTCTCTATTTGCGATCTCAGAAAAAACACAGATAGATTGTGTAATTTTGTTTGTAATCCAATAAAAAAATGGAAAAAGATCAACATTTATTTAATTTCTAATCAGTTTAATTTCTTTAAGTTATTTAAAATGGACGACAAATATTCATAAATTGATGAATCTCATAGAAAACCCTATCATTACAAAAAGGATTTAGAAGCAGACTCAAATGAAGTTGAATTATCACTTTTCATAATTGTTTCTAGATCTGAAAAGTTAAAATTTAAATTTGGATAATTCTCTCCTAGTCCTTAGTATTCCAGCTCAATGTTACGGTAGACTTTTTCGATGGTTTAATCTGATTTTTTCTTCTTAACTAATCTAGGATTTCCATTGCTAATATCAAACGAAAGGATTGACTCAGTCGTGATGGAATTTTCAGCTTTCAACAAACCAATTATCTCTTGGAGAGATTTTTTATAGATTTTCATTTATTCCAGGCAATCTTCAGAGTTTATTTCTTAAATGTTTTTCATAATAAAATCTCTTTTTTGTTGTTGATTTTCTTGTTCTGCTCGAGGCTAGTTGCGTAAAAATCCATAGGGATTCTAGTGGAATTCAAGATCACAATTCGCTACGCAGAGGGCAACTTTTCTCCCAGCGAATTTTGTGCAGCTCGTACAGCAATATTTTGATTTGGTGCGTTTGTTTTCTTTGGAGCAGACGATGCATATGTTGCAATGTTTTGTTTTTTCAAGGGAGTGCCTCTTGAGAGTAACCAGAATGTTGCCTTGTAATCGTCTTTCTTTAGGATCAACTGGTCCTACATTTTCAATGAGTTATTAATCAATTCTCTCGATTTGTCTCTTTTTCGCTTCTCTTTAGAAAAATTCAATAGTTTTACTGATCACTGCTTTTAAACTCATTTTATCAGTAGATTTGTCTTTATTCTGTTCGATGTAGATCTAAACTACTTATTTGAAGAATAATTCGGATAATACTCTAATTCCAAGACACTCCAAGCCTTTCAAGTTCACATTCTTGAGTGGTCTGCAATTATTAACTTCCCTGTTTTAGTAAAAATAAGATTTTAATTCAAGCCAAAGTAAAAAAGTCAACTATTTTAAATTATCTGTTTGTTTTTGTTACTGCAAGAAAGCGAAATCAATGTCAGAATCGCCATAGAGTTTAAAGAGGGACTCCGTGAAACTACTCTGCGATGATTATTCATTAAAATCAAAGGAAAGTATGCCTTTAGTTGAGGTAATTGAATCATCCTATTTCCTATTCCCCAACTGTTTTTCTTCAGCGATGATTAAATCTTCTTCTATTGGATCAGCTGCTACTGGAACTAAGCTTTCTTCACTGATATCACATAGCGTAAGAGTCTTAGCATCATAGTAAAATGAAAATTTAACCTGTGCTTGAGTTGGGTCTGACATGCTTTTTTTCTTATCAAATCTTTTATTTTTTTGATAAAGATAAGAGAGAATATTGTCACTACACGGATGGAGCTTTGATTGGGCATCACTGAAAAGCTCATTTGAGTTAATAATATTATCGATGAAAATCTTAAATGAAGGCAAAAATTAGCCTTTCTGATTTTATGGAAATATGAAGTTAGCTTCATCGTAGGGCGTTTTTTGTAGCACGGGGTCATATTATGAGAGTTTACGGATATTGGGAGCAACTGTGAATGATATGAGAGATCGAGAAATGAAATCAATGTTGAATTCTGAGAAAATACCGGCGAAGTTAGCTTTAATCAAACGGGTGTCAAATACTCTAGAGCTTGATTGCTTGCGAAGGAGTTACTTGAATTTAGAGATATTAGAGTTATCTTTTAAGGTCAAACATAAGAACTAAAAAAGTTCTTTGGAGATCAAATTTGTTCGCAAGAATGGAGTCACTTCGAAATACTCATCGATTTCCTCCATTTTGTTGATCCCTGTGGAGAGAAAGAACGCAGCTAATCGTATGACATCTTCTTCCATGATGGTGATCTTCTGTTCGAAAATGTGTTCGTTCATTTCTTTGGCGATCTAATCCATGATTCCAGAAACAAGAAATCTTGAAATCAGTGCCTTTAGAGACTCAGAAACAGTGTCTTCTCCAAAATAAAAATCTTCTGCTTTGTTTTTTCCATTAATCTGAGTTGACATAGTTGTTGGATTTTCTTCTATCTCAATTTCAATGTCAGCAGGACTACTTGCAATAGTTGGGAAATCTATTTTCTTCTTTTTGAATGCTGGACGTCTTTTTGATTTAATGATTTATTTCTTCACGCTTGTTTTCTTATGGCTTTCTTCAGATTCATTCTCCTCATCTAACTTAAGTTATTCTTTCTTTTCAGCTTCTTTTCCCATTTTCTTTTCTTCTTCATATCCTTTTTCATTTTTATCTTATTGCATATCATCCTTTGAAATCACTTGATTAATACTACTTATCCTGTCTTTTCCTGCATGTTTTTCTTCACGTCCTTCACTTTCGGATTCATAGATCTAGTGACGTTCTTGATTTTCGACATTTTCTTTCTCTTCGCTTTCGTTATCCGAATAGAAGTTTTATTCCTCATCGTCAGCTTGGTTTGTTCCGTCAGTTTTTTTCCTGCGAATGCTTGCCTAGGAAGTTTATTCTTTAAAATATGTTAGGAAGGGAGTGTCAGCAGGGATTCCTCACAGGTAAGCTCAAAAAATGGTTTATTAATGATAAATATCTGAAAGAAAGTTGAGCTTCAGCAACCTCAAGGTTGCTGAAGAGTTTTTCTTACAAGGGGCGCTTCTTTTGAGGAGGGTATGTCCTCTTAAGCTGTTTGAAGGATTTCTTCTCACTTTTGCTGATTGCCAGTAGGCTTATTAATTTATTTTACTACCAAAGGAAATACTCTTTACGAGGGTTTTCCGCACGCAAGAAATTATTTATTTATTTCTTTTTGTTTGGTATTTTATTTTGCCTAGTTAAAGAACGCTAAACCCCTGCGCTAATTTTGAAGTCTTATTATTCCCTTTGTATTTTCATTACTGAAATCTTAGCCCAGAGAA
>Ga0302285_10000479_pt1 | contig 22253 bp, 13 predicted proteins | sample III_Fen_E2_2_FD_200455 | JGI IMG/M metagenome (GOLD analysis project Ga0302285, IMG submission 200455) | Peat permafrost microbial communities from Stordalen Mire near Abisko, Sweden - III_Fen_E2_2 | ecosystem: Environmental > Terrestrial > Soil > Wetlands > Permafrost | place: Sweden: Abisko... | reverse complement strand
AGAGGATTTAGTGCGATAAGTAGAGGAGAGATTTGAGTGGGGGAGATATTTGTTTTTTTTTGGGTTTGATTGTTTGCTTATCTTTTGAATTCTAACGAACTTAAATCATAAATATACCACAGACAACATAATAATCCTAGTATTAAAACCAATTTGTGTTTCATTTATGCTGCTGCAAAAAAAGGCTAGTAAATCCTAATATCTCAAAAAGATTGAAGAGATCAATTAATAGAAATAAAATAGATAAGTTGATATTATTATGAGTATTGCCAAAGATATTCTTTATTTTAACATAAACATTTGTTTGATATGGAATTTGACTAAAAATTGTTTTCATTAATTCAAATCAATAGGGAAAGTAGATTTATTTCATTTTTCATTCCCTTATGGTAGTCTAAATCTCGTAAGTGTTAAGAGAGTTTAAAAATAAACTTTTTAGGATTTCTAAGAAACAGAAACAAAGGGGAAAAAGAGAAGAGGGAGAAACAATAGGAAAGATAATTGTTAGAATGAGATAATAATGCGGCAAATAAATAGAGAGAATAATAACGAGAATGCTAAAAAATGATAATGTGTCTCAGTTTCATTTTTGACTTCAATTTCTAAAATAATAGACACACCTCGTTTGAATATTTTAAAGAGCAATTTACACTGCAAAGGATGGTGATTGTAGTAGATAAAATGATAATTTAAAAGTGTTTGTTGCTGTGGTGAGACATCTTGAAATATTTAACCTTGTTTACAATCAGTATTCCACCACCCTAAAAATACGAGTATCCTCTCTGTCTCCCTCCCAAAGATTTAAAAATTCCTGAGATTAATAATTTTGTTGCTATGAAAAATAATATTGTCGAGAAATATTATCAAATGAAAGGGACAACTTTCAAACAATCAAGACATCAGGTGTGTCTGATAAATCAAAAACTTCTAGGGGAAAGATTGATTTATTGCAGATAAATATTTATAAAAGTAGGATTGTATTCTTTCAAATGTTTAATAATAAATTATTTATTTGAGTAAGAGAAAGAGAGTTTAAAAAAGAGAGAATTGTATATATTTCTTTTGATTAGTTAAGTGGTGTGTGTGTGTGTTGGGGCGGAGACAGCACGAGGTGCACGTCTCCACTGGCAGAAATTGTGCTGTTTCGGTTCCCCGAACGGGGAACAATAAGGTCTTACAGACATCTTTAGTGCAATGATCTGCTCCACCCTAAGCAGCTACCCTTCATGATCGATAGCTCACTCCAGCCAGGTAAGTGAAGCCTTTCGGTATGGCCTTATCCATCTAATTAATATATCCTAATATCCCGTGATTATTTATGGGTTCGGATATTTTGGATTATAAAAAAATTAGTTTCTCCCACAAGATTATTAATTCACCAAATTAAAGGGAAAGTAACACTATCAATCAAGACAAAGAGACAGTCAATAATGAGTTGATTTGTATGATTTGCATGGTATTTTTCACAAAAGCCCATCCCCACCAAAATCCCTTAAGAATTCTATTTGAAAATCCTTTAAATGTTCAATCTCATCAAAGATATCTCTTAAAATGATCAGAGATCACATGACAGGCTAAGGTTTCCATGAATATCCTTGAGAGATGTCAAACAATAGGATGCCATAACAAGAATCAAACTCACTGAAAATTCTGATAAACTATTTAGCCAAAAAGATAATATATTTTCTCACATCTTTTCAACCATAAACAACTAATACAAATTGTATCAATCAAATGGTCTCTAATCTTCTTCCTCATCTTCATCTGCTTCTTCCTCATTATAATCACTGTCATCCTCATCATTTCCATCTTCTCCTTCTCCTTCTTCCTCTTCTTGTTCCTTTGTAGCTTTATCCAATCCCCTCTAGAAGAACTATCTTCCTGTGAGTTTAGTCTCATCATCTTTCGGGTTCTTTGCCTTGAGTTTCTACATTTCCTCATCGAATGCTGCCTTCCATTTCAAGAAGTTCTCTAGCGTACATGGTGTGTAGGTATCAAACGTCGGCCTATGATAGATGATCTTTGCTTTCTCTTACAACTTGTTCTTCTCTTCCAAAACCAAGTTAATGATGTTCGTCTGGATCCACTCCTATTTTTCAAATCAAACCAATCAATCCTAAAGAATCACCATAGCAATGCACATTATTATGTTTGATATGCTCCTTTCAACCATTTCATTCCATTGTTCCTTTATGAAATCACCCATAATAATCTATTATTGTCTGCTATGTGTTTGTTGATTTTTTACTCTAACATTTTCGACGATTTCAAACACAATTGGTGAAGCTGTGTTTCTCGCTAGAATCTTTGAAGTCAGTAATTCAATTTCAGCTATATGATCTTAAGTAATATCGCTAATAGGCTCATATACAATCTTAGGTTTGCCCTTGCTTGGATAGGACTTTTCGAAATCGACAATGACTTTAACATTGTATGAATTCTCATTCACACTGAGTCCAACAGTGAATGGCTTGCAGATGACTTCGAGTTTAAATGGGAATGAACTCTTCACAAGCTTAATGTCATTCAGATAAATCGACTCTAAGACATCAATTTCTTCTTTTTATGATTAAATATCCGGAAGCTACTGCTCATGCAACTGTTCGATCGTTTCTACTGCCATGTATCTAAATATTAAAGCTATGCTAATGAATATGAATTAATTAATCCTCTTTGTTTCTTTTCTGTACTTTCTAAGATTTCTTTAATTTCATTCTCCCGTGTATGTGTGGTTCTTGCAAACTAGATACTACAAATAATAATGTTTCCCAATAAGCAACACACCTTTACTCCTTATCTCAAAATGAATTTCTTGACATTGAAGAAGAATTGTTGATGGACTTACACAATCAACACACACATGCAAACAACAATAATCCTTCCAAAATACTATTCAAAAATGTTTCCTCTATTTCTTCCTCTCTTGCTCTTGCTCGAAAAACATTCAATGTTTCTCTTAACTTTCTTCAGCATTTCTTTCATTGAAGTTCTTGAGTTTCTGAGCAGCTGTCTCATTGATAATCTTCCATAGATTGCTCTGCTTTTGGATACACTCTAATTCTAGCTTTGAGACTGTTGTCATGACTTCGTAGTATTGACGGGCTTTCGTTTTCTAGAAAAATTTAACAGTTAGTTGAACAATTCAAAGGTAAGAATTCGGTATTTAAAAAGCATCGATTGATGGCTCAATTTACCTTGTATTTCTCTATTTCGATCATGCCGACTATTCCAATGATGATTTCGTTAAGCTATGCATTGAATTAGATATCTTCCTCAAGCTAGTTTCATCCAAATAGAGAGAAATTCAATAAAGCAAGAAAGGTAGAAGATTTAAAGGATATTTATTTATTTCTGTTGCTATTTATTACATCAGTGATATCCTTCTTGAGATTATCTTTCTGTGTTTCAGCATCACCCTTAGTAAAAATTGATCGAAGAGTCTTCTTGCCATTCGTTAGATCTGACAACTAAGACTGCTTATCAGTGAGATTGTTTTCAAGTTATTTTTTGCGATTTTCATAGAAATCTTTTCTTTCGAGAGCGTCCAAAAATGCCTGTTTTTGTATCAAATATCTCTCGGTTAGCAAAGCATTCAGTCATAATAGAGAATATCAGCGTTACTTGAGTATCCTTGAGCTCGTGGTTGATAAGGTCATATAATAAACTGAATGGCTCTAACTCTATCACCTCGTTCTGAATGGAAAAATAATAAATATAAGTACTTCTTGTATGAAACAAGGACATCCATTCTTGCTTACCTGCTCATCGATGAGTTTCTGTAGCTCTGTGTTCTCTTCTTCGTTGATGTAGATCATGTCACTCTTCTTTCCAAGAGTATACTCACTAAGGATGTCTTTTTCATATCTCTGGATTGTGTATTTCTAGAATTTCCTGAGCTGTAAGTCAGTGTTCTTTCTGCTTGATGTCAGCTCAGAGATAGTCTGTCTTTGTTCCTAGAAAAAGAGACAAGCAAGATTATCAGTAAAATGAAAGGATCTTTATGTTGTTGTTGTTTTACTTTGAGAACTTCCTTAGATCTTTTAAGGAAAGCTTGAAAAGAAGCGATGCTTTAGATCATCTCAGTGTTGACTTCTTGCTGGAAAAATAAAAGAGTTAAAAGAGAAGTGAAAAGGATAGAGGAACATGCATCTTACGCCAGCAAGCTTGTAGAATTGTCCCTTGTACTTTTCGATGATATCAATAACAGTGCAGTCTTCTAATAAAACCAGTTTCTGTTTAATAGCAATACAATAAGTTGAATTTGACTGGTGTTAAAGCCAATTTAGCTCTTGCATAAGTCATAAAGCAGTAAATTTCTTGATTTTTTTTGGGGAAACCAATTTCCCAAAATATTTTCAAGAACAAATTAGTAATAATATACCTTGCTGATGTCAGCGTCTTTATGACGAATAAACAGTTGGAATTCAATAGAGTAGAACAAGTATTCTAGCTTCGCAACACTATTGCAGAAGGTATGCAGATACTTCTTGCGTTCATTCAGAAAATTTGATTCGGTATTGCCCTATCAAAATGCAAGAAAATATCTTCAATCTTAATCATCAAACGAAGGATTGTTTTTCCTTAAAACAACTAAAAAAAATAGCCTACGATCGCTTTCTTAGAAGGAAGAGGAGGGATATAGCATCCAGGCCAGCGTTTAATCATGAGCTTGCGAAGCTGATCGAATTCGCTGTATCTTCTAGCAACTTCAAATTCTCCATTTTTATCCTTTCCAATCACGCTGAACATGGCGTATTTCGCTAAGTTCGAGTCATATAGCTTATATCCAGTGACTTCAATCAAGATCTATGCAAGGTATCATCAAAGAAATATCAGCATCGTTGCAATTAAGTGGTTATTTCTACATTCTATGATGAAGCGGAATTTTGAAGGAAGGGGTTTTCAGAATCAATACGAGATACTGTTCTGCCTCTCTGGAAAGTGCTCGGCTACTGCTAATACTAAGGTTCTTCCTTGCTATCGGAGAACGCAGTGACTGGGTTCTATTCAAATTAGTTTGGAGTTCTGAATTGAGATCTATCTTCTCCTGTTTGCTGTTATCCTTCCTACTGTTGTGTACTTGGGTTTTAAGGATCGTCTAAAGAGATATCTTGATCGTCCATTTGATTTACTTAATTGATTTATGTGTGCTGTTTGATGTTTTATTTGTTTTAATTATTTATAATTGATTTGTGTTGAGTAAGAAAATTCTTGGTAAATTTGAAGAATCAACGGAGGAAATTACAAGATATTAATAAACTCCCCGCATTGCCTGAGGTTAATATTGGCATCAGAGATTAAGAAGATATTTGCGGAAAGAGATAAGTCCTTTTCCCTGCTTCAAGTCTAAAACACTTTAAATAATTATTAGGATTCAATCAGATCCTACAATTCCTGTTTGAAGATCGAAGAAATGCAGACAAGTCACCCTGCGAAATTGGAGGAAAACAGAATGAGAAAAGATGGGCTTTAAGTTTTACTGGATATATTAGAGTACTTGAATAAGAGAGATGTTGTGTTGATTTTATAATGAAATTATTCCATTTTGACATTCCCTTCTTATTGACGAGTATCTGTAAACAAAGGCAAATTAATTGCAGGATTATTTAGATGATTGTAAGCATTAATTTGAAAAAAATAATAAAGAATCTGCAAGACACAGAAAACTACAAATAAATCTAATTCGCTGGAAACTCTCAATCAAGCATACCCATAGCAACAATCAGGAAGATTCACCAGAGCAAACTTTTCTCTGCAGGATAAAAAATGAACACATTCAATATCGGTGAGGACTACATTATCCCTTCATGGAGTTCCAAACCTACCTTAAAATACTTGTAATTTACAATAGCTCAGTTATCTTTCTATCTTTTTTTTCGTGATTCTATTCGTTTGGGCTAAACTTTTTATCTTTGACACCAACTCAGCTTAGAGATAATCAAAGATGGTGTGCCTGTAGACGAGAAGGACATATCATACAAACCGTTCATATTACTCGGGAAGTACCCTGATTTATGCGATATCGTCATGGAACATCCCACAATATCACGAAAGCATGCTGTGATTCAACACAAAAACAACGGGGAAATATTCCTGTATGATTTGAAATCCTCCCATGGGACATTCGTGAACAATAAGCAGTTACCAAGTAGAGTTTACCATTAGCTTCATCCCTTTGATTCCTTGCGCTTTGCAAACTCAACTAGAACATATATTCTGAGGTGTCTAGAATTGGAAGAGAAAGATCAAGAGGAATAACTTCGTGAAGAAGCAGAAATACAAGCCAAAAATAAGAATAATGAGGCTGGATAGAATAAGAAAAAGGACTCAAATTAAGGAAATATTGTTAATACTGCTGGCAGCAAGGAAATTTTAGGAGATGATAGGATAAGGACACCGAAGGAGCTGAAGGCAATATATATTGGATTAAGAGATAATGATCCATATTATAAACATCAGAATAAAAGCAGAAAATTAAAGGGTAAAAGAGATAGAAAAATAAGGGGAGGAAATAATAGCTTATGAAGGTATTTATATCAGCTAAATATGGTTTAATTGGCTGTTTGTTTGAATAGGAGGGCCAGTTTAATCTGAGGAAGAGAAAGCCCTAAAGGAAAACAGTGACTAGAATCCAGGTGATGGTGGGATATCTTGGGGTATGTCCGATGAGCAGGAAGTTTATGATTATCACGATGAGAACTAAATCGCTTTGATTCCTGATTTGCTGAGGAGACTACCGAATCTAACTGAGAAGTAAGTCGAAAAGATTGATAAATATGAGGAGAAACTTGCAAAGTACAATACTTCTGAGTAAGAAATGGAGCAACTCGCAAATAAGGAACGAAAAGAGTTTGGGTTAGAAGAGAGACTCAAAGAGAGGAAAGAAAAATTATAAGTGAAGCTACTTGAAGTGTAATCGAACTTGGATTAAGCTGAGTCAAATGTGAGACTGAGTTTGTTTGGAGAATGTGGAGAAGAAAGTGAAGAAATGAGTAAGATTTAAAAGGATTTAGGGAGGAAATTTAATTGTTTTGTTGATTTGCAAAGGAAGGAAGAAGGCTGCAGCGAAGTTTGATAATAATATTTTCGGAGATGAAGAAGACGATGAGGAGTATTTTGACAGGAGTAAGTTGAAAAAACTGAAGATTGATCATGAAGAAAGAAAGAGGATAGCACTAGGGAAGCTGGAGAATACAACTGCTAATTATTGGGGTTTAAAATAGAAATTAGAGAAATTGATGGCAGAGAGACACGATTTGAACTCTAAAGTGCTAGGGATAAATGAAAAAAAGGATGGAGATATGTAGGAGAATTAAGAAGAAGACGAATTAGATGCGTTTATGAAGGAAACAGATGCTAAATTAGATAAGGAAAATAGAGATAAACTATTCGGTAAAATCAGAGAACTCAACACAGAAATTTAATTGTAAAGAATTAGGATAATATGAGATTGTTTAATGGTAGATTGTGAGTTATATTTTGAATCATATCATTTTTGTTTATTTCTCAAGGGTCTCTGACATGCTTTAGTACATCAAACCTGACACTGAAATCGATTATGAGTCATTTGAGAAGAAACTTGACGCTAATAAGGCATTCTAAAGAAGTCAAGATAACGATGAAGATGATGATGACAATCAAGGTCTTGTTAGGGGATAAGCAGCCACCAAGAACTCGATTTTCAAGGAAGATAACAAAAAGAATAATAGGATTGCTTCAGAGTTAGAGAAACTCCGTGAAATCAAGAAACAAAGATAAGAAAAACTAGAAAAACCGAAAACAGATGATGATAAGGAAATGAACGAAGATTTGATCATGAAACATGCTCAAGAAGAGCTCAAAAGACAGAAAAATTAAAGGAAAAGTTTCCAAGAAGAATACCTCTCGAAATTCTAAGAAGAACACGCCAATGATGGGGAAGATGCACCTCTTTATATAGCCCCTTCTGAAATCTAGCAGGCCGATAAAAAGGTGTACAAAGTAGCTGCTAAACCTGCTAGCAGAAATGTCAAGACTTCTAAAGACTAAGAAGCTTGTGTGGATTTGACATACATGTAGTCGATGGAAGACTGCACTGAAGTGTACAATGAGGCTATGAGCAAGAAATTCGGGTATTGAGAAGGAGGGAAAGGAAGAGAAGAAGTCATGGGTGAATTGGTGCTGTTTTTTCATGAAAATATCATCAAAAAAAAAACAATAAACCACGGATGTTAATCTCTTCTCTGTTGTAGACTAGAAAGAATGTGATTTATGTATGTGTGTGTGAGTGTGTTTAACTCTACAAGAAAAAAATTGAAAGAGATGCTTAATGTGACTGGGAATAGAAATTTGTTAGAGACAACTGGTTTTATCAAATGAAAATTGCTGAATGTGTCTATGTGAAAGATAAAGCAAAAGGGCATGAGAAATTACAAATAAATATATTTTGGTTTCCTGATTGTCTTCTCTTGAAGATGAAATTGTAGCTGGGGATATTTAGCTTGCTTGCTTGAAAATGGCCAAAAACTAATTTTGAGCATACCGAGAGGAGTATTTAAACACCAGAGCAGCTGTGCTAAACCAGAGATAAATTAAAGAAAATATAAAAAAATATATTAACAAAAGAAGAACAAAACTAACTAAATCATCATCATGGCTGACACAAGAGAAAACGAAGAGCAAGTCGACGAGAACTACGACCCTGAAGCTGAATGCGGTGGTGATTTCAAGCCAGTAAAGGAACTTCCTTAAGTGAGTATCATCACTGGTGAAGAAAACGAAGAAGTCCTCGATAAATTCAGAACTAAGCTCTACAGATGGAGAGACACCGAGTTCAAGGAAAGAGGTGCTGGTGATTTGAAGTTCCTGAAGAACAAGGAAACCCAGAGAGTGCGTATCTTGATGAGACAAGACAAAACCCACAAGGTTGTTGCTAATTTCTATGTGTCTCCTAAGGATCCTCTTTGCTAGCTTATTGCACTGAAAACTAACGATAAATCATGGATTTGGAGTTGCTATGATTATTCCGACAACGAATCAATTCTGGAAAAGCTCTGCGGAAGATTCACCTCCGTTGATGAGTTCAATAGATTCAAGAAAGTCTTCGAGGAAGTTAAAGCTGCTAATGCTGGAATCGAAGGAGAAGCCAAGAAACCAGAAGAACCAAAAGCTGAAGAGCCCAAGAAAGAAGAGGAAAAGGCTGAGAAAGCTGAATGAACAGATTGAAACATAAAGATTTGAAAATGGCTCTAGTGATGGATATATGGATAGATGGATGGATGCATACATATATACAAGCACACGGTCATTCTTTGAATCTAATAAAACAATGTTTCACCACAGCAAATATGTGAAGCAACTAGGATGGAAGGAGGATAATAGGCGGCACCATTGATTAAATGCGTTTTATCTCTCTTCTTCATGCACCCTTTCTTCTTTCTTTTTAATATGCAACTCAAGCAATGAATATCTAACCAAGTTTGTCGTTTTTTATTCTATGTTTGTAGGCTTAACCACCCATTGAAAAATACACCAAAATCATGTGCTTCTTTTTCATTTCATTTTATTTTATGCAACCTTTTTTTTTTTATGCCAAAAGATGAAAGATTTCATTAAATTTCTATGAATTTCTTTTAAAGCCTGAAGCAAATTGATAAAGATTGATGAGCTAACACAAACAGACAGGCTTTATGTATTTTCTCGCTTGTATTGATTTTCTTTCCATTTTAACTAAATTTGATTCCTCTAGAAAATGGCAGAAAACAACCACTTCTTCTGTGTGTATTTTGTCTTCTGCAATCTAACTAAATGTTCTTCTCTCACTGTGCCTTGATGCTTTGAATCCATTTCTCAATTGAATCTTCCTTCTGTTGTTCAAGGGGATCCTTCAAGTAGTTGGAGTTCTCAAAATACCCTGAAAGTAAATCATTTTCAACATAACAAATGAGTTTAAAACGGTAAAAAGCTTCTTTAATCTCATCTAATTAGCACCCAGCTTCTTTTACCTTCTTCGCTGTCGATGAACCCAGTGATTTTCTTGTCAAGAATGAGCTGCATCAGGTAGATCTCAGCAGTCTACGGAGTAATCTGAAGTTACTTGCTAATGTAGCTGATTTTAATGCGCTCATATGGAATGATCATTCTAGCGATTTTCTCCAAGCTGATGACTCTCTTCAACTCATCGATGAAGTCCTTCATGAATTCGTCCTATTTAACCATACAACAATCCCATTATTTCCAACCATCTATTCCTCTTTCCTACCTCTTGTATCTTAGATGTCCTATCAACTAAAGTCGCATTGAATAAATTAATATTCTTCGACTCATATGCATATCTGAGATTCTGCATTGCGATAATCTCCCTGTCTTCCTTGTACACTCTTGCTTCTTTATTATCGAACGGGTTGATAGTCGATCCAGATAAGATCGAAGCGAGCACCACGTATTTCAACAAAAACTTAGCATTTGGATTGCCGATATCTTAGTAGCTCTTGAAGGACTCCAATAATTCCTGCTCAGCTTGCTTGTAGTTCTTCTCGAACATCAACATTTTCCCACTGGTTTCCTTGATGACAGCCATGATCTTAGGGTCATTGATGCTAGAAGACAACCTCTTTGTCTTGGAGTACACTTCTTTCAATTCTTTTTTGCGCTTCTGGGAAATCAACACACGAATTTCGATAGAATAAACTTCTAAAAGATACTCCGACTTCTTCGGGTCATCAGAGCCATCTGGAAGAGTGCAGGCTTCTTTGATTTGCTTGGTGATTGAGCTCAAATGCGTGTAATCTTAGGATTCAAAGTAGATCTTCGATAGTTTCAAGGATGCGTTGAACCAGAGTTGAATCATCTGTTTTTCCTTAAGATATTGCAGAATGATCTCAAAGGCTTCTTGTCTGATGGATAGCTCGGTTAGATTCATGAAGCTCTCGATGATTTGAGTGATACCATCGGTAGCGTCGTTTCTGCTGACACTCTCCATGTTCTGCAAGATGAGATGGATTTTTTTGATGAGATCAGTGTTTTAGTTGAGTTTCACGGAAAGAACGATGATGTGTTGCAGTGATTTGAAAGTCCATTTTCGTTTGGATACTTCCTTCGATGCCTCGACTTACTGGATTTCTTCGAAGATAGTGATAGCTTTCTTAGGATCATCACCTATTTCACCTAAAAATCATTCACAACAAATATTATAAAATACGATTGGAATCTTCAAATATTTCTGCTCTTGAATTTTGCATCTTTGTGCGCTTTATGTTAACCTTCAGCAGTGTAGTATTGATTTTCAAGTTCGACTTCTGGATCATCAGCATCATCGTGACCATAGTCATCATCGTAATCTTCCTGGCCGTATTCTTCGTCTTCGTAATCAGACATTTGTTGAAACTATTGGTTATCTTCTGAGTTTATCTTAAAAGTCGGAATGTTAAATAAGGATTATTTTTTGATTATTTTTTTCCTAGCTTCTTTTTATTATTTTTTCTTGCGAAAGTCTAATGATTCCCCTTAAAGCAACTCAAACTTTTAGGTTTCTTTGGGCGGGGGGAGGGGATAGAAGAATAGATCCAATTAAAAGGGTTTAAGAAGATAATCAACAAAATAAGAAGATGACGAGGAATCAATAATACTTGAATTCACTTTCTACATTACCCCCTTTGGTTCTTTTTACTTCTTCTCACACAATAACTTTTCACTTGACCTAAAATATTAGAAATGTAACTAGATAATTGCTGCTGAAATAACAAACATGAAAATGACTGTACACACAACCTTGTTAGGAACTTTTATTGTTTCCCTTCTACTCAAACAAAATCTCCAGTGTCATTTTCAGGGTACTCTTCACAGATAACTGTCACGAGTTTCTCATAGATATCATAAGGTGATGTTCTATTTAGCGAAGAATGTCTGAATTACTTGAGAAGTCTAGGGTTCTTTTCAAACAATAGTTTACCTTCAAATTCAAGTCTACTTTGAGCACCTCTGTTAGCTAGCACCCAGTTCAAGAATTATTTAGTACGAGCTTACGCTGCAGTGTTCGCTCTGTCGTAGAGATATTCCACTGTAGGCGCGATAGCAAGAGTAGCGTATTTGACTTAATTGATGTTTTTGAGTCCAGGCACAAATGTCAAAGCTGCAAAGAGTGCTGCACTGATGGCGATACCTGAGAATGGCAGTGCGAAAGTTGAAATGAAAACTGATTTAAAATCTGTTTTAATGTTGTCGTTGAATTTAGAATATCGCTCGAATTCATCGTCGAAGATAGTACCGAGTTAAGACATCTGCTTGGTGAGCTCAAGGGTGATAATAGGACGCTAGAAGAAGAATGGATAACGAGAACTTGTCTTTTTCGATTCAAGTTTCTTCTCTAGTGAAGAGATGGTTTGCTCGTATTTGGCGATGTTTTCGCTGTATGCTTAGTCCCATTTATAGCAAAATGGTGTTGTTACTGCACTGAAATGACTGTTTGACATGTTGAATTAATGTGTGTATGTTTGTGTGATAGGGATGGTTAGGTATCTACTAAATAACTGCTACTTTCTCTACGTATTTCACTTATCTGTATGCCTATTTGTTTATTTTTCAAAATACAAAGAATCTATTGAATAATATTCACAGAAAATTGATATTTGGAGCCGTTTCCCCCCTTTAATATCTCTTCTGGAATATCTCCCGAGTTCTTTTTTTATCAAAATATGTAATTCACTGCAGATAACAAAACACTATTTTACGATTTCAATAACATCCTCCCATAATTATTCTTGATGGCTATTTCTCTGTGGAAAGCTAACCCCGCCTTTCCCAGAATGAAAATTGCTTAAACATAATAATAGCATGCTTCAACAGTGAAAATATCCTTTATTGAGAACACAAAAAATTTCATTCTCCCAAATATTTCTTCCATTCAAACATAATCCACACAATTATTGTGTTTTTGATATCTGAGTTATCTGCTTTCGATCTGATTTTTCTATCAAAATAACCTCTTCCTTTTGATTATGGTTTAAATAATTACTTTTTATTTGAAGAAACAGAAACGATCCCATCCCTAAAATCGAAGTTCAGGTACAAATCATTTAATTTGCTGTATTTTGATAGTTATTTATTTTCAAGGGACATATTAGAATTGTTAACAAATATCAGAATTTTATTATTATTCTCTACATTATATTACCTAACTTTTGTCTGAATTGGTAATAAAAGTATCCAGACCCCCCAAAGGTTTTCTTAAACAGCCATCATACAAAAGTTAATTTCTGTTTTATTTTATTTTTATTATGATTCTCACAAAAACTTAGAACTTTCATGATTGAAGAAGGTAAGGGGTAGATTATTAGAATCTGAGAATTCATACTTCTACTATGTTGATAGGAGGAGTTCAACAAAAAAAATATCATTTAGTAATTCTAAAGGAGTGTCATTGTCAGATTATTTAGCCTAGAGAATCTTTCAAATAATACATTATTTCAGCAGTAATATTATTTTGCTGTTTTGGTTGAATCAGTGTTTTTCTACTCTCCTTTCTTAGCTTTAATCAAACAGAATCTTTCTTTTCAAAATGTCCTTTCCTTTTTGTGTCTGTTTTTGAAGTAGTTTTTAGTTATTCTTGGAGAAACCGAAGTATCCCACTGTAAAAACCCAAAATCAAGTCTAAACATTTTGATTATCTAATCTGTCTTAGCAGATTTATCATATGAATGGGACAAATTTTAACATAAAATAGATTATTATTGCAAAATCCTCTAATTATTATTCTTGCTTTTGAATATTCTTCTGTTTCTCTAATTCAAAGACCTTTCATTTTAGGAGCAAGAGCAGCTTGAGATAGCTGTGATAAGGTGTTGATCGAAATAGAAAAATCATAATCATCAATTTTCTCGCTCACATAGTCTTAGGATGCAACGAAATCAGCCATGCTTTTAGATGGGACTCTAAGAGGCCTCCAAAAGAATAATCCTACAACGCGTGATTCCTTCAATTAGAATGAGCACACTACAAAGCGACATTCATTTAGAGGCAAGGTCTGTAAAAAGCTGTAAGGATTTCCTGATTTCAAAATCCTATCAACCACAACCTCATTTTGATTGGAGAGTTTTGCTGAGTAACAGACTTCACCCTGAGACAAGACAAGGTTTTAGTTTACAATGACATTGCTGTTTATAGTAAAACTAGTCTGGGATAATAGAGCAGTTTTACAGGATGCAAGTTAACTCAAAGAGATCAAGCAGAAAGCTAAGAGAAAAGAGCGGCTTGGGAGAGACTAAGAAGTAAATCTGCGCATGTGTTTTCTGAGTTTGTTATTTCTTTCTTTTGTTGTCAGATATTTTTAATATTCTTTGAAAGTGTCAGTATCCAGACAGCTTAGCGAAATAAACTTCCTTTTAAGCATTATCTTAGATTATGAGTTTATTTTGGCATTAAAACGGCTATAATTCCTGAAACTGATTCTGTAATATTTCATTGCTTTAAATTATCATCTAAACCAATTATTATTTTAAACATTTAAATAGAAAATAAAGCTAAAAATAGCCTTTTAAGCACCTATGTGAAGATATTTGTAGTTTTCATATGTAATCTTTAGAATTCGCTCTTTTTCCTTAAACTCAACCCCCAAGAGCCATCAGAATGAGCTCAGATCTTTAAATTCAGTTTATCTCAAAGTTGCAAATTATTATTATTATTATTATTATTGCTTTTTCTCGTACTTTTAGTCTAGATTTTCAGAAACTAATTGATTAATATACTCATAAAATAATTAATTAGCGAGAATCGATTTCTAATTATTAAAACTTTTTGCTAACTATCACAAGAATATCTATCTAAACTGATTAAAGTTTAGCTTTTTGTAATAATTCCTTTGAAAATTATCTGGAATAATTTAACAAGGTTTAACTTTAGTTATTTTTTATGCTGAACTTAAAATTTGGAACAAGTTATTTGAAAATACCATTCCAAACAATGGCATAGTTAACTAAGAGAAAAGTTAAAGTATTAGATTTCCAGAAAATCAAACATAAAATCGAGAAATGTCGAATTCAAAAACAAAACAGTTTTTATCAATTCTTAATTACTCATTAGCTACAGAATATGGAGGGAATGCATAAGAACCCTTCGATTTTATTTTTTTATGATGGGAATTGCAGAAAAAAGGTTGTGTCATAAAGAATAATGTTATTAATAATTAATTTTAGAAAAGTAAGTTAAACACTTTGAAAATCCTTGAAAATTTTTCTCAATAATATTCCCAAAGTTAGTTTTTTTTTATCAATCTTTTAGCTTTGATAACTAATTATTTTAATAATCTAAAACCATTAGCACTAATTCGATTCTCACTGAGAAATAGATTTAAAGAAGTAAGAGTATTTTGAAATTCCTTCTCCTAAATACTTTGCACCATTATCACCAATACTATTATCAATGAGATTTAAATCTAAAGAAGTGAGAGTAGCACATTTAGAAATTCCTTCTCCTAAATACTTTGCACCATTCTCACTTATACAATTCAAAAATAGAAGTAGATTTAAAGAAGTGAGAGTAACACATTTTGAAATTGCTTCTCCTAAATACTTTGCGCCATTCTCATCAATACTATTATTGCTGAGATCTAGATTTAAAGAATTTAGAGCAACACATTTTGAAATCCCATCTCCTAATTACTTTGCACCATTGTCACCAATACTATTCTCACTGAAATCTATTTCTAAAGAAGTGAGAGTAACACATTTTGAAATTGCTTCTCCTAAATACTTTGCGCCATTCTCATCAATACTATTATCGCTGAGATCTAGATTTAAAGAATTTAGAGTAACACATTTTGAAATTCCATCTCCTAATTACTTTACACCATTATCACCAATACTATTCTCACTGAAATCTATTTTTAAAGAAGTCAGAGTAACACACTTTGAAATTCCTTCTCCTAAATACTTTGCACCATTGCCACCAATACTATTACTCCTGAGATTTAAATTTAAAGAAGTGAGAGTAACACACTTTGAAATATCTTCTCCTAAATGCTTTGCACCTTTCTCACCAATACTATTATTACTCCTGAGATTTAGATCTAAAGAAGTAAGAGTAACACACTTTGAAATTCCTTCTCCTAAATACTTTGCACCATTCTCACCAATACTAATATCAATGAGATTTAAATCTAAAGAAGTGAGAGTAAGACATTTTGAAATTCCATCTCCTAAATTCTTTGCACCATTGTCGCCAATACTATTACTCCTGAGATTTAAATCTAAAGTAGTGAGAGTAACACACTTTGAAATATCTTCTCCTAAATACTTTGCACCATTCTCACCAATACTATTCTCCGATAGAGAAAGATTTAAAGAAGTGAGAGTAATACACTTTGAAATTCCTTCTCCTAAATACCTTGAACCATTGTCACCAATACTATTGCCCCAGAGATCCAGATTTAAAGAAGTTAGAGTAACACACTTTGAAAATCCGTCTCCTAAATACTTTACGCCATTCTCACCAATACTATTCTCCCATAAAGAAAGATTTAAAGAAGTGAGAGTAACACAGTTTGAAATTCCTTCTCCTAAATACTTAGCACCATTATCACCAAAATAATTCTAATTTTTATTTAAGTTTAAATAAGTGAGAGATACACACTTCGATATTCCTACTGTTAAATACTTTACACCATTCTCTCTAATATTATTTCTCTCTAGATCTAGATCTAAAGAAGTGAGAGTAATAAGCTTTTAAATTCCTTGTCCTAAATATTTTGCACCTATATCGCAAATATTATTATCTCTGAGATTTAGATTTAAATGAGTGAGAGTAACACACTTTGAAATTCCTTCTCCTAAATACTTTACATCATTCCCATTCCAAGATTGAGAAAAAATAATTGAATCTATTAATTCATTAGGTGTTTATTGTAGTTTCTCCATCAGTTCTTATTGATTCTTTGTGTTTATAGAAATCCTTTCAACAATAGATTCTTAGAATTTTGGTTTTTCCATTTGAATTTAACTAAACTTTTTATCACAAATAGTATTCTAGTAAAAGACCTATTTTTTTAATTCTTTCCTTTTTTTTTTCATTTTTTTAAATTTTAATCCTTCACTCTATTTCTCTTAAACATCCCGCAACTTGTGTAATTAAATAAGATTAACTTGTGTATTGGTATTTTGTCTGTTAAATAAAATTAATTTGTCAATTTTCAGGTACAATAGATTCTTAAAAAAGATGCTTATTACAATAATACTTATGAGGCATTATTAAAATATTACTTAAAAACCAAAATTATGTAACTTCCTAAGTTTGAATCTTCTAATCAATTTCAATACATAAAATTGATTGAAAAATATGTTTGATTTACAGCTCCATTTCGAAAGGGTAATTTCTTATCTTGAAAGAAAAAACTAAGAATTTACGCTCTAGGAATTTGAAATGAGATTTTAATGCAAATAGTAACAAAGGAAGTTCCCCTTTTACCCTAATAGATCACTTTAAGAGTCCTGCTAATAGTCTAAAGGATTTAAAGTTGATACAAAGTCTTTATCTGCTGAATGTTTTCATTGTAATCATGGCTTTTTATTACAGTAAAAGTTAACTGAAAGTATTGTTCAACTAAATGATCTAAGAATTTTTCAGTTATTGATATTTGCCATGAATCTAAAACCCCATCGAAGAGTATGGCTGCTATCTCGATGTTGAAAGAGTTCTAGTTTACTTGTATTTCTTTTTCTACTGCTACTCCAGTTGACTTAATGCTTGATAATTCGGGTTCTGAGTAGGATCATCATGCGGAGATAATATTTTCATACTAAAATTCATAGAATTCTTATGTTACTTGATTATCTCAAAGTACTCTTTAAAACCTTCCAAATCTATACCGCTATTTCTTGATACACTAATCTGCATGCCCAGTAAATCCGGTATGTCTGTGATAATTACTTAGCCAAGATAAATCAACCCTTCGTTGGTTATTTTGCAGCTATCTAAATCCAACTTTAAATCCTGCAAATTCTTTAATTATCTTAGACTATCGCATAGATGTTTCAATACTTTATCATCAAATCTAGGAGCGAATCTAAACCCTAGTTCCAACGTCTACAATTAACTCAGTAATCCGATGCTCTAGGAGATGTTTTTCAAAGATTCAGGAGAAAAATCACTCTTGCAAAACAATAAATTCATATTTGTTAGTTATTTCATAGAACCTATGAGATTCTTTCCTATGTTCTTTGCTATTCTCTCAGTGAGCGCAGTATCATCGTGGGAGAGAAGAGTGAAGGATTCTAGAGAACTGCTTAATGTTCGGTCCTTGAAAAGAACTGAGAGATCAATGCAAAGTCGTTTATCGCTGATCAAAAGTGACTTCATTGTATTTTTCTGGCTCGTATTAGATTAGGATATGACATCTAAGAAGGAATCGAAGAGCTCAGTGAGATCATCACTGGTGTTGACTCCACTTAATTCTGCATTACTCAGCTCATCGTAATCAAATACGACATCCGTTTAATTCTCGATGCTTGGCACACCATAGATTTCCGCAAAGAGCTTGCTCGCTCGCTTCATAATTACAAATTGAGCAAAGAATTAATTAATTATTTTAAAACCAAGAAAGATACAGAAAACACTGACAAATCTTAATTTTAAAAGTCTTGAGTTATCTATTTGGGAGATTCATCACATGCTAGTGGACAACATTAACTCTCAAAATGAGATTAATAAAATGAATGAATGTTAGCTATTTGTGCTTTTGGGGCTTAAAACATGAAATCAACATACTCATATCCTTGGAATTATCTCAATCCCTCAAAAGTACTGCTATCGCATCTACTTCTCCATGAGATTATTAGACTCCTTAGAATTTGTCATTGGATTGGTTATTTCGCTCTCAAGTTATTCATCTATTTCAGCTACTTCTCCAGCACCATGTTCTTTATCTTACTTCTCTTCATTACTCATTCTCCCCACCTCATGGCTCTCCTCTTCATCGTCTTCATTTTCATCTCCAAGTTCCATGCTTTCTTCTTCATCTCCCCCTCCAGTTGGTTTTATCTACTACAAATGTTTCTTCAAGCTCTCTCTTTTTTAAGTATTCTGCATCAAAGAGGCTCTCTTCGCTGATATCTGAGAATCCCTTTTGCCTAGCAATGAATTCCTCTTTAACGTTGGCTTTTCGGACAGTTCATCTTCTAAGGTTTGAATCTCTGGAGAATCTGGAGGGGTTAGTTCATCCACTTCTTTTTGTCGAACGGAGCTGCTAGCAAGATAAGTATCTTGAAGTTGTTCCTTGTGGAAAATAAAACCATGAGGAGATGATGCAAAACCTGAAGGAATATTGTGTTATTGTTGTTGTCTATGATCCTCTTAGTTTCCCTCAGTTGTGAACTAAAAATCCTAATTAGTATTGTTCTCCTCCAATGCACCTGTGGGAAGAATCACTTCGCTCTTCTAGGATCTCGGCATGAACTGCTATTATGTCTATTCCTTATTGCCCTTCTCTTCTTTAGTGTAGTTCTACTTCGCAAGTGATTTTTATCTATCATTTCTCCTAGGAAACCCTCCAAGATCGTTGATTTCGATAACTACTTCTTCTTCCTGAGTCCGTAATTCTTCAGATTATTTATTCTCTTCTCCTTTTTCTTAACGCTTTGTACTTCCATGATAGTCATATGATACTACAATAGCTTGACAATTTGGTAGTACTTTCCAATTCAATTGCAAAGATCGAGAATGTTTTTCGTTTTCCTGTACGAATAAGGACTCAATATCCCTTTGAAATCCACTGATATTCCAGTGCCACATGAAGAGACTCATGAGATAGATCCCTATGGAGATTAGCACTGTAGTAACCAGTAAAGCCATGCCTTCTCCAACAGCTAGGATATACCCACCGATAGTGATGCCAAGGAATATGAAAATTACTTAGATCTTTAGTAGGCATTCTACTCTCACAGCTACAATACTTCTGGTCTTTGATAGAGCATTCAACTCAGATTGAATTGATCTTAGTCGTTTGCGTGCTTCCGGCAAGAGCTTATTCTTTAGTAGTTTGAGTTTAGACAACTCAAATTTACATTCATTTGGGAATAACTCACATGAGACTTAGGTTGCAGCAGAATCAGTTGGAGTACCAAGAGGAGGAATATTTTGCTTACTGAAAAAGCACAGCCACACGGACATTTTGAGTGTCTTTGTTTCTCAATATTTATCTAATAATTTAAAGTCAGCTCTAAGTAGAACCTAAGCTCCCCCACAGACACAAAATCTAAATTCCTACTTTATTCATGATAATTAATTTCTTCACTGTCTTTCCCCTTCCTTTAAGAACTAGTTCGAATAACTAAATTGAACAGCATTAGTAGTAGTTTTAAAACAACCAACATATTAATAATTAATACTGAAAATCTATTCATTTTGATTTCTTTCACTGAGCTCCAGCTGCTGGATTGAAGAAAAAGACATTGAAAATTAGATCACATTTCCCCTCTTTATTGCTTATGCATTTTTGTCAAATTCATTCCATTTGTTTTAAACCCTTAACCCCAGATTGCAGCCTCTTTATTGTATTAAATCATAGCTTCTTCTCCTTGACTGAGCTAACGATTATTAAGGATTCCAACAGCACTGTTTGCACTCACAAGAGTTAGTTATTACTAGTAATTCAGAGAAGCTCTTTGTAAACCCTTGTTGTTGTGTTGAAACTCTTTGATTTTAAGATATTTTGTCCTTTCTAAATTGAAATCTCCGAGAAAAAGTTGATTAAAGAATTAAAAGATTTCAAAATAACATCAACCTTCAAATTGAACCATTTTCGTTTCACTAAAGAATAATGCATTTATTTTTATGGATTCCATTCCAATCGCTGCAGTTATTGGTACTTAATAATTTGAAAGGTAAATTAGAGATTGACAAGACGAATTCGAAAAATAAAACAGCAAGACAGTCAATAATAATAAAACAAACAGAGGGAAAGGATAGAAAAGGAAGAAAGAAATAAATATAATTTAAATTGTTGTTTATATATCAAAAAACTTAGAAAGAAAGAGAGAATACATGAGTCGAGCTGTGCTTTAACCATTTGAAGAGTACTAAAAATCTCGTGTTTAGTTCGTCTAAACTGTTGCTGTCTTAGCACGAAAACCTCAAAATATCGAAGCCCTCCAAGCTGCAGGTGTTATGGCCTTACTTAAGCCACTTCTTCTAGATAATGTCCCATCGATCTAGTAAAGTGCTGCGTTAGCTTTAGGTAGATTGGCGAATTATTCCGAAGATCTCGCAGAAGCTGTTGTGTCCGCTGATATCCTTAATTAGCTTGTGCTTTCTTTGTCTGAGTAGAATAGGTTTTACAAAAAAGCTGCTGCTTTTGTGCTTAGAGCCGTTGCTAAACATTCTGTTTCTCTGGCTTAAAACGTCGTCGATTCAGGTGCGCTAGATGCTCTCGTTGTTTGTCTTGAAGAATTTGATCCTTCAGTGAAAGAAGCTGCAGCTTGGGCTCTCAGTAACATCGCTAAACATTCTGCTGAACTTGCTTAAAGTGTAGTAGATGTTGGAGCTGTACCTCTTCTTGTGCTGTGCATTCAAGAACCTGAAACTGCTTTGAAGAGAGTTTCTGCAGGTGCTCTAGGGGAAATCTGCCGTCACTCCCAGGAGCTCGCTTAGCATGTCGTTGATGCAGGTTAGAAATGAGAAAGATTTAAAAAACAGATAATTTTTTCTTATTTATTTCTTTTTTTCTTTCAGGTGCTGTGCCTTTCCTTAGTGCCCTCATCCCTCATCACGATGCGCCTCTGAAAAGACAAGTCTGCAATTGTCTCGGTTACATTGCTAGACATACCATTGATCTCGCCGAGAACGTCGTAGAAGCTGAGATCTTCCCTAAGATCCTCTATCGACTGAAAGATCAAGATCCATTAGTGAGAAAGTTTGCAGCTACTTGCATTAGGGAGATCGCTAAATAGTCCTAAGATCTTTCTAAGCTAATCTGCAATGCTGGTGGTGCTGTTGCTATTGTAGATTACATCAACGAAGCACGAGATCAAGCAAGACTCCCTGGTATTATCACTCTTGGGTACATCTCTGCTTTTGATGAATCCCTAGCCATGAGTGTCATCTCAGCTAAAGGTAAATGATAAATTAATAAAAATGTAGCCAAATGGTTTTATTTATGATTTCTTTTAATTACATATTCATCTTATCCTCTTCATTATTGAAACTTATTATGCATTTTCTCAGGAATTGCCCCTCTAAAGGATGCTTTAATCAATGAAAAATCTGATTTAGTTCAAGCTTCTGCAGCCTGG
>Ga0302285_10000477_pt1 | contig 22283 bp, 14 predicted proteins | sample III_Fen_E2_2_FD_200455 | JGI IMG/M metagenome (GOLD analysis project Ga0302285, IMG submission 200455) | Peat permafrost microbial communities from Stordalen Mire near Abisko, Sweden - III_Fen_E2_2 | ecosystem: Environmental > Terrestrial > Soil > Wetlands > Permafrost | place: Sweden: Abisko... | reverse complement strand
GGTAAGATGAGGGCAAATCCTCGTTTTGCAAATTCCGATGTACCATACGATGACTTGAGAGCAAGTACCGATTTGCTTGAATCACGTAATGTAGCAGCCATTACCGGAGGTAAAGAAGCCACAGCTTTAAGGCATCAAGCCGAAGAGATGTGGGTAGATAAAATGCGGAAAACCGCACTGTTTGTGGACCGTATTGCCGATGGTGATGGAGCTTTAATTCTAAGTGCCGGATTTGACTTAGCCAAACAACCTTCACCAGCCGTTCGTCCGGAGTTTAGTGTAGAGCTTGGAGAAAAATCAGGTTCGGTACTTCTTCGTCGCAAGCCTCGGTAGAACTAACCGGACTTACTCCGCTCAACAAGTATTGGTTTCGTGTGGCGGCTGTAACAATTGCCGGTACAACTGCCTATAATGCTCCTATTCTGCAAGTGGTATTGTAAAAGAATCTTCCCTCATACGATGTAGAGAATAGTTTCAGAATGACCATTACAAATGGGTAAAGATGAAACCTATTTTGCTTATCGTGTGAGCGACTCTAAGTTACATGCCCGATATGAACAAAAATTCCACTTTGAATTTATTCAGAGTGGGATTTTTTTTGTAAATTTTTTCTCAGTCATTGGTAAAATATACTTGTTTAATTAACTTATTTGAATTATCTTTGCATTATGAAACGGTTGAGTATTTATAGTTTAATATTGCTATTGCTATCTTTAATGGGCTGTTCACTTACCCCTAAGGAGTTGCAACGTGCTGAGCAGCTTATGGAGTCTGCTCCCGACTCGTCGTTGCATATCCTTCAACATATTTCGCATAAAAACTACATGTCAAGTTCCAACAAAGCACTCTACGGCTTACTTCTGTTTCAGGCGTTGGATAAAAACTATCTTACACTTACCCCCGACACACTTATCAATTATTCTATCGATTATTACGAGCGCGAAGGACAAAAGTCACGGCTTGCAGCAGCTTATTTGTATAAAGGGCGGATGTATAAATACGCCTTACGCTTCGAAGAGGCTACTTTGTGTTTAATGAGAGCAGTAGATAATGCCGATAAAACCAAAGACTTTGCTCTGCTGGGAAGAATATATAATGACTTGGGCGATATTTGTTTCAAACAACAAGATTATATTAAGGCCCGAACGGAATACAAACATAAATATGAATATTTTAGAAAAACGAATCTTAAAACACATGCGTTAGAGGGTCTGCTGGATGTAGGCAGAACTTATTTTGCAGTGCACAAATATGATAGTGCAATGCTATATTACAAAAGGGCATTAGCGCAATCCACTGATTCTATGTCTAAGGCGAGGTGTATTCAAGAAATTTCCCAAAACTATTTTGCTGTAAAACAGTACGACTCCACATTACATTATTTACGACCCATTATTGATTATCCTTATGTTGATAATAATCGTGCTATCCGTTATTGCGTACTTGCTGATGCCTATTTTGAATTAAGACAATTGGATTCTGCTCGTTTCTATGCTAGTGAAACATTCAAATTTAAACCGGATATGAATGTTCGGTTTAGTTGTTATCGTATTTTGGGCAATATTTCATTTCTTCGAAAAGAAATGAAAGAGATGGCTCACTATATGAATTTGTATACTGCCTGTAGCGATTCTATTAAGAAAGTTGACTCGCAAACTAAAGTGTCGGTATTGGAGAAGATACATCAGGATAGCAAAGATATTCAGTCGGGGAAGAGAAACTCTATTGTTTTGGCTGTTTTATTCTGTATTACATTTTTACTGGGTTTTGTCGTTCTGTATTATCTCTACACGCAACATAAAAAGAATAATCAGCTACACGAAGATCAAATTCAGCAGGCACATTCTGTGCTGGTTAAGAAACAAAGTAGTCTTGTAAAGGGTGTGCAACAAAAGATTGAAATTGCAAAACAAAAACAAGCAGCTGTCCGCAAGAAGGCTACACAGAGTGAGCGTGATGCATTGGCGATAGAAATCTATCAATCAAAACTGCATCTCAACGATTGGGCTGAATTTACCCGTCTAATGAACTACACTTTTAATAATATTGTCAGTATATTAGAAAGCACATGTCCTGATATCAAACAAACTGAAATTATTTGGTGTTGCTTACATCTTTTAGATGTACCTCAGGCCGAAAGAATGATTGTACTCAATGTTTCCACAAACAGTTTATACAAGCTGAAGCAGCGCATGGCATTAAAACTCCAATTGAACGGAGCCAAAATGTTAGATGAATATCTAAAACAATTCAACGAGAAACTTATTTGATTAGGGACTGAGCTAAATAGGGTCTGCTGAAAAACTACCTATTGCCACGGAGTGGCTAAATGTGAATAACCCCCGGTGAAGCTTGCGGAACCGGGGGATGAACATAACCCTATATCTACAACTCCGCCAGCTGGCGGATTGAACTTAAAGATAATGTATTGTTATTGAACCCCATTCGGGGTTCTTGTTTCCTGATTATTCTTATCCGCCGGTTATACCGGCGGTTATTCACATTAAATCCTTTCAGGATTTTTTGATTGCACACAGACAAACAAGTGTAAGAAAAATAAAGTTTTATATTCAAAATACTAGCTTTCAACAACAGACTCGTATTATTTGTAAATTTCTTAAATGACATTCTTTACTTTCATCTGTCACACTTACGTTATTTAGTAAATTGAATAAATTTTATCCCTCTCACACTCATTTTGTTCCATTTTCTCCTTCCTTATTTCTGCTTGTCCAAAAATAAATGTTGAGTTAAATTTAATGTACTGATATTTAGTTATTTGTATTTTGGGTTTTGTCCAAAAATAATTGACTTAAAATATTATTGCCCGTTAATTACCTGCTAATTTAGCGGCGTAATTATTAAAATAAAATTTCAATTCAATTATGAAACCAACTCGACATTTTGTTATTTGCTTAATTGCATTCTCCTTTTTTTCCCTTTCTTCTATAACCTGCTATGCTAATGAAGCAGTAGATATGCCTTTTCATAGAACAGATACGCCAAATCAATCAAGAGGTCAAAAAGCCCCATTTTGGATTCCACTTACAGCTGAATATAGTTCCGATACAGTCAGTTTTAATTTCTTATATTCTGTAGGTTCTGCCACTATTACTATAACTGATGATTTTGGAGCAGAGGTTTATATCGAAACTATCGATACTTTTACTCAGCCCAACTTATATATCCCCGTTGATCTATGGGCTGGTGGTATTTACCAAATTTCTATACAATACGGCTGCAATACACTTACAGCTGAGTTTGAATTGTAATGCGGGAGTATCAAAACAGACCTTAGTTATGTATTGCTGATAAGCGGTGCGGACATATTTATTCATCTTCAGAGATGTTAAACATCAGACCTTGAAAATGTTCAATTCAATCACACACATTAAACATTGTTTTAAATTGTCCGTGCCGCTTTATTTTGCCGACAAAAAAGAGATATTTTAAAGATGAAATCTAACCTTTTTCCAATGTTTTCGACTTTGGAGATACTATAAAAGAATATGATTATTTGTTTTAGTAAAGTGGTGCGCAACATTTGAAAAAATAATTAGTCTGACGTTTGTGGTAACTACGTGTAAAATACCACCGCGGAAACTGAAAAGCGTAATGAGTAGGTAAAAAATAAAATTTTTACTAAAATGAAAAAGAAATCAATGAAAGTGCAAGTCGTAGAATTAGGACTTAACGACATGGCTAAAATTAAAGGAGGAGCACAGCTAAAACAAGTTACAGTTACTGGAAAAAAGAAAACTGTTGATTTTGAATAACACACTGATTCAATTCTATTGACTTAAATTACTACCAGAACAGATAGCGACTATCTTTTCTGGTAGTTTCCCATAATATCGTAAAATATTAAATATGAAAAAATATAAAGACTGTTCTCCAATAGAAACAATAAGTAAGATTAGAACTATTCTTAATCAATTGGGTATCTTGTTAAAAGAAGACAATGATTTAAATGACACATTTCCTTCATGTAGAGTAAGTATTGGAAATAACGGTGTTGGTCCGTTAAATATTGGGAGCAATGGTAAGGGTATAACATATGAATATTCTCTTGCAAGTGCATATGCCGAATTTATGGAAAGACTGCAAAATAGAATGTACTTTAAGAAAAAAAAGTATGCTACAAAATCTTTTATTGATTCTCTGCCATCTGACTCTCTATATGTTACAAAGCTAAAACAGGCTGGACTAAATTTTAAATTTGTATATGATATTAAAGAGGAGAACTGGGATGTAGATAAAGTTGTCAATGAGAATAGTAAAATACTTTCTAATATTTTAAATATTGAAGATACAGTTGAGATTAAAAGATTTATTAAGGAAGATTTGAATTATGAAAAACTATTGTTGATTCCTTTTTACTCAATTGATAAGCATGAGGAGAAATTACTTCCAATTGAGTTAATCTTTGCAGGTTGCGGTTCTACTGGAATGTGTGCTGGGAACTCTTTTCACGAAGCTATCCTACAAGGATTATGTGAGATATTTGAAAGATTTGCAGGTCGTAAAATGTATTTTGAAAGTATTACTCCTCCAACAATACCTTTAGAAACATTTAATCATACAGCAATTCATGATAAAATAGAAAAACTTATACAGGATACAGGTTATAAAGTTATCATAAAAGATTGTTCATTAGGAATTGGCTTGCCTGTTCTAGGAGTCTTGATAATTGATCAACAAAAACAGAAATACAATTTTAATCTTGGATCAGATTTCGTTCCAGAAATAGCACTTGAACGTTGTTTGACTGAAATACATCAAGGTGTTAATGATGTTGCCTGGTTGCCATTAGTTTTATCAGATTCTATTATGCATAAATCTGAATTGACTAAATTGGAATATATTTATTTCAATGGTGATAAGATATTTGTAAATAGTTCTGGTTTTTGGCCTATAGAACTTTTTTCATCAAGTAGCTCATATGAGTTTACTGGTTTCAATCCAGAATATGGCGAATCAAATGAGACTGACTTGAATTTTGGAATTAAATTAGTGAATGATTTTGGATCTGAAATATTTATAAGAGATAATTCAATAACAGGTTTTCCTTCATATTATGTTTTTGTGCCTGGAATGAGTCAATTTCCTCAAGTCAAAGATCATTATACACTAATTTCAAGTTCATTCTCAAGAATAACCTTGGTAAATAAAATTAACTTATTAGATGATCAAGAGATCTTGGATTTAGCTTCTGCACTTGATGAAAATTATAATATTATTAAGTTTATTGCACATGATTATACAAGTGCATATCTATATAATACGGATAAAGATTTGATTGATTTAGACATTGAATTGTTGTTATTTATGTTGTATTATAGAAGTAGACAGACAGTCAATGCAAAAAAATATTTAGACATATATTTAAAAGACAAAGATGTTTTGTCACATAGTTATTATTTTGCGATATCTGATTTCATTCATTTATATTATGGAGTAAGTAATGATATAGATGTAGTTCGTAGTATACTATCTCTGAAATATGGTAATGAAGAGGCTGAAGAAGTAATTTCAGATTTGAAAAATCCTTCTAATGTTTTGAGTTATTATAATTTCCCAACTTGTTTTAATTGCGAAGTTTGTAAAGTTAGCAAAACATGTCATTTAATTGATGTTTATAAAATGGAAATGGAGTTAGACAGACTTCATTTTTCCAATTACATAGATCAAAAAACATTAAAGCAGTATTTCGAAAATTTAAACATTAAAGAATGAAAAGGGATGAATATATATTGAAAGGCAATGGAATTCAACTTATTAGTTTACCTCCAACGTTAGTTAATTTTCCTATTTCAGGCTTATCTACATTAAAATCATACGTAAATAAATTTAATATTAACTGCAATGTTAGATACTTAAATATTAGTGTTGATGAAAATTGCTTTTTTAAAAGTTGTGAAAATGACTTCATGAATTTATTACCATATATTTATTTATACAATAGGATAGTATTAGATGATGATTACAAATCTTTTCTAACAAAGGTACATATCGAATCATTTTATGGGAAAGTGTTTTATAAAGATAAATCATTGACAAATGATATTTTTGACGAATGCATCGAACAGTTAATCAATCATATCAACACTGAATTAGATGATTTAATTGAAAAAGAACCAGCTTTAATAGGTTTTACTAGTAAATTCTATCAGTGGATTCCTGCTTGTGTCTGCGCTCATTTGATTAAAAAAAAGAATCCTAATATTCCAATTCTTATAGGAGGATGGAGCCATAAGGATGCAGCATTATCTATCTTAAAAGTATTTCCAGATTTTGATTATGCAATTTGGGGTGAAGGTGAAATGCCAATTGTTGATTTATATAATTCTATAAAAAATGACTGCTCCAAAACAACTATTGCAAGATTAATTTATAAAGAAGGAAACCTCATTATTTCTTCTGGACAATCAGAAAGAGAAACATTTGTTGATTTGAATACTGCTCCAGTTCCGGATTTTGAAGACTATATTATTGAATTACAAAATAGAAGCATACCAATTAATTTTAGTTTGCCAGTAGAAAGGAGTAGAGGATGTAATTGGAATAAATGTCATTTTTGTTATTTATCAGTGGGTTATAATTATAGAATAAAAGATAATGAAAAATTCATAGAACAAGTAACATATTTGATAGAAAAATATAATATTTTTCTATTTCAAATTATGGATAATGATTTTGTTGGAAAGGATATTGAAGTTTTTAGAGATCTTCTTGAGAAACTGAAATTATTAAAAAAGAAATTTCCAGAGTTTAAAATAATTTTAGCAGAAATAATAACGAAAGATTTATCTAAAGAGATTATAGAGATGATGTTTGAGTCAGGCATAGAAAATGTACAGATTGGTCTTGAAGCAATATCTCAAAATATTCTCACTAAGATGAATAAATATCAGAGTGTAGCTGAAAATATTTTTTTTATAAGAGAAGCTCTTTTGCATGGAATATCAATTTCAGGTGCCAACATTATCATTGAAACATTAGATGAAGACGATGAAGATATAATTGAGAGTATAAATATGCTGTATTTTTTTAGATTTTTTCTCAGTAATGAGAAATTGAAATTTGACGAAACTCCTCTGGCAATTGCCAATTATTCAAGTTATAGAAAAAGAATAAAAAACAAAAATATAGAATCAGAATATAACTCAAACCATATTGCTGATTTGCTGCCAGTTAGTTTTACTTCCGAAATTGATAGATTTTCATTGTTTGATTATACAAGCAACACTTCAGTAAAACTATTATGGCAAATTTTCTCTAAATCCTATAAAACATATATAAAGAACAAACATAGTTATAAAATAAACTATAAGAATGGAGTAATCTATTATAAAGAGTATTCAAATAGGAAACTAATAAAAGAGATTTGCTTTGATGATATTTTCACAATAAGATTGTTGTATATTCTTCAGGATAAGGTTTTCTCTGTTGATGAGTTATATGAAAAGATAATTATTGAATTACCTGAGGGAATCAATGGAAGTTTTACGAAAGTAGAATTGATTAAAATACTTAGTGATTTATACCATGAAGGTTTAGTGTTTTACAATAAAGATTTTTCTCAAATAACAACTATAATCATATTAAATGAATTGGCTTATGAATAAGTATTTTTTGATTGCTCTTGCATTGTTATTGGCAACTCAAGTTACAGTGTTTGCTCAAAATAAGGATGAGTTTAAAATAAATGATAGTACTACTGTTAAACTAACGGATGTGGTAGTGAAAGGTCAGCGTCCAGTAGTAAAAGCATCTGCTGGAAAATTACAATACAATATTCCCAATCTAATTAAAAACAAGCCAGTTGATAATGCTTTTGATGTACTAAGGGAAGTTCCTGGGCTTACGCTGCAAGGTGATGCGATTTCAATTATTGGTGCTCAAAGCACAAATATAATTATCAACAATCGCTTAAGTTCTCTAACATTAGATCAGGTAATCAACCTACTAAAATCTACCTCAGCTAATAAGGTGAAAAAAGTAGAGGTGATGTACAGCACTCCTCCTCAATATGGTGTGCGTGGAGCGTCTGTCAATATTATTATGGGAAATGACAAGTTGCAGAAAGATGTTCTAAAAGGCGAGGTTTCACTTAAAGCGAGTCAGGCATATTATTTTACTCCATCTGGACGGTTAAGCTTGGGATACGCGAAAGATAAGTTTTCAACAGATTTTTCTTATGCTGGCGATTATGACAATTCAAGACATGAAGAAAACATGGGGGCATTCCAAACTGTAAATAACAATACTTATACGATTGAACAAAGAAATCGAGCGAAAGCAATCACACCTTCTCACAATGTGAGAGGAGTTTTGGAATACGAAATGGCTGATAGTAGTCAATTGACCTTTAGCTATACAGGGTCTTTTGATAATACAAATTCTAAAAGATCTGCAGAAACTAAATTCGTAGGCCTGAATACAATTCTTACTAATAATCATATCACTGGGCCATCTTCTCTTAATAGTTTTCGATTCGATTTTGTTGGAAAAAAAGGATTGACTTTCGGTGGTGATTACGTTATTTATTCGGATGATCTTGACCAAGCACTACTAAATCTGAATACAAATCAAAATGAAGAATCTATCACAAGTAGTTCAACTCAGAAAGTCCAAAGGGTAAATGTCTATGCAAATATGACTCATAAATTGGCAAATGATTGGGAGCTCAATTATGGACTAAATGGATTGATTTCTAAAACTAGTAACAAATCAATAGCCAAAATAGATAACGTGTTCGACAAGGATGCTTCTTTTGAGCAAATACAAAATGAGCAGAATGCGGGAGGATTTATTGGTTTTACTAAATCGTTTGGAGAAAAACTTTCTTTGCAAGCCTCACTATCGCTTCAATATTATAAAGCAACTACAGATTCATTAAAACAGCTTAATGTTCTCTGGGAACGTTTAGATCTATTCCCAACAATGAGTTTAGAATATAATCCGAATGAAAACAATACTTTTCAATTGTCATTTTCGAGCGATAAATCCTATCCGTCGTACATGCAAACCTCTCCGAGTCTGATTTATTTAAATGCATACAGTGTAACACAAGGAAATCCAGCCTTAAAACCTTCTCGTTCTTATTCAACAAGCTTGAATTATGTATTCTTAAGAAAATATGTAATGGTAGCTTTTGCAAATCATGAATCAGGTAGTATTCAACAAATGCCTTATCAATCAATTAATTTATTAAGAATGAATTTCAATACGATAAATATGGATTACCGCGATATGTATGGAATTTCAGTAGTTATTCCGTTTAAAATAGGGAGTCTGGTTGATTCGAAGATAACAACCACGGGAACCGTTTTGCATGATAAAGGGAAATTGATTGATATTGAGTTTAACCGAAAAAAAGTATTTGGTTCAGTAGATCTTGATAATACAATCTTTCTGACAAAAAAGAAAGACCTTTTTTGTACTGTTAGTGGGAATTACAATACCTCAGCTATTCAAGGAATCTATACAATTGATCCAACCTTTGATGTGAGCAGTTCCTTGGTGTGGAAATTTGCAGATGGCAAAGCAAGATTGATACTTAAAGCAGAAGATATTTTTAATGGACAGAGTCCATATACACATACAAATATTAAAGAGCAAAGAAGTAATATGTCTGTTTTTTATGATTCGCGACTAATCTCTCTAAGCTTTAAATATAATTTTAGTGGTTATAAAAAGAAGGAAGTGGAAGATGTTGATACCTCAAGGTTTGGAAATAAATTTTAAATTGCAGACATAACTCAGAAAAATGAAATCCTTCCCATTTGATAATCAACTTGATGCGATGGACTGTGGTCCATCTTGTCTTAAAATGATTGCTCAGTATTACGGCAAATATTATACATTAGAACATTTACGTCAACGATGCTTTATTAGTAGAGAGGGAGTATCGCTAATGGGTATCAGTAAAACAGCTGAAGAGATTGGATTCAAAACTTTTGGAGGTAAATTCACTTTTGAACAATTAGTAGAGAAAGCACCATTGCCTTGTATTGTGCATTGGAAGCAGGAGCATTTTGTAGTTGTATATCGAATAAAGAAAAATAACCGACGAACAGTAGTTTATGTAGCCGATCCGGGTAAAGGATTGATTACATATACTCAGCAGGAGTTTTGTGAGAATTGGATTAGTACCAGTTCGAAGGGTGAGGAAAAAGGAGTGGCGCTATTACTTGAGACTACAGCCTTGTTCTTTCAACAACAAGGCGAAGTTGTAATTCGAAATAGGTTTAAATTTCTAAGTAACTATTTCTTACCCTACCGTAAGTTATTTGGTCAATTATTGCTAGGTCTGTTATTAGGTAGCGTTTTACAATTGTTTTTTCCTTTTCTTACTCAGGCTATAGTTGATACAGGTATTGCCAACCAAAATATTGGTTTTATTTATCTGATATTATTAGCTCAATTGATGCTTCTGATTGGTCGTACTGCGGTTGACTTTATTCGTCGTTGGATACTGTTACATATTAGTGCGCGGATTAATATTTCGTTGATTTCCGATTTCTTTATTAAATTGATGCGGTTGCCAATGAGTTTTTTCGACACTAAGCTGTTGGGCGACTTATTGCAACGCATCGAAGACCACAATCGGATAGAAAGGTTCTTAACTGCTCAAACCCTCAACCTTTTGTTTTCAATTTTCAGTCTTGTTATTTTCAGCATTGTATTATTGGTGTATGATTTGCGTATCTTTCTTGTATTTCTAATTGGTACAGCTTTATATGCAGGTTGGATTGTCTTTTTTCTCAAGCGGCGGAGGGTGTTGGATTATCAATTTTTTGAACAACAAGCCCTCAATCGTAGCAAGATATATCAACTTATCAATGGTATGCAGGAAATCAAGTTGCAGGGTTGCGAGCAGCGTAAACGTTGGGAATGGGAAGATGTGCAAGCAGATTTGTTCAAGGTCAACCTCTCCACACTTTCTATGCAGCAAACGCAGGAAGCCGGGGGTATTTGTATTAACGAACTGAAGAATATTGTAATCACAGTGTTGGCTGCCACAGCTGTAATTCGCGGGCAGCTCACATTAGGAATGATGCTTTCAGTGCAGTATATCATTGGTCAATTAAACAGTCCTGTGGAGCAAATGGTAAATTTTATCTATCAATGGCAGGATGTAAGCATTAGTTTAGAACGTATAAATGAGATACACGCCAAAGAGGATGAGGAAGCTATAAATCAAGGAAATGTTGTTGATTTAAGTGTTGGGGAGGATATCGTGGTTGATAATCTTTCATTTCAATATGAAGGTCCATACTCGCCAAAGGCACTGAATAACATTTCGTTAGTTTTACCCAAAGGCAAAGTTACAGCAATTGTAGGTGCAAGTGGAAGTGGTAAGACCACGCTAATAAAACTTCTGTTAGGCTATTATCCATCTACTGAAGGAGAGATTACTATAGACAATAAAAAGCTTAATCTGATGGATATTAGGTGGTGGAGGCAACAATGCGGAGTAGTAATGCAAGATGGCTTTATTTTTTCCGAATCTATTGCCCGAAATATTGCAGCTAACAATGAAGAAATAGATATTGAACGTTTAGCCAATGCCGTCAATATTGCCAATATTAAAGAGCATATTGAAAAGCTGCCATTAGGGTATAATACTATTATCGGACAAGAAGGGCAGGGATTAAGCCAAGGTCAGAAGCAACGTGTCTTAATAGCAAGAGCTGTTTATCGTAATCCTCAGTTTATCTTCTTGGATGAAGCAACAAATGCTTTAGATGCAAACAACGAACGGACAATTATAGAAAATCTCAATGAATTCTATAAAGGCCGAACAGTGGTAGTTGTGGCGCACCGCCTTAGTACTGTAAAGAATGCAGACCAAATTGTAGTGTTGGATAAGGGTGAAATCGTTGAAGTTGGGACTCACGAAGAGTTGACAACCAAAAGAGGAGCTTATTATCAATTAGTAAAAAATCAATTGGAACTTGGAAACTAAACTAGAACTTATGGATTCAATAGAATTACGAAGCGAGAAAGTGCGCAGTATTATTGGAAAAGTTCCACCCCGACTCATTCGAAGTGGAACTTTGGTGTTGTTTATCGTTTTCTTTTTATTGCTGATTAGCAGTTATTTCTTTCCTTACTCCGAAACAATTGTTGTTCCGGTACAGATAGAAGAATATCAAACACAGACAACTCCTATAACTTCTAAAAGTTACATTGCAATAGCTTTTGTTCCTATTGATATTCAATCAAAGGTTGCTGTAGGGCAAATGTCTGTAATTGAGATTGAAGGATACAATAAAAATACTCATGGTCAACTGATGAGTGAGGTATATAGCAGAACAAATAAACCAATCAGAAAAGAAAAAAAGAAATACATATTATTTCAATTGGCATTGCAAAACGGTTTGAAAACAAATAATGGTACGGCTATTTCTTATTACGATAACATGCAGGGAACTGCGACAATAACACTAAAAAGAGAACGATTAATTAAAGTGCTGTTTTCTTGGATGAAAAAATAAAAGAAAGTTGGTGTTTAGCTTAGATATAATCGGCATAATATGCAAAATAACAGATGCTGGGTTATTTGATGTTGCAAGGGATTGAAAAAATCACAAATGTTATTGCTGGTTGGTTAGATATAATTATCTTTGAAAATATTTATGATTGATTAAAAGTAGAATTCTACAGATGAATAGCTTTATGTGTTTGTTTGTCCGGATGATCAGTTTGTGCAAGCGTGCTGGCCAAAGTTGAATAATACATAATTAGTATCATAAAATTGATCGTTGAGAGGAGTTCAGATTCTTTCAACGATTTTAAATATCAACCATAAGCGTTATAATTTACAAATATGATTTCAATCTCTCCGGCAGCATATTACCAAAATAGAATCATCGCATTAGAGGAAGACTATAAGAGGCTTAAGAACCAAAGCCGGCGATACTCTTTGGTGCGCTTTTGCTTATTTATCTGTTTTGCAGGTTCGTTGTTTCTGCTGTTTAAAACAGAGTATATTGTTCTGCCCTTGTTCGTTTCTATCGTTTCGCTAGGTTTCTTTATTCTATTCGTCGTTAAATTCAACCGGCTTGAGGATGCCATCATTTTGCTTGCTTCAAAGATTCAGATCAACAAGGATGAGTTGCTGTATCTCGACTATAACTATTCCGAACGAAATGCGGGAGAAAGGTATGCAACTATCAATACTTCGCTGTCGACCGATTTTGATTTGTTTGGCAAAGGATCTATATTTCAATATATAAACCGTTGCAATACCCAAAAAGGATGTGCCACCTTGGCTCAAAGTCTTTGTTTTCCTGATAAAAGTCCGGAAGTAATACAGAGTAAGCAAGCTGCTATAGCTGAATTGTGCGATAACAATGATTTTATTCAGGATTTCCAATCAATCACCAAGTCTATTAAAGGAAACGGAACAGAGTCCATTTTGCAGAACTGGATGAATGAGGCTCAAAAGGATTTCAGTACCATCAGAATTACAGCCTTTGTACTGGGATTGATAAATGTTGGTTGTACGTTTTTGTCGGCATTTAGTGTATTGCCTTGGGGAGTACTTGGTCTTCTTCTCACCGTTTCACTTATTTATGTTGCTGTCCATGACAAGAAGATTTTAAAAACACATTCTCAATTAATAAGTATTGCAAGCAATATCGAAAGTTATGTCGCTGCTTTTCATTTGATTGAAAAGACCCCGTTTGAATCGGAGCACCTTTTGTCGCTTAAAAAATCATTGATTCAAGATGATAGCAGTGCCAGTAAAATATTGAGTTCGCTGCATACTATTCTTTCTGTTTTTGAGCTGAAAGAAAATAAACTTCTATCCCTCACGCTAAACGCCTTCTTTTTATTGGATCTACATGTTTTCTACTCTTTTTCGCGTTGGAAGCTAAAATACAATAGTAATACAACGGCATGGTTTAGTGCGTTTAATGAAATGGAAACCTTGATTAGCTTTGCTACTTTTGCCTTTAATAATGAAGCTGTTGTTTATCCTACTGTTTCGGATGAGGGATTTAGCGTGCAGGCACAGGATATGGGTCATCCGTTGATACATCCAACTGTAAGGGTCAATAACAGTTTTAGTATTTCGGGTATGCCCTCGGTACTGATTATTACCGGAGCTAATATGGCCGGTAAAAGTACGTTTTTACGAACGGTGGGAGTGAATTTGTTATTAGCTATGAATGGAGCTCCTGTTGTTGCCAAGTCATTCTCGTTTACACCCTGCGATATCTTTCCGTGCCTCAAAATTCAAGATTCTCTTATAAACAATGAGTCGTATTTTTATGCTGAACTTTTGCGCTTGAAGGAAATTATAGAGCATACCAAAAAACAACCAAAAACACTGGTGATTTTAGATGAGATATTACGTGGAACGAATACGAAAGACAAACAAACCGGTTCATTAGGATTTATAGAAAAATTAATTCAGCTAAATGCTCCGGTAATTGTCGCTACGCACGATTTGATAATTGGAGAGTTAGAACAGAAATATAAAGGCGTTGTTATAAATCAGTGCTTTGAAGTGGAGCTTGTAAATGATCATTTATATTTTGATTATAAACTCAAAAAAGGCATTAGTCAAAAGCTAAATGCTTCTTTTTTGCTGAAGAAGATGGAGATTATTGATTAGCACGTTAATGAGCAATTTGATGTTAAGGGGTATTAGTTGAAATGCTTTACCCGCAGAAGAAATGATCTTCTCACGCTGGCGCAAGTTTGTAACTTGTGTCTTGTTTTGAAAAAACAATCTATTCTTCTTTTTTACTCTAGCGAGCAACATACCGATTACAAATCGGCGCGAGCGTGGGGTAAAATCCTACATTTGGCAGTATTCTATTGGCGAAACACCTGCAGATGAAGCAGAGTGGGTAACTGCTCAGGTAACTTCGCAAGCCTCGGTAGAACTAACCGGGCTGACTCCGCTCAACAAGTATTGGTTTCGTGTGGCGGCTGTAACAATTGCCGGTACAACTGCCTATAATGCTCCTCTTTTGCAAGTAGTACTTTAAAAGAATCTTCTCTCATACGATGTAGAGAGAACAATTTCTGAAAAACCATTACAATCAGTTACAGATGAAACCTATTTTGTTTATCGTGTGAGCGACTCTAAGTTACATGCCCGATAAGAGAAAAAATCCCACTTTGAATTTACTCAGAGTGGGATTTTGTTGTTGATTTTTATTACACTTCCTCCTCCAAAGCCTTTTCTTCATCGTATTGTGCAACGTTATCTATTATCCATTTGTCAAGGTCAATGTCAGCATCCAGTTCTAAACGTTTTTTTATTCGTTTACGCCTCACATACATTGTGTTTATACTCATGTCGAGTAAACTACAACAATCCGTAATGTCTTTGTGCAAACATATCAGTGTTATGACTATCAAATCAGCAGGGGTTAGCGTCTTGTGGTTTTCTGAGAGTTTCACTATTTTACCATCGTATAATTGATTTACTTCATCGATATAATATTGCCATTCATTTTCCGAAATGATGGCTTGCTTCATCATCTCCTCCATAAAAGCAGCATGTTTCTCTTGCTGCAACAATCCTACTTTCAATTGATTTAATCGAAGTGTGTTCTCAATCCGGTTCTGCAGTTTTGACAGTAGTAGCTCTCGTTTTTGATCATTTTCAAACTTTTGAGTTTGATATTTATACATTATGCGTTGGTTTTCTATTTCATGCTCGCTCTGTTTGCGTTTATGGTGGCTACGTATTATAAGCGCAACTATAAACAATACCAGTACAATGATGATTAGTAGCGAAATGATAATTATTTTATTCCTATTCGCAATTTTTAGGTTTGTATTCTCTTTTTCTTTTTCACTCAAGTCATATTGCTTGTCAATTCGGTGTATTTGGCTTTCGAGGCTCTGCTGAAGTGTGGAGTCTCGCAATATGTATGCTGTTTTGAAGTACTCAAAGGCATTATTGTGCTCTCCCTTATTCTGTGCAACATAAGCCATGGCAAGATATTTCGTTACGCTGTACTTTGTATCCAGTGTATCTGCCAATGATAGCTTTAAGTAGTATTGTGCTGAATCCTGTCTATTCAACATAGAATAATCGTAAGATAGCAGAGCCGTGTAATGCGAAGAACGATACTCGGTACTATGTCGGTAGGCTTTAAGTATATATTCTTTTGAACGGGTACAATTAGTATAGATGAATAGCTCTCCTTGATGTGCTACAATAGAGTAATAGTTGATGGAATCTCCCGCCTTGTTTGCCCGTTTCAATGCCTCATTAGAATAGTGCATTACACTATCAAATGGATAGTTCAATTGGCTATATATGTTTGATATTTCCCTATAGGCATAAGCCTGATATTTTATATTCTTAGAAAGAGTAAAACAAATCAAGGACTGTTTAAAATCATGCAGCGATTGTTTATACGCTTCATCTTGTTTGTATAGATAACCTATTTCAAATTCGACCAATCCTTTAATATTATCTCTTTTTGATTCCAAAGTACTTTCCGCTTTTTTAAAAGCTCGCATCGCTCCCTTAAGGTTGTTGTTCATTCGTAATATGCAACCCCATAAATAATAGGCTGTACCACTTTGTTTCGATAGATGACTGTTTTCGTAATAATTTACCGCTATCCGAATCAAACTATCCGATTTTATATTCTGATATAGTCTGTATTGAGAATGCGTATAAAGCAGACACCATGCTGCATTGTCGGCTTCGGACAGTTGACAGGGATGAGGAATGGATAGTAGTAATTTCTGTGCCCTATCCGGCTTCGTGTCTAATAATGATTCTGCAGTAAGCATTACCTTATTGCTTGTGTATTGCTTATTACACGATACAAGCATCAGAGAAAACAACAGACAGTAACAGATTTTTTTTATTATCATAAACAGGATTAAAAATTTAGTGCTAAAATAAAGAAAGGAAAGGATATAAAGATAGAATATCTTCTGTGTAATGACAGTGAGTTTGTTCTTTGTCTTTTTGTTAAATGTCTTTAAAACGATTGGTTAAAATAAAAGGGTTTGCAAGTAAAATATACACCTGTACCAATATTGCTTTTGTCTGAAAAATAGATCGCTGATATAGAGGTGAATGTGAGTTCTGTTTTGGGGTGCTGTACCAGATGTTTTTTTCGAAAAAAGTATTAATCTGTTTACCTTTGGATACAAAAATAACACAAATTATTCAGACATTAAAAATTAATCGCCATTTTATGAAACGCTCCATTCTATTTATTTTCCTTCTCTGTTTAACTTCAATTGGCATCTGTGAAGCAAGGCAGCAAGTTAATCTACAGTAACTGTCATATTCTACTACAACCGGTGAGTTGAATCTATAAACATTAAATACCATCTGGCAATACAAAGAAAAGACAAGCGACACAGTTCAGGGGTTAGTAGCCAACAGTGTTTTTCCGTATAACCTAAACCATTAAATAGGGATTAATGCATTTATTTGATTTTTGCATAGAACTGTGTCGCTTTATTTTCTTTTAAATCACGAATATATCTGTTTTTGAACAATTCTAATCAGATAAGAGATAATTCAAGTTAGGAAAATTACAACTCTAGTTAGAGTTTAGAAACTGTCCAATAAAAAGTGGAAATCATGGAATGGGAAAAAAGAATATAGAAAAAGGCAGCTTATGGTTAATGGACTACTGCTTATTGCAAACCTGTTATGCAGGCAGTAATTTGAGAAAATCTGTATTCATTGGATGACTTTAAGTCATCCAATGAATAGTATCTAGAGCAAAACAAAAGCGGAGTTGGTTATAGAATTGTTTCTCGCAACGTAGCCAAACTCCGCCCCGCCTCCGTTAAACCATGGCTGATTAGACATTGCTTATGCGGTTCAATGAATCCCCCACTGGCGTGGTTCTGTAAACCGTGACAAGACTAAGGGATAATTGTCTGAACTTGGATTTAGCAGATGAATCAGATAAAAACGGATACTTTGAAAATCCGATACATCCTTTTCATCTGATACAATCGTTGTTCAGACAGGATAGAAGCGAATGTACTTGTAGTCGAACAAGCTAAGGGGTTTTGTGTCAGGCTTTGAAGGAACAATCTATTCTTCTTTTTTTGCGCTAACGAACAACATACCGATTACAAATCGGCGCGAGCGTGGGGAAGAATACTATTTACGCTGCGGCGAACGTACGGTGCTCACACTTCCAAGCTTCAGCAATGTACCAGCTGTGAACCTTATTACCACATTGCAGCATCTCTTCAGACATTAAAAACGAAACAACGTAGCTTCTTATCGGTAGGACATAGTATCATAATTACCAGCATATTGAGTAGTGCAGAACAATAATCAACTATTTTTAAATTTAATTAAAAAAATGCTGTTAATATTTGAAATGATTTCTACCTTTGGGGCTGAATTTTAATTAAAAATAGACCAAATATATCGCCTAAAGTGGATATATGTGCAACCCGACTGCACATATCTTGCCATATATAGGTGTTAGTGGCAATTCTTGAAATGAAAAAATTGATCAACTTAGTATGCTAATGACCAAAAAATTACAATTGAAAATCAAAGACTTATGTGGTCGTTAGTCAGAATTATAAAAAAATCACATTGTACTTGAAATGAATTTAATCCGGAATTATTTAACGTCTAAAATATAAATATATGAAAACGAAAACGATTTTTTTAATTTTATCATTAATTTTCATTAGTTGCGAAAAGAATATGATAGAACCTATTTCAGCCTTTAAGATTAACGGTGACACAATCAGCGTTATAAAAATTGCAACTGCCGATAAAATTAACATAAATAGCAAATCAATTAACTCAGACTCTTTATTTTGGAGCTTTGGAGACGGAAGGACATCAAATGATAGCGTATTCCAATTATCCTATACAAAGTCAGGAACATATACATTAACACTAACCGCTAAAAATAAAGATGGACAAACCTCTATTTCAAAAAAAAAAATCATAGTTCAAGATAGAGTTCTAAAAGGAATAGAGATAGATAACGTCGATTGGGATCCAACAAATTTATCTGAACCTTGGCCGAGATGTGATACGGTTGATGTTTTCTTTCAAATGCAGATGTTTACTAATGATACCTTAGATGCAAATCATTTAAACTCGAAATGTCCAATTTTATATACATCGTCTGTGGTAAAGAATATACATAATCATTATACTCAAAAAATTTATATTCCAATTACATCCAAAATAATTCTTGAAAAGAATTTCGTACAATTTGCACCAGGGAATTTAAATAATGCTTATTTGTTTAGTATTATGGCTAAAGACTCAAATGGCAAGTTATATAGATTAGCAAATAACGCCGCGTCTGGATTTGCATTTGGGTTTTTGAAAGATGATATTTCTACAAATAGCTGCATAATAAGCGGAGGTTATTTGACTAATTACAAATTAATCTGTAATTTCGAATAATCATCAAAACAAAGTAACTGCCATTAATACTTGTCCTCACGGATATAACCATTACTTACTTGTAGAATAGTGCGGGCTGGTCGGTGGGATAATTGTCTGAACTTGGATTTAGCAGATGAATCAGATAAAGACAGATACTTTGAAAATCTGATACAGCCTTTTCATCTGATATAATTGTGGTTCAGACAGGATAGCGCATCGAATGTATTTGTAGTGGAACAAGCTAAGGTGTTTTGTGCCTTGTTTTGAAAAAACAATCTGTTCTTCATTTTTTCTCTAACGAACAACACACCGATTACAAATTGGCGCGAGCGTGGGGGAGTAGGTTGTAGAATTGTTTCTCATAATGTAATAGCAGTTCTAAGTAGCAATATAAGGAACTGCTATTCTTTTGAAGTCGGAAACAGTTAATTCTAATTGACAATCTTTGATATTATATAAGGGAATGTCCCCAATTTGTCTCTTGTATTTTAAATATCAAATACAAGCAAAGTGTTACTTTTGTAAAATTTATAGAGAGTGAAGAAAATCTCTATAATACGAGATTTATTTACTCTAGTTGTCCTAATTTGTATTATATCACTACTCAAAAGGATGCTTCTGGGAATAATATTCCCATTTTGAAATCGATGGCTATCTTCTCTATTATTCCATCATTTAATTGGTCGGTGAAGTTCTAAAGTAGAATTACTTAGTGTTGCAGAAATATAAGATATGCGAATAACAAAAATGACTATTGACAAATTAATTATAAACAATTCAACACGAAAGTGTTGATTTAATTTACATCGAAAATGAGAAGAACAGTATTGATAACGATTGCATTAATTGCAGTGTTTAATTTAGGAGCACAAGTAAATACGCACAAATTGGATTATAAATTTGGCGCAGGTTTAGGGTTTATGGGTAGTGGAGATGTAATGGCTCAGAGCTTCGAAAATGAATTAACTTATAAGCTAAATAGCTATTTTTCAACATCCATAAGTCTTGGCTTAGGTAGAACCTTTAAAGATGTACAAAGTCATAACGATTATATGTCAGGGAGTTTAAACCTGTTCATTTCACCGTTTAAAAATAATCGCCGCAATAACTTTAAAATAGGAGCGGGATATACTTTAATCAATGAAACTGCTTCATATTCAAGTTACGATATCAACTATAGCGAAGGAACTTATAATCCCAATTTCAACTATCTTACGCAAATGGTAAATGGATTTAGTATGATATTGGAAGATGAATACATGATAGGTTCCAGATTTCTGTTAGGAGGAAAAATATTTATGACAGGAGGAGTTGAATAGGGAGGAATAGTGAGTGGAGGAATGATTAAAGTAGGGATATTACTATAAAATAGAATGCTAACTTTTTTAGCACCAATAACTAGATTACAATCTTGATCTTATGAAATATTATTTGGCAATCGCATTTGTTTGCGTATCATTTTTTGGTAAAGCCCAGAACACAAGTGTTGAGAAATCTGTGTATGGAGTTCAGGCCGGATTATTGGGCATTTGGGCTAACAATGAAACAAAACTTACAAACACTATTGCACTCAGAAGTGAGATTGGATTTGATAGTGGAATATGGGGTAGTTCATATAACAATACAACAGGATTCGTAATGGCTCCTGTCTTGACACTGGAGCCCAGACTTTACTTTAACTTACAGAAAAGAAGTTCAAAAAAACTGAAAACTGAAAATAACACAGGTAACTTTCTGTCTCTCCAAACCAGTTTTCACCCCGATTGGTTTACCATATCAAATTACGATAATGTATCAATAATTAGCGATATTTCAATAATTCCTACCTGGGGAATTAGACGGCATTTTGGAGAACACATTAATTTTGAAACGGGAATCGGCCTAGGATATAGGTACCTCTTTGCAAAACGTGCCGGATATGTTGATAACAAGAGCGAAGTAGCATTAAATCTTCATTTGAGATTTGGTTACACCTTTTAAGTCATATTCGATACCAATTATTCTTAAAAAACAGTAGCGTATTTCCATAAATACCAAATATAAAATGAAAAATATAATTAAACTTAGTGTAATACTTTTAATGTTTATCTCATTTTCTGCGTGCGAAGATGAACCTGTAACTGATATTGCAAAAATCGAAAAAGAATTAAAAGCCGTCGTTAAAGATAAAGGAATAACGAAATGTTCAATTCTGGTAATGTACGGAGGATCTGTATACACAGAATACAGCAATGTTAATTTTTCTATTAGTGGTGGTTTTGTTATAGTAACAGATAATTCTAATAGTAATACTATTGAAGTTCGATATAATTTATTATATCTATCTAAATATTTTACTGATTCTAAGGGAATAGCTCTTTATTTTGCCAACACGCATTATTGATAATCAATCAGGTGGCTTTTACTTTCTAAATGTCGCTGTATCAGGGTATCTAACTTCAACTTTTGCAATAAAAGATATAGATGTTTTTGCTGCTGCTAATGTCGGTGGTGTTTGGAAAGGTGTAAGGTTTTATAAATAACTATAATACGTAATAGTATGAAAATTAAACTTGTTTTATTTGTTGTAATGATCAGTGTATCAACTTTGTTTTCTCAAAACAGAAAATATGTTGGTTTGGATGTTGCTGGTTCTAATGGATTGTTTGGTATCTCGTTTGATAGTCGATTTAAAGAGAATTCAAAATTTGGTTATAATTTAGGAATAAGTTATGGTTTCGAAAAAAATAGTGGCGGTAGTCATTGGTATTTTACACCTGTGAAGGCTTATTATCCAGAAGATGGACGTATATGTAATTACTTTTCAATTCCAATGAATGTCCATTACTTGTTTGGGAAAGAGAAACATTTTTTAGAAACTGCTTTAGGGCTTAGTTTTTTTGTAACAGAT
>Ga0302285_10000474_pt1 | contig 22387 bp, 18 predicted proteins | sample III_Fen_E2_2_FD_200455 | JGI IMG/M metagenome (GOLD analysis project Ga0302285, IMG submission 200455) | Peat permafrost microbial communities from Stordalen Mire near Abisko, Sweden - III_Fen_E2_2 | ecosystem: Environmental > Terrestrial > Soil > Wetlands > Permafrost | place: Sweden: Abisko... | reverse complement strand
TTTATTCTTAATATTTAATTGCGACAATGCATAATTAGAAACACCTATTATTTTGGCAACTCTTCCAGAATTAAGAAAGAAATTTAAAAGTATTCTTGTTTTTCTATCAACATGATACACATGTAGATGAGAAACCACTTTGATCTTATGGAATCGAGCCATTACAACAGCTACTGGAATTAACAAAGACGTCTGCACATAAAGAGTTGAGATTTTATGCTCAGACACACATCGACTAAGGAATTTACAAATGTAAATAAAGTTTAGGGTGAATTTAAGTATATCAACAATGCCCTTTCCCCCTCGTTTATATTCTAACAATGGGTATGGATATTGTTTATATTCAGACAGATATTCACTTATTGCACTTCGCCCATCTGGCAAAAAAACTATTAAATTACTACAGTCGTTTAAAGTTGAGCAAATATGTCGGGTCATTACTTGACCTCCCCCGATACTTCTTCTCCCCTCAAGTATTAATATATTTTCTTTGATTGCAGTCATCTAATTTTAAATTTGAAATTCAGAATACAACATTCTAATGCCAAACTGTTAATTATTAAAATTATTGAATCTTTTTTGTCTCCCAATGCTTACCACCCGTATGTATAAAATAATGAATACATAAAAGGTAATAATCCTTGAATAAATTAATCTTACCAGCTTTCGGGGATTCAGCATATTATATAAAATACTCATTTTATCTAACCGAACAGTTGAAATATTATTTCCATGCCTGCGATATAAAGTCAATGGAGTCCATTCAAAAAATGAACTTTTCATGTAATCTGCTAAAACTCCCAACATCATATCGTGTCCTACAAATTTTTGGTTTGGAAACGGGAGGGCAAATTCCAGCAATTCCTTTCTGAATGCCATTCCAAATCCATAATACCTGATTTTAAAGAAATTCTTCAGAATACCAGTACCGGCATTTAAATACTCAAAAAAAGACTCATCAAACACATTCAAATTCTCATCTGTAAGCTTCCCATTAGAACAAACGAGCAAATAATTTTCAAGATGCTTCAAAATCACATTAACTTTATCGGGGAGCCAATAGTCGTCCTGATCCGACAAAAATATATACTTTCCAGAAGATTGCCTTAAGGCATTTTCAAAATTGGATACAAAACCCTTACGATTTTTATTTTCAAAAATTTTAATCCTTTTATCATTCAACAATCGAATAATATCCAATGTCCTATCAGTAGAGCCATCATCAGATACAATTACCTCAGAATCATCCCCAAGCTGTATTAAAATGGATTCTAGTTGATCCTTGATATATCTTTCACCATTGTATGTAGCAATACAAACAGAAATATTCATACTCTACGAAATTAAATGATTAAAGTATAACATTACCCACAATGAAAAAGCAGCAAAAACGACAATCATAGCTCTTGGGATGGCAATGGGTTTAATACAATATACCACTGTGGGAATTAAAATAATTTGAACTACACCGAAAAATTCGTTGGTTCTGGCTGCAACAACTGTTATCGACGATAAAGCTGTAAAAGAAAATATTGCCAGACCATATATTTTAATCAGCAGATAAGCATATTTATTTTCATTATGTATTCGCTCAATATGGTAAAGCAAAAAATAGAAAATTATTATATTCGACAAATATACTGGATTAAACACATTAATATGGCTAAAACCGGCAAAATCAGTTGAGTTTAAATCATTATAAAGTTCAATTTTTTCAAACAAAGGTCCCTTTATTAACAATGACATTATACTTACATTGAAAAAATGGATTATGTATCCAAGAGGAACAATATAAAACCATTTCTTTCGGTTTATTCTCTTTGGTGAAAATAAAAGAATAAAGATAATGATTATTGCAGAATAATGAAAGAAAATGGCAAACAGAAAAAAGACAAAAACAATTAAATACTTACGCTCATACAGCGGCTTAATGGATAGCAGCAAAAAAGCACATGAAACCCCGACCCTGATTTGAGTCATATCATGCAATAAAAAAAACCATGAAAAATAGATTAAGAGAGAGCAAATGTATAAATCGGTGAGTTGCCTTATAGCAATAATGTTGATAGTCACTCCTAAAGCAGCATATAGAAGAAACATATAAACCGGATTATATGTAAAATGCTTTATAAGGCTAACGATCAAACCAAATGAACTCTCCAAGATAGAACCCGGTTCGAAAAATTCAGACAAATAACTTTGATAATCCTGATCTACACCTTCTTTTCTTAAACCTGCGACAAAAATAAGCCCGAACCCAATAACAAAATACATGATTGAGTTTAGTTTTTCATTTTTAGGCAAGAAACAAAAAAATGAAATAAGAACAAATATAAGCATTAATAAAGTTGACACTTTACAAATTTTAATTATTTATAGTGACTCTAGATTCAAAGATTATCTATTCTATGTGTGACTTATCTGCAATCAAAGCAACTAATTTTTTGTAAGATTTTTCCCAAGTAAAATTTTCAATATAGATATTTCCCTGACTGGCAATTCTCAATCTCAATTCTTTATTTTCAATTAGCAAAATTATGTTTCGGGTTAATTCCTCAGGGACTTTGACTGGACTTGTCAAAGCTGTTTCATTATGTATTGCCATTGTCAAATACCCATCGTTGTTAGTACAAACTACTGCACAACCGCATTGCATGGCTTCTCCAATTGTCAATCCCCAACCTTCAAGATGACTGGCACCAACGAAAATTGACGATTCATTGTAAATCCGATTCAGTTCATCACGGCTTGGCTTTTGGAAATAATTAACCCAATTGGGCAAATCAGAAGGTTTCTTATATACACCAAAAAGATTTAATTCAATTTGAGGATAGATTTCTCTCGCCTTTTCAATGGCAGAAAATCCATCTTCAAAACCTTTCCAGGGTGTTGAATGATACAACATACATAATTGGTATGGATTCCTTATCTCTAAAGGAGTTGTAAATCTGAAATAGTCGAAATCGAATCCATTTTCAATTAATTCGGCATGCTCTCCAAGTTTGGTAGCAATGTCATTAAGCCATGGTGCTATAACAATTTTCTCCAATGATGACTTCCAAGTTTCTACAAGTCTATTCTCGTCGTTTGTTTTCCAAATTTCATAATGCTGAATTAAATACAATCTTCTATTGACTATCTTATCAGGATATGAAGAAAGATATTCTGCAGTTTCCCAAGAAGTTGCCACAATTATATCCGTTTTTGGTATGTTGTTTGCGTCTAAACTCCAAACCCAAATTTCAGTGATTCCCGTCTCAAGTTTAAACCATGATTTGGATGTATAATTCTGAAACAACAATCGGTATAAATACCTCATACAGCTTCTGATCTTCAGTCCAATAGTTTGTTCTTTAAAAAATAAGGAAGCAGCATAAATGATTTTTACATTAAAACCATCCAGTTGTAAACGGTTAGCATATTCATAAACTACTTTATAGCCACCAATGGGATTAGTGCCAGCTCCGGGAAGTAAAAAGGTGATACTTTTCATTTTAAACAGGCTTTAACTTGCTAAGTAAATTATGCTTTCTGACTATCACAAAATTATAACACAATTCCGCAACACCGGAAACTGACATAGCTGCAGCAATCCAAAAAATATTTTTATATATTACTGAGCCTATAATGGTAAGAATCATATATATAACAAATGCCATTGTTTGTGATATTGCGACATACTTGTATCGTTTTAGTGGAATCAATATAAAAAGTTGAATACCCCCTACAATAACCCAACAGGGTATAATTGCAGATAAAATATTCATTATAGAATATGATTCAATCATTAATTTTCCTCCAAGCAAGAAAACAATATACTTACCTCCGATAAATAAAAATAAAACCGTAACCACACAAATGAAAGCAAGCCCCATTAGTGCTTTTCTAACTATATTCGGATTTTGCTCCTTAACGAGCTTTGGGTAAAAGGCATTATTTATATTGGATAAAAGAGTCGCAATTAAAAGCACTATTTTGCTTGCCAAATCATAATAAGCAACACTGGCCATTGAAATAAAAGTTCCGGCAAAAAAAGCTGTACTTTGCATCTTAATCACACTGGCAGCACTCCCCCAAAAGAATGGAAGTGCCTCTTTCATGTATAGTTTAAACTCACGGACTGGCTTAAGAAAAAAATCAATTTTAAAATGATACTTAATCAAAAGTATAGCCAGAAAAGAGCCAATCAAGGTGGAAGCAGTATTAATTATGGCATACAAAAGCAAGTCTTGAGGAGTTTTGACTAAAAACAAAATAAACGGCAACGAAAATAGCTTTATCCCTAATTGTAAAACTGTTATATATTTCATTTGTTCCATTCCCTGAAAAAACCACGTCGGGAACAAAACCGGACTAAAAGCTGATAAACCGCAAACTACATAGAGCCAGTAATTTTCCCTTGTAAATGGGATGAAATAAACTGTAACAATCAGCATTATAAAGCATGTAAGAAATAAGTAAACCTGTGATGACAGAAGATTTGAAAGAATCTTGGATAGGTTCGCGTTATTGTCACGATTCAATGACACTTCCCTTACACCGTGTATATTGTATCCAAAAGTTACAATCACATTCACATAATTAGCTATTGAAAAAGCAAAAACATATAAACCATATTGCGTTATTCCCAATGTTCTAATTAAATAGGGGTAAATAACCAGAATAAACAATGAATTAAGCAATTGCAATGTGGTAAGCGAGAAATAATTCTCAATCACTTTCCTATTATTACCGAACATTTTTAATGCATGTTGTTTTGATAAATTCATCGCATTATTCAATATATTTAATTTCAATAGTTTTGATTCTGTATTCCTATGCTAGGTTTCAATGCTATTCTACTTCTCATTTTCAATAAAATTAGCATATCATAACGCAAAGATAGTAAAATCAAATCAATCGAGATATTACTTATACATATTGTGAAATTAAAATATGAATAATCAACTTATGTTTTTACAAAAGATTATTAAAAAAAAACGAGCAAGAATAAAAATTCATGCTCGTTCTTTATAAAATCACCAAAAATGATTATCTGCCATTTGCTTTTAAAACCACCCCAATCGTGGCAAATATTATTTTTATATCCAGCCAAATTGACCATTTATCAATATACTCTAAGTCCATACGCATCCATTCTTCAAAAGATACTTCATTTCTTCCCCACACCTGCCAAATGCAGGTCAATCCGGGTTTCATGCTTAGTCGGCGTAATTGCGCACGTTTGTATTGCTGTACCTCTTTCAAAAGTGGTGGTCTTGGTCCTACCACCGACATTTCCCCTTTAATGACATTATAAAATTGAGGTAGCTCATCCAATGATGTTTTCCTTATTAGTCTTCCAATTTTTGTTATTCGGGGGTCGTTTTCAATTTTAAAGGTGGGACCATCCGATTCATTTAAATCCTGAAGTTGCAAAATCATATCTTCAGCATTCATAACCATCGAGCGAAATTTCAAACAAATAAACCTTCTGCCATTTAGCCCGATTCGTTCTTGTTTGAATAATACCGGACCTCGATCTTCCAACCAAATAAGTAATGCAATCAAAAACATTAATGGCGAAAGCATTAAAAGTGCTAAACTGCTGATAATAATATCAAAAATATCTTTTATTTTAATACTCAAGTAACCATGTTGAGCAATATTGTGTGAAACAAAACCTTTTTCAAAAACCGGTACATTATTTTTAGATTTATATTCGATATCGCTCAAAAATTCCGGTTGCATAATATGAAGAGATATTCCTATTTCCTCAATCTGTTTGATCAGTAGATCAAGATCATATCTACTATCTTCAACCGGCAAACAATAAAAAACATCATCAATAGGATTTTTTGTAAAATAATCTTTCAATTCTTCCTGAGATTGAACACTTAGTACTTTATCATACTTATCCATTATATCACTATCCGATGATATGACAGTATCAATAGTATAACCCCAATCTTTTGCTCCTTTAAATAAATCAATCACAGGAATTGCCTCAGAATCGGCAATGAAAATCACTTTGCGGCAGTTATAACCTTTCCGACGCATATAATGCATGATATGATAAAACAATACCTTAAACGATACCAGTATGACCAAGTCGGTTATTGCAAAAAGCAAAAGGAACTTTAAAGAATAAGGAATTGGACGGACAAAAGGAATAAACTTAAGTTCGATTAAGAAGATGGTGCAACCAAAGAAGATGGTAGCAGCATACCCACGCACCATATTAAAAAGAGAATTGTCCCGAAAAACAACTCCCAGATGGAATTTAGCAAACAACACACTCCAGATTACAACTAATTCTGCAAGCAAGAAAATATGCTCTTTTAAACTAAATGCAAGTAACGGAAAGAGGGATTCGATAAATAAAAACAATCCGATTGTTAATCCTACTTGTGTAAAGATCATTGCTCTCGAAAGATATCTTTCTCGTTTTGTAATCATATTCTTCAAATTCTACTCAAAACAAACAATCAGGTGTATTAGCTATTTAAGATAATAAAGGTCTGCAAAGATGCGAAGTTAATTACAAATGGACAACATTAAATCGCTATTTAACTATAAAGTTTTGATAAAAGAAAGCTAATTAAATGCTAATGAGAAACTTAAAATCCAAAGAATCCTGAATATGAGAATCCGGCCAGTATAGCAATATTATTACCATACATGGTACCGTTATCACCCGAAATTGCTAAACTTACACGAGCGTTTTTTATCATTTTCAATGCTGTTGAAGTCTCTATCTGATAGGATAACTGCCTTTTACAATTCGTAAAGCTTGGATTTCCAAACCCAAAATTCTCAGAATAAGCTGTCGTAAGTTTATAATCCAACGATTTCCATTGTCCTTTCCCTGAAAAATAAAAGAGGCGGACTCTATCATTCATTACAGTCGTTGAACCATCCTGATTATACTTTGGAGAGGTTAACCATGGATTACCAATGGTCATTCCTCTGTATGACCAACCTTGCGGAATTTGATCATTATAAAAATATCGGTCATCTCCACCAAATATCACTCCATCCAAATCGTGCCAGGGACCGCTTTGATCGGTTGTACTCAGGTATTCCACAACAAACTTATTAAACAGTTTGAATTTAGGAAACTTCACAGACAGTCCCCATAGGCCATCCTTTACATTAGGCGCTGCTGTTATAAACCGTATGGGTGGATCTTCCGTCAAATTTTGCCAGTATAATGAAACAATTGCTGATTGAAACTTTATATCTAAACCCAGATTCTGGGAGATAATGTGATTCCCCAATACATTAATCTGATCGGACTCCGAAGCACCTGCACTCCCACTCTTGCCCATAAAAATGCGCAAATAATTATCAAGTGTTGCAGGTATAGTCCCATACGAAGAAGTTCCACCCCACTGAGCGACATGATACAATCCATAGTTGAGATTTACCGGAAATGTACCTCCCAGATTAATGGCAATATATTTCTGATGCAGCAATAATCCGGTCATGCCTACATTATCATTAAACCAGCCGTGCGATAAACCTCCCTTTACAGCTACATATCCTTTGGTATAGGGTATATCCACAAACCCATTGGTCTCTATGGATATTTTGGGAATAGGCCGACTATTCTGCGACCACAGCATCCCTCCACTCGACAGTTCTGTATCCTGATTCCCATACACTTCGTGTTTATATCCCGCAAAAATATTCAAAAAATAAAACTTACCCTCTACATACAGTTCATTGGGAAAAAAACGACTTTGTTTTACTCCAACATTCCCATCCAATTCAACTCCAAATCCATAATCAAACACCTTGTTGTTCTTGATGTATTTATGCGCTGCTCCCCAAACAGAAAGCGAATTAGGCATTATACTGAACCGATCGTATTGATTAACAGTAGATAAAAATGGAGCATATTGCCCTCCTCCTGCATTCACACGAGCATTTAGATTATAACTAATCGTATCGTTATGCTCTTGAGCAAGCATAAGTGTTGAAATTAGTAATAATAACGAAATTTGTATATATCTGTACATTGTTTTGATGTCCATTTTAATCTTTTACACTTACTGTGCTTAAATATTCTCCTTTGGGGCTTTGTAACTTTGCGAACTTTGCGTTAAAATACTTTATTAATCAATTCGTGTAAATTGTATTTATTCGACAAATTCGTTACACATTAGTCTAATTAGCTGCCGCTGACCGTTGGTTCGTAGTCTGTCTAATTCGTAGCTCAAGGTTCAAACACCCACACATCCGATTTCCGCTCCGCATCATCTTCTCCACCCACTATATACCCTTTACCATTGATGGTAAACACAACCATGTTCTGCCTGCCACCCCCCGGAAAATCACCACAGCGAGTCCAGGTATTCGTTTCAGGGTTATACCGATCAACACTACTCAACAATTTACCGCCATCAATCGTTCCATCCCAATGCCGCCCCAACAACACATATCCCTTCCCATTCATCGACAATCCTTTGGCTAATACTTTAGCTTCCGGGGCATCAGCAATGCGACTCCAGACATCCTGTTGAGTATCGTATTTATAAAAATCCTTGTAATTACCCGATTGATAACCTGTACCTACATAAAAATCTGGACCGATTGCAAATCCTGCAACAGCAGTTCTTACAATCGGGCAATCCTTCAATTGAGTCCAGGTATTGGTTGGCGGATTATATTTATATGTTTGCTTAACAAAACCAGTATCATCAAATCCCAACGTCACATAAATGCAGTTATCAATCACCACACAAGTCAAATCATTTTTGCCCGGACCGGGGAAATCGGCTAATCGTTTCCACGAATCATTGGCTATATCATACTCCCAGAAATCTCCAAACTGATTACCGGCATACGGTGCTATAGCTCCAAGTCCCACATAGGCTTTATTACCTATCACGGCTCCGATAGCTTTTACACGGGCAGCTCCGGGGAAGTCTGCTTTTTGAGTCCATGTATCCGTTTTACTATCATACTCCCATACGTCCTTAAGAAAATCATATTTTGGCCCGCTTCTTCCCAAACAAATATAGGCTTTATCGCCATATACAAACGAAGTTGCAGAGGCACGAGCCGCACCAGGAAAACTATTCGAATGTTTCCAACTGGTTATTGGAGTTATTTCATAATCTGTACATGAAATCAGAAATAGAGAGATTATTATGAGACAGTATAATTTTATTGTTACTTTCATAAATCGACTTAGATTACTCCGTAAATAGAAGACAAAAATACCTATTAAAATATATATAAATACCTATGATATAAAAATAAAGAAAACAAGACATCAAAGCTTGACGAATAATCTCTAATTTATTTTTACAAAGAAGCCCTATCAAATAGAATTCCAAATAAAGGAATAAATTTGATAGGACTACTTTTTCTTTACTTTTTGCATTTAATCATAATTGAGAATATTCATAAAATATCTCTCGTAATTTTCAATTATTATATCCCAACTATAAATATTCTTGATTTTTTCAACATTGTTGATTACCATATCAGCATGTTCTGATTTTATAGTAGTTTCAATAATTTGTATTAAATCTTTTACTGATTTAAATGCAAAACCATCATCACCAACTATAGCACGATTAAATTCATTGTCATGATAAGATATTAAGCAAGATGACCCCATGGCTTCTAGCAGTGATGGATTTGTACCTCCAACCGAATGCCCATGAAAATATAGATTGGAGAAATATCTTAGTTTACTTAACTCTTTTTGATCGTAAATAGCACCTAAAAATTTAATTCGACCATCTGTAGAATATCGTTCATACATAACCTTGCCAAAGGTTGTATTCCTAAAATTACCTATGAGAACCAAACTTTGAGTTGTTGATGACTTTGCAAATGCTTCCAAAATCATTTCAATATTATTTTCCGGTTCAAAGCGCGCAATTAACATATCATAATTGTACTCTTTAAGCTTGTATTTGGCTAAACAATGATTTGTAGGATTAACTTCAACATAACTACCATAGGGAAAGTAGGTAGATTCTACGTTATATTCTTTCTTTAGATAGCTTTGTATTCCAATTGAATCAGCAATTAAATAATCACTATAATCCACAGCTAATTGTTCTGCAAACTTCAGAAATCTGCGAACTTTTGGAGAATATTTGCTTCTTTTCCATTCCAATCCATCCATATTGGAAATGATGATGGCACCTTTATTATAAATCAATTTCTTCCAAATTGAACTACTTGTGTAACCAAGCATATATATTATATCGAAATCTTTTTTGTTTGCATCCATCATACACAAGAAATCATATATAAACTGACCTATAGTTCCAATTCTGTTTTCAGGATCAAACTTATGGATTAATTGTACACCATTGTATGTTGATTCTTTATAATTATGGCTTTTAGAACAATAAACAGTTACTTTGTGCCCCTTCTTAACCAATCCTTGCGAAAGTATATCTGCAAACTGCTCAAATCCACCATAATGATTAGGTATACCACGGGTACCAATAATTGCAATATTCATATTTACTTGGATAATATATTTTCATATAAATGTTTTGTTTTTTCACCTATAAGATTCCAATCATAATTGTTTCTTAAATCAATAGATGCCGCGTTTCGTATTTTCATTAGATTTGTTTTATTGTTGTTTATGTTTTGTAACGATATTGCCAAGCTTTCCGGATTCTCACTTTTAAATGTATATCCATTCTTTCCATTTTCGATGATTTCTACAAATGCAGGCAGATCAGACACTAAAACTGTTCGTCCATAGCTCATGGAAAGTAATAGAACTCCACTTTGATATATTCTTTTATATGGTAATACAACGATATCTGTTTTGCAAAAAAAGTCTTTTACTTCATTATCTGGAATAAATCTAAAATGAGTTGTCACGCAATCTTGTATATTAAGCTCATTAATCAGTCTAAAATACTTCTCAGAAGAATCATGCCAAACCTTTCCCGCTATAGTTAAACACACAGGTACAGCTTGCTGTTTTAAAATAGCAATTGACTTTAAAAGAATGTCAAGTCCTTTCACCTTTTTTATTTGACCAAAAAATAAAATATTTAATTTACCTTGAGTTGGGTGATAATCAAGCTCATTTATAAACGGTAAATAATTCCCATGTGGAATAATCACTACAATTTGATTGTGAGAAACTTTCTTAGTCAACTCTTTATAACTAAATTTATTATGTACTATCACAGCATCAAATTTTTTTAATATAAATTGTTCAAAAAAATTATTATTGTCATTTATAAATGATGAAACATCATGAAGTGTTAATACTTTTTTAAAGTCAAATAGTGCTGCAATTAACATAACTAAAGCATTAACGAAACCCAAATCAAAGAAGTGAAGATGTATTATATCAATACCTTTTTTTTTGCAGTCACAAAAAGCACATAAATACCCTTTTAATAAATAATATAGTTTTAAGATTTTAATACGTGTATTCCATACTCTTTTAAATGTTATGATTGTTTCCACATTAACAAAGTAACGAATATTTGTTTGATCATTTGTATAATATAGTATTTGGATATTATTCGTTCCTAGCCCCATTGCTAAACCATAGTCGTAATAATCCATCCCCCCATACCCACCAACAGGTTCAATTATTGCAATCTGCTGTAACATAATTTTTTATTTTATAATTTAGTTTATTTTGAATTACTATTGCACTTACAATTGCAACACCAAAACAAGAAGATATATTTAAAGCATTTTCAGAAAAAACACCTATTAAAAATTGAGATAAAAATAAATTTTTGATTAACAATAGAGAATTAGGAATTTGTTTATAAATATGTATAATTGAGAAAATAAAAATAATTCCTCCAATCCATCCTATTTGACCAAATAATGATCCCCAATAAGAATCTCCCAACCCGTCAATATTAGAGTCTCCCAACATTGATGCATAATTTCCAACCATTCCAAGACCTTGCCCAAAAAATCCTGCATTTTTTATACCAATTATGAAACCATCAACGTGTAATCTAACATTTAACAAATATATGTATGCGAAATAAAATAAAAATAAAAATAAAAGAGCGACAACCACCCGCATCATTTTATTCAGATTCTTATTTAGCAAATAATAGATTAAAAAAAGTTGAAGTAATGCTCCTTTTGAAAAAGTCAACAAAATAGTTGCAAAACTAATTAAAATGAATAATTTTCTTTTGCTTTTTGATTTTGGGAAATGATATTGAGTAATTAAAACGATCCAAAAAACCAAGATATGCCCATAATTTATAGGGTCAAGAAATATAGATGTTTCACGTAAAATTTCATTTTTGCCAAATATCTCAAATGGCAAAATAGCTATAAAATGTGCCGGATATCCAGATTGAACAATGCCTATTGATTTTCCAATAAAATAGTGACGTATAATATCGTTATCCCATAAAGATAAATAATTCGCCAGCCAACCAATTAGAATAATCGGTATTGATGAGTAAATAATAATTCTTATTATTTTATTATCATTTACATCTCTTTTATTAGAAAGAAAACTTACAGTCCCGTATATAACAAAGAATCCTACAATTTGTCTTATTGCAGCAATTTTTGAGACTATACCCGCAGACGAAATCAACAACGCAAATATTATGTAAATTAATCCTATAAAATATATTACATTACTCCTTTTTATTACCCAATTTGTATTATAAATAGATAGTAATAATGATAATATAGCAATTAGATAATAAGGCACATCTTTCAATCCATATATTGAAGATTGAATCTGATTTATTGGGTATATTATTAAGGCAATAAATATGTTAGCAAAGCACAACCATAAAAAAATAAATTCAATTATTTTTTGCCTTTTCATAATATAAACTTATTGTTACAGTTCCAAGAAAAGTTTTTCCCATTGATCTACAATATAATCCTGTGAAAATCTAATACTTGATTCAATTGCATTTTTCTGATACATCTTCAGATTATTGTACATTTGCGTGGATTCAATTATTGCTTTTTCAAATAACTTTATATTATTTTTCGGGACGATAATTCCCGTTTTATTATTTTCTATAATATCATTTATGCTTGTGAAATTATTCATCACAATTGGGACTACACCAAATTGCATGGCTTCTAAAATAACCATTGGTAATCCTTCATAGGCTGATGTCAATAATAAAATGGAAGCTGCTCTATAAAATGGGGTTGGGTCAACAAAACCATGAAAGAAAATTCGTTTCATTCGTAAGTTGTTTGACATTTTCTTTAAACTTTCCCTATCCGGACCATCTCCAATTATATCTAAAGTCCACTCTTCGTCTATTTTATTTTCGATATGATGCCATGCTAATAACATTTTATGTAATTGTTTGTGATTGTTTTCCAATCTACCTACGTATATAATTGATCTTGTTTTATTATTTAAATTGGGGTATATATTATCAGAATAAGTATTAGGATTTGGGATAGTTAACAATTTATTATCTTTAGGATTTAGATTTAATCTTTTTGATAAAATATTCTCATATGACTTTGATAAAAGCACATATTTATCTGTTAATTGATAAATGTGCCTATGGCGAGACCTAATCATTCTAACTTGAGTCGGGAATAATTTGAGCAGTAAAAATTTTAAAATATATAATGGAGATTTGAATATCTCTTTATAGTCAAATGGTTTTTTAAGAAAAGGATCCATATGAAGACAAACAATTAATTTTGCTTTTGAATTAAATTTTGCTTGCCAACATAAATCCGTATAATCTATACCCCATTGATTGATAATAATATCAATATTATTATCTAATATAAATTGCTGTAAAATTAAAATGTTTTCTGACAAACTCATCTTATCATCCAATTTTAACTGCTGAATAGACGGATTCGATTGAATTAAAGTAGAACTTGTATCTTTAAAAAAAGACACTGAAACTTTATAATCTCGTTCAATAAGTTTATCTGCCAAAATATTTGTTACTGTTTCTCCTCCTCCAAAAACAGGATAGTATTTTAGACAAAATAGAATATTTTTTTTTCTCATCATTCTCTATCTTTTATATATTTAGCTGGCATACCAGCAACAATAGTATTTTCAGCCACATCATTATTTACAAGACTTCCTGCTGCAATAATAGCTCCATTGCCTATACTCACGCCTGGAAGTATCGTTGCACCACATCCTATCCATACATCATTTCCTATTATTACACCTGTTTTATCATTACTCCACTTCTGTTTGTTAATTAGTATATTTTTTTTTGCAGAATGGTTACTTCCGATTATATTAACATTCTGAGAAATCAAACAATCGTCGCCGATTATTATTTTTTCATTAGCACATCTAATATTATTCATTTCACCAATATATGTATTTTTTCCAATAATAAGTTTGGCTCTTGGATTATTTGATTTAATGTCATCTGTACAAAAGATTACAGTGCTTGAATCAATTATTGTGCCAGCACCGATCTCAACTTGTTTAATATTATCATAATTTATTTTAGCTGAGATATCTAATTTGATAGAGAATTTAGCCTGCAACCAAGAATTATGTACAATTCTTTTTAAGATGCCTAAACAATAAATAAATATATAAATAATAAAACAAACAACCCTCATATTATGCTCTTTTTAGTTTGAACTTAAAATAATTATAAAAAATATGTTTGATAAGAATGTATCTTATTGGAAAATATAATTTACACGTAATTACATAAAAAAACGATTTAAAAACCGATGTTTTGTTTCCTAATAATAAATTTAATGGGAAATCGGCACTCGTGATTTCCCTAACATATCTTCGCTTGTCATCCTTTTTTATATTATTTCCATTTGATATAATTGATGCATAATAAATAGATTCACCAAGAATATTAAATAACAAAAGTGGATATTTGTCAAGATGTGTAGATATGGCTTGCTTTTTAAAATTAATTATTTCAATATATTCATTGCATAATCTGATTGAAAAATTTAAATTAGCTATTAAATTCATCGTTGAATTTTGATATTCCTTATAAATATACGTAATATCAGAGCAGAACGTAACTTTATTAGCTAATAAAATTATTTGAAAAGAAAAAATTTGATCTTCAGTTAAATGATGATCTACGCATCTAATATCGTTCCTCCTTAAAAAGTCTATACTATATAATTTATTCCAAAGAGCTGGTGTAAAATGATTTTTATCATAATATATATATTGTATTAACTGATAATTAGACTCTATGACTAATTCTGGATATTGCTGTATTTGTTGTTGTTTGTTTGTTAAATTCTCTTGAACATATGAAGAAACAATAACATCTGAGTTGGATTGTTCCATTTTTTTATATAATAATGATATACAATTTGGTGTTATTTCATCATCTCCATCAAGAAAAAATATATATTTACCTTTTGCATTTTTTATAGCAGTATTTCTTGTTGCTCCAGTTCCTTTATTGACTTTATGGTCAATAATCCTAATGAGATTACCTCGAGAGTTCTCTTGCATAATTTCATTTACAAGTTCTATACTTTTATCTGAACCTTTATCATCAATAACAATAATTTCATATTCCTCAAAATCTTGTTCCAAGCATGATTTTAGTGTATCTGATATTCTTTTTTCAACATTATATACTGAAATCGCAATAGTTACTGATATTGAATAATCCATAATTATTTTATTTTAAAAATATAAACTGCTTTTATAACAAAGTAAATTCCAGCACTTTCCTAATATCATAATTAAAAGAAAGCTTAAAAAAATGTATTGATGAGTATATTGATCGTAAAAAACACTCATATTGAATGGTAGATTCAGTAAACTTACCATTATAACTAATATGGAGTTTACTAGGAAGTCATACCTCTGTATTTAACGAATAATTTGTAAAATTATTCATCATTATCAAGTATATTGAAATAAATATCATATTATATTAATACTTTTACAACAAGTATTTCGTCTCATAAGGGGGTGACTATCCGTATCTGACAAGTTTTAGCATCTATTTGGCATAACAAGTAAATGTCGAATTGGAAAAGAATTATATGTTTTATTGCCATAAATTCAATTTTTTACAACTATAGTACAAATAGAGAGTTACAAATACTTCTGTTACAAGTGTGGCTAAAGCTATATTTAACAAAGTAAAGTGATACAATAATCCCAATGATAATATCAATAAAACATAAAATAGACTAGATGTAATTATAACCTTACTAAATACTTTATTATAGCCAAATGGTATAAGCATATTAACGCCAAAGATATTACTCATACCAATAAATAGGATAGTAATGGACAAAATATCTAACACAGTTTTTGCAGGCAACATTTGTTCACCCCCTAAAAAAAGAATCGCATATTTTCCACACAGCAATATAATAATAATAATAATCAAATTCATTAACAGTGGAAGTTTGAATATTCTCTTGACAAACTCAGGGTTCTTTTCCTTACTTATTTTGGGAAATATCGTTTGACTTAAAATTTGCTGAGGCATTTTTAATACTCCAATTATTTTTTCAGCCAAATCATAATAAGCCACATCTGTCATACCTAAAAAAGCTCCCACAATTACCTTATTAGTATAAATATAAAACTGTATAGAAACATTTGAAAGAAATATTGGGACAGAATCTTTTAAATGAAGCCTTAAATTTGGAAGCGGTTGAAACTTAAAAACAATTTGATGCTTAATGAAAATAATATACAAAGAAACCATGCCTGCAAATAAAGCACCTATGCCATTAATTATCGGAATAAATAAATAATCAGATGGTGCATGAATAAATACAAATATTAATCCTAAAAAGGATAACCGGCTTATTAATGTAATGTAGGTAATATATTTCATCTGTTCAATACCCTGAAAATACCATATAGGAAATATGATACTATAAACAACTGCCCACATTGATAATAAAAAAAGTGTTTCATGTCCACGAGCTTGAGGAATAAAAAATAACAAAGCACCTAATACAATAAATGAAAGCAGAAATAATAATGTTTTGATAATAAATACACTACTTACAATCTCACTTAATTTTTCCTTATCATTACGGTATACGCTAATTTCCTTTGTAGCAGAAATATTAAATCCAAAATCAGTTAGTATCACTAAATAACCTACCACCGCCTGAACAAAAGCTACCAAACCATAAGTTTCCTTTCCTACCACATAGATTAAATAAGGATAAGTAATTAATGGCACAAGCATACTAAAAATTTGTAAAATAGAAAGATATGAAAAGTTTCTGATTAGGATTTTATGTCGTGACGCTTTTTCTTTAAATAGACTTAATTGTTTCAAAATATAATTGGTTTGGTAAAACTATGTTTTTGTAAAATATTAAATAAAAATACTTAAATAACTTTGTACTATAAAAGATGCTCCAAAACACTTAAATTATAGATTTAAAATAACCAATAGTTTCCATTAACCCTTCTTCTAATTGAATCTTTGGTTCCCAATCAAACTTCTCTTTAGCCAAACTAATATCCGGTTGTCTTTGAAGTGGATCATCTTGTGGTAAGGGCATATAAACAATTTTAGATTTAGATGCGGTGAGATTCAGAACTTTTTTAGCCAACTCAAGCATAGTAAACTCTCCTGGATTACCGATATTTACCGGACCAATAAAAGAATCATCGGTACGCATTGTTCGTATCATTCCTTCAATCAGATCATCTACGTACTGAAAACTTCGAGTCTGACTTCCATCCCCATAAATCGTTATATCCTTACCTTTAAGTGCCTGAACTATAAAATTCGAAACGACTCGTCCATCCTGTGGATTCATTCTTGGCCCATAAGTATTAAATATGCGAATAATCTTTATCTTTACCCCATTTTGACGATGATAATCCATAAACAAAGTCTCAGAAGCACGCTTTCCCTCATCATAACAGGAACGTATTCCAATGGTATTTACATTACCCCAATAAGATTCTGTCTGGGGATGTACTATCGGATCACCATACACTTCACTGGTGGAAGCTTGTAGAATAGTTGCATTAGTGCGCTTTGCAAGTCCTAACATATTCATCGCTCCGTATATAGACGTTTTCATTGTCTTGATAGGGTTATACTGATAGTGAGGAGGCGAAGCCGGACAAGCCAGATTGTAAATTTCGTCTACTTCAGCATAATAGGGTGTAGTCACATCATGCCTTACTAATTCAAAGCTATGATTATCTAACAAATGTCTTACGTTATTTTTACTTCCTGTAAAGTAATTATCTAGGCAGATTACATCATTCCCTTCGTTCAATAAACGTTCACACAAATGTGAACCCAAAAATCCTGCACCACCAGTAACTAAAATTCTTTTGTTTGACATATCTATTATTTAAAAAGGACGACCAATACTTTCATAATGATAACCGAGTTCTTTCATTTGCTGAACATCAAATACATTTCTACCATCAAAAATAGCTTTTGAACTCAGTTCATTTTCAATTTTTGAGAAATCGGGTGTTCTAAACTCACTCCATTCAGTAGCTATAATAAGTGCATCTGCCTCTTTTAAAGCTGCATATTGGTTATCGGCGAAAACAATTGCATTACCGAAAATTTGTTTGACATTATCCATTGCTTCCGGATCATAAACCGCGACGGTTGCACCTTCAGCAATTAGCTCCTTAATCAGATACAATGCAGGTGCTTCTCTGATATCATCAGTATTGGGTTTAAATGCCAGACCCCACAATGCAAAATGTTTTTCTTTTAAATTATTTTCAAAGAACGTTTTAATTTTTGGAAGCAAATGAAGTTTTTGCAACTCATTTACATGCTCAACCGATTTCAATATTTTGAAATCATAATCCACATCTCCAGCCGATTTAATCAATGCCTTCACATCCTTCGGAAAACAGCTTCCACCATAACCGATACCGGGAAAAAGAAACCGCTTACCTACTCTTTCGTCGCTACCTATACCGCGGCGCACCATATCAACATCAGCACCAACTCGCTCACAAAGCTGCGCAATTTCATTTATAAAGGAGATTTTTGTTGCAAGGAATGAATTGGCAGCATATTTTGTTAACTCTGCACTTTTTTCATCCATAAAGATGATAGGATTGCCTTGTCGAACATAAGGAGAGTAGAGTTTAGTCATAATACTTCTGGCACGTTCGGACAGAGTACCAATAACAACACGATCGGGTCTCATAAAATCATCAACAGCCACTCCTTCTCGTAAAAATTCGGGATTACTGATAACATCAAACTCACCATTATAATTTACTAAAATTGCATTTCTAACTTTCTCTGCTGTACCAACAGGCACGGTACTTTTGTTTACAATTACTTTGTAACCTGTAAGTATCTTCCCTAGTTCATTGGCAACTCCAAGGACATATTTTAAGTCGGCCGAACCATCTTCTCCCGGAGGAGTAGGTAGTGCCAGAAATATTACATCCGCATTCTTTATACCTTCTGAAAGGTTTGTTGTAAATTTCAGACGAACTTCTTTCAAATTTCTTAAAAATATTTTTTCAAGGCCCGGTTCATAGATAGTAATACTACCCGTTGAAAGTTTTGTAACTTTCAACGGATCAATATCAACACATGTAACATTATTACCGGTTTCTGCAAAACAAGTGCCTGAGACTAAACCAACATAACCAGTTCCAATTACAGAAATATTCATTCTTCTATATATTAAATTTATAATTTAGTACGTGTAAGAAAATTTTATTATAGTTTATTTTAAAGTATCGTTAGATACTGAATAAGCAAAAAAATCATCTAAGACTTAGATACATTTTTGTGCCTAAAATTATTGTCCAAATGTTTTGAATAACTTACCGAGCGTTTAGAATCCATTATCAAGTTATTCTATTTATAAAAACTACTACTTAATAAATTTTCACAAATAAAATATCCCAATAATTCGTGACCTTTTGCATTTAAATGACGTTTGTTAAAGAAAAAATCTTTTGCTAAAGGAAATTGATCAAACGAATTAATCAAAACAACATTTGGTAAACTAAAAAAAAAACGATAATAAGATATTGCTTTTTTTCTTACAATAGCACTTGGGGTTTTGTAACAGGGTAATGGAGAAAGAATCACAAAAGTTTTATCAGAGTTTCTTAAAACAATATCCCGAAGTAGAAATAGATACTTTTCATTTTTTAACTTTGTTTCAGCCCATATTACAGGCATTAGTATTCGTTTTAAAACAAATAATAAAAGCGAATATAACCAACTATGACCTTCATTAAATTCATTTTCCTTTGAGATAGTTGATTTCCTTCTATTTCCTTTAAAAGTAGATACATCTGATTTCATAGAATTATTGAACATTGAAAACATTCTTAACGACCCATTAAATTCAATATTTCCTAATTGTACGAAAACCAGACTTGATTTATAATTATCCAATATAAAATCTAATCTTTCTATATGCTCTAATCGAAAATTCGATTTTTTAAAAATACATTTTAAATTTAGTTTACTCTCTATAATATCCACAAAAGATGGCTTTCCTTCTGCACCAAAACCAGCAACATGACATCCACCGATTATAATAAAATTTTCATGAGTATTTTCAGTTGAATTCATATTTTATTAAAACATTTACTAATTTTTATGATTTTATGTCGAACTACTTTAATTAATTTGTGAGTTATTATAATCCGAAAAAACCTAAACCAAATCTTAAAACATTCAACCAGTCCTTTAGAATTCATTATTTAGTATTTAGAACACTCTACCGATTGTTTAGAACGTCCTGTTGGAAGCTTGGAATCACCTACTTACCGTTTAGAAATCATTACCTGTTATTTATAATCCATTCCCGAGTCTTTCGAACTATCTGTCGAACGTTTAGAATTGATTACCGTGTCTATAGAATACGTTGCCTAACTTTAAACTCTCTAAATCATCACACCAACAAGAAACTATCAAAAAATATCTTTCTATTCCTAATCCAATATTTTTTAATTATTTAGTTGTGGTTGTTGTATCAGTGGGAGTACCTTTGCTTATCTGACGTACTTTTTTGAGCAAATCAGTAAAGGTATAATCGGCTAATTTAGCCTGATCAGAGCCTTTATAAAGTATTTTACCCACCGAGTTTATTTCCATAATCTGATTATAGGCATCATTCAGTAACGAAATGTTGTTTTGAACGATGCTTCTGCGATTACTCGTAATTTCATATTGCTGTTGTTTATCAGCTGCAAGCGATTGTGAAGCAGCAGTTAAGTTGCTTATAAATTCGTCGGTTAATCCCTGTGCAGCTAAAATTGTTTTGTATGTATTGATATTAGCCAGAATAATATGCAGGTTGGCAATGGCTCCCTCCACATCATTTTTTTCAATGCTTTTACGCAATGCAGACAATCCAAAACCGGCATCAGTGAAATCTAATTCGGCTTTGCCCAACTTAATATAGCCTGATATTCGATTGATTGAACCAATAAGACTACCCATAGTGGCAGTATATCTGGCGGTAATAACACTCTTTGCCAGTGTCTCAGCCTGTGGTTCCAGCAAATCGGATATCGCTGTGATTTTTGTGTCAAAGTTAATCACATAGTTAGTTGTAAACTTTGGCGAAAAGGCAGTAAAATCAGCCAAATCGCGCTTCAAACTAAATGCAACAAACTTTGCAACAACAGGTAATTCTTCGTCTTTACAGTTGAAGAGTCGATTGATTGTTGTGTTCATAAATTTAATTTAAAAGTTAATAGATAAATATGAAGAAAAGGAATAGAAAGACCTTTATTTAGTTGGTAGCTAACAGTTAGCAGGTTGCACTCATCTTTAAATAATATAATATCAATCTCACATTTGCGTAAATTTATCTCCTTTTGATCACTGACTGTTCGTTAGGTAATAAGTGGTTTATATATTTAATTATTAATTATAATTCAAATCGAATTTGTGAAGATATTGAACAAGGAATTTAGCTACGCTGACCGCTGGTTGATAAATTCTCATTAATAACAAACTAAGATTAATCAAAATTTATCTTCCCTTGATCAATAAGCATCAGTTATGCAATTAGCGGTTTATGCTCTCAATACCTGTTTACTGTTTACTGCTTACTGTCAACTATTCTTCCATCGCATTTTTCAAAAACATCGCTCCCAACAAATAGAACACAATCAGGAAAGCACCGGTCATGCCACCAATAGCTACTGCTTTAATCTTACCTAGTTTTTCCTTTTCTAACGGGAAACGAGGTGTATCGATAATCTGTACGATAGGAGTTTCACGCGCTAAGTCCAGTTTCAAGGTTTCCAAATTTTTCAATACTTCCGTATAAACCGTGGCATAGAGTTGTGAATTATATTCTTGTTTTTGTTTGGGAACCGCTGCAAATGCAAGGGCCTGATTAATATTTACCTGCGAATAGCCGGCACTTTTATAAAGAGACGATTCATACAATTTTTTAATGGAATCCGCCTTGGCTTGCATCATATTAATATTGGCCCGGCTTTGCG